>Ga0209780_1003862_pt1 | contig 11348 bp, 11 predicted proteins | sample WorMetexBAHAMAS2_FD_187384 | JGI IMG/M metagenome (GOLD analysis project Ga0209780, IMG submission 187384) | Marine gutless worms symbiont microbial communities from Max Planck institute for Marine Microbiology, Germany - Inanidrilus exumae... | ecosystem: Host-associated > Annelida > Digestive...
ATAAATGGGTTTCCAGGACTCATGCTTGAACATTTCTGTGTCAAGTTTGGTGAGCCTAGCTGCAGCGGTTTTTTAGATATCGTATGGAAAAACAGACAGACAGACAAACGTCACTGAAAACCTGACCCCCCGCGACTACTGCCGGCGTGGATAGTCAAAGAACGAGTAGCGTGACAACTGCAGCATGTGTCGTGGTTCATGACGACAGTACTGAAGGAAATTAGACATGATAATCATGTGCAGTATCCATGCGGCCACTCATCACCTTCAACGTGCCCACTCAATAAGTAACCCACGCAATTTTTAAATTATAGAGTAGACATCTGTTAATGACGAATTCTGTATAAACTCTTGAGATAACAGACATTGTGCAAACGTTTGCCAAGATGATCAAATCATCACAACAGAAATACTGTGCTATGACATGCAACACATCTCATAAAAATTTACCAATACAACTGGTGATCTTTACCACAGTTACTCCAGACTGAAACGGAACCTTGGCAATAATCATTTGTGACAGCAAACCAATGGTGCCAAATCACTAAGTCACATGCACATACAGAGTGAACAGGACAGGAGTGACAAAAACATGGGCAGTTATAGGCCATGTAAAGGCATGCGACTCATAAAAATACCTGTGCCACTCAAGTGTGATTTAAGTTGTGGATGTTGTTCAGTTTCAGTTATCAGTCTAAATTTTCAGTTTTTCAATTTTTTTCCATTTCCGTTATCGTTAACAGAATTGAATTATATCCGTTAACGGAATGAATCTGTTTCCGTTAACTTAAATCACAATGTAGCCACGATCTGCATAACAGCTGGTATAATGCAAATAAACTGCACCACACGAGCAGTTTGGCCCAAAACTGAAAATTTTACGGATACATACATGTGTAGGTGTGCATCCGGTCCACCTACGTCTTGTACACGACGCCTCGTGTACATGATGTCTCGTCGTACAATGTCGGTGATGGGTGTACAACAAAAAACTGAAGTGATATTTATTCTGTTTCAGTAGTTTATTTTTCCGTTTCGTTCTCGTGTTTCAATCTTTTCCGTTTCCATTATCGTTAACAAAATTAAATTCTGTCCGTTAACGGAACGAGTCCGTTTCCATTAACTTAAATCACACTGGTGCCATTTATAGCCAAAAGTCCTAGATTAGTAAGAGGAAAAAGGCAAAGAAATGGTTTTTAAAGAGCGGGTGGTTGTGACGAACTGCACAAGACCAAATGCAGCAAAGCTAAGAACGAGCGGCGTGGAGTCGTCGACAAAGTGCGGGTCATTGATGAGGTCAGTCAACAAAACACAACAATCAATACGCCACCAACTCACAGGTCAACATCGATCCCCGACTCCATCAACAACTTTTGACGGTGGCACGCAGGCGGATGGATTGTTCTCAGCTAGTAAGACACTTTGGCTCGGGAAACAGCTACTTGGTCAATCGGTCACTTGTTGTTGACTGCGGCAGCGGACGTCCAGTCAGGGGACGGCGGACGTTCTGACTGCTGGGCACAATGTGAGCTACAAGTCAACGTACACCAATCAATGCACAGCTTCCGATAAATTCTCTTAAATTTCAAAATAATGTTTCCCAATGACCAAATTAGTAAATCCAGCATCAACTGTAACGTATTTGTTTGTAAGATTACACCAACATTTTCGTTTGCAAGGAACCCTAAAACCAGGTTGATATATTATATGCTTTTACTGTTGTAAACGCAGAATGTTGTCTGAATGTCTCGCCCGTTACCCTGTAACAGCTCATTAAGAGACGCTCGTTTCTCTGCCTAACCCAAGTCCATCAATGCAACCATCCAGATATATAAGTGACCTGTAAACATAATAGGAAATGTACCCGGTAGTTGATAATTTCAGCATGATGATGTGTTAATCACGCAGTTCTATTCTATCATACCTTTCGCGGTTTTCAGCATGGCAGCTGGTACATTTGACTATTTTTAATGGCAGTTTTGCATTAGTATCTCGTGTTTTGCATGACAGTAAGCAACTAACGCCGATTTGGTCATTAGTGGTTAAACACTTTCACAGTAAACAAGGTGTCCCGTCCATTACTTTTTTGTCCCGTCCGTTACCCTCAGAAATGTAAAAATGCCATACAAGCAGACATTCCATTTGACATTACTTTGTTGCTCCCATCAATCTAAAAGAGAAACCAGAACAGTTTGATAATTGTTCATACATGTCACCTGTAATGTTACTGAATGGCCTTTTTGTGTAATGGATGAGACATGGTAGTTTCAATATCAAAGAATCAAATTTACTACTACACGTGTCAGTATTACCAGAAAACGTTTTTATACATACTGACATACGTTAAATGTGGAAAAAAAATTAGAGCAGCAGCTACAAAAATACCAAAAATTTAGTGCAGAGTGAAGGGTTTTCAACAGACACAATTCTGCTAAATTTATGTACTAATTCTTGCACCTATTGGCATACTCCCGGCTTAAAACCTACCTCTTTCACAAATCCTACTCCCCATAGTTTCACTTCTTCCTCCCGGACTTCCTCCACGACTTTTGCCTGCACCGTTTCTTCTGAGCTACTCGGTTTTTGATTTTTATCATTATTTTTCGTTTCTGGGCTGGGCGCTAGATTAAGCTGGCCATCTCGTCAGATTTTGAGCGCACGTAAATCTACTGTATCGTATCGTATTGAAGACTGACTGATCATTTGTAAAACTGAGTTCAGTTCTGGGCTATGCAAAGTGTCTAGTTTTAAATAATACCTCAACTGAATGTCCTATATGAGTTTAAATTTTGAGGTGATGGCTTGACCATGACGTAAAATGGCTGCAGGGAGAAAATGAAAATAGCTGACTAAACAAATCGATGTGCATAGTAGTGCATGCTAAGAAACAAAACCTCTTACCTAATCTGGATAGAATTTTGCAGGATCATAGGTATGCCAAAGTAATCACTTATGCAAATTTGTGATGATCGGTTAAGTGGTTTGGAGTTGGCAGGTCCCCAGGCTCGTAACCTTGACCTTGGATCGGGTCATACTGCATACTGCCGTGCATCACTCATCAACCTTTGCCAAATTTAATTGAAATCGAAAAATGTTTTTGAGGACGAATGAATGTACACACGGTCGGACGAACCATGCCAAGTTCAAAGTCACGTGACACCAAAACAACGACAAATTCTGTCGTCCTTCGCCACTCTTGTACTATTCCATAAGTCAAGATTCAGTGGAAATACTGGACCTTAAATGCTGGCACTGGCTCATGTAGCATTCCAACTTAGATGCGAAATATTTCAATGTTGCACTGTACATCATGTAACATTTGTATACTGGCAAATAACAACATGATAAAACTGAACTTATGGAGCATGACTCCGACAACCAAGCTTCATCCAGAGCGGAGCAAACAAACACAAAACAGAAGAGAACGTAACATCGGTTACTTTGCAAACTTTTTGTAGAGCGGCGAATTAACATTTAGTTGAAGAGATTCAGAGTGACGAGACTGGACGTCAATGCACAGTCGACTCAGCTTGTCTGCATACAATGCACAGATCACCATCATCATCAACAATGCCACACCGCAACTACCTGCCACCACCATCACCACTTTCAGTTTCTGTTTAACAGAACCTTCCTTTCCAGAGTCACGCGAGTTCGACAGGGTCCCCAAAACATGTAATGTAATTGGATGCCCCTACTGACATTTAACTAACATCGTCAAAGAACTCAAAGCAATAATGCCAATCATCCAGTGGATCTCATCTGGACTTGATCCACTGACTGACTGTCCTGATAGTGGCTCAGTGCGCACTGAGCCACTATCTTAGCCAACTAACTAACTCCTGATAGTGGCTCAGTGCGCACTGAGCCACTATCAGGAGTTAGTTAGTTGGTGTTCAACGTCCCCTTTCAGCACAAATATGGCTATATCAGAGACAAAAGGTCAAGGGTGGAGAGCCATCTCTACCCAGTGAAGGAAGGCCAGCGACATATTAACCTCAACCCTGGCCGCCTTTTTGTTCAGCAGCCACCCCAAAGGGAAAGGGATCGAGAGGCTCATTTAAATTATTACGCCAGCGCCTACAACGGGGAAAGACAACTATCACACCGCAAGACTAAACTAAACCAAATACAACAAAATACCAGAATAAATCTTAACTAAGCAATACAGATAACACAATCATAAACAAAACAAACTAAACCCAGGTTCGGTCACCTCCTATGACCTCACGCCTGGAAACGGAGTGGGACTATTCTGGTAGAAAGGGACCAGATGGAGAATAGAAAAAAATAAGTAAAGTGGATGAGAAAAGGAAAAGGTAATAAAGAGCAAAAGATGAGGAAGTGAATGGACAAGGGAGGAGCAAAGGCCAAAAGGGGGTACCCCGGGCCCACACGGGGTGCCACTATCAGACAGAGTATGCAATGACTAGACATATCACATAGACAGATTCGTTTTCTATTCTCCACCATCCCTACTACTTCACACACATCACAGCGTAACAATTAACTGGTATTGCACCATGTTTCGACTGTATTGTATTACTGCATTATTCATTGTATTTTTATTGTATCACCGTCTGTTTTGTTGTATTTTATTATGGCACATGTATAGGCCTAGGCTATTGTATATATTTAGCAATTCAGCTGCAAGTATGTCACAATAAAGTTGAGTTGAGTTGACTCAGTATGCTGCTCGACAATGCCAATGTTGATTGACTGATTGATTGATTAAGGTTTTACATCCCACCCAACACAAAATAGGTCATTTCGGAGACGTTCTTCCCAGCCAATCTCTTGGCTAAGTATTGAAAATAAATAAAACTAACACAACAAAGCAAACATGCATCCGTAACAAAATATACTACAACATAAAATGAACCCAGAAAACTAAAGCCAGGTTTGGTTGCCTCCTACGACCTCCGGCCTGGAAACAGAAAGGGCCTATTCTGATTTCTGCACTTCATAAACATTGTCACTTACTTACTTACTTACTCAGACAAGAAAACTGTGAGACTGCAAGCAGTATGTGGCAGTGACAAAGTGAACTAACCTTTGACCCGGGAGATGGAGTTGAGTTCATCCTCGAAGACGTAGTGGAACGGTGTTGAGCAGACCGGCTCGGCATTAGCCGTGTAGCGAACGCCATCCGGCAAGTTAGGGCAGCACTGACACATGCACGTATGATATCGGAGCCGACCTTCGTCGACGTATGGGTGAGATAGCGCAGCAGCGGCAGTCATACGCCGTTCCTGTACACATCCCACCAGCAGTTCACTCACCATCTTCCACGCCTATCTCAGGTTGTCAGCTAATCCCTTCGTCTTCAGCAATGTCTAGTGTACTAGAAGATGGACATCGGCGCCCCAGTGTTGACGTGTATACATTCGCCATCTTGACAGCCTGCTGTGACCTTGACCTCTGACCTCCAGAATATAACAGGGGAGTGGGGGCTAATGAAGTCCTGACTTCATTACTGTGTCCTTGTATTTTTTGCGGCTGGCTGCACCTAGCAGATACCAGGTATGCAGCGGTCTGGGGTCCATTCGTCTGTCTGTCCCATGACAGAGCAAAAACTCAATGCAAAGAAAAACTGGCGGTCTCTCTGTTGTGCATGGTTAATGTATCGAAGGTAAAGGTAAAGGTAAAGGTCGGTTTCTTATATAGCACAGCTTACGCGACGACCGGACTAGCGCGCTTTACAATCTCGGAAGTGGCAGTTGAATGGCAAGAGCCAATGGTGCTGCAGCACAAATTATGGCCATCCATTGCACGCGTTAACGTACAATTGGACCCGCGTTATGCAGCTAGCAAACACACCACTGTTCCAATCAACTGCACCAGGCCTTCACCCCGTAAGCATTCACCAGACGTCGCCACCCGTGCGAGGAAGCAGACATACGATTACAGCTTACTACTCAATTTATCGACCTCGAAAGGATGAAAGGCTGAGTCGACCTGCGTGGCTGGTTACATACCGAAATAAAGTGCCGCCTCCGGGAGTTGAACCCGTACACATCACCCATCCCAGTACTAACCGGGCTCGACGTAGAGTAACTTCGTTGATACAACCAACGCTGTTACCACTACCCCACGCCGCCACTCAAAGCAGAAGAGGTGGCAAGAGGAAGTGACGCCACCATGGGAATGTATTATGCACACAGCCAGCGGCAGTGTTGCAGTCCGACTGAAGACCGACACAGACGCGTTAACGTACGGCATCTTAAACTCGTAAATTTCTAATAATAATAGCAAAAATAACAGCATCCAGCCACAAAACAAATGTCACATTACACATGCTATAAACAAACTGAACAAACAGGTGTGCATGATGCCTATATCAGTTTATAGTCGAGTAACAGATGCAGGTACATTTACAGACCGGGTTAAAGACGAAGACGGAACTCAGAAGACTGACGACGTCGTGGTCGCAGTCTCGTGACAAGCGGTACAGAGACAGGAGATTTGATGGTCGGGAGGACTTGCGTCTCATGTGGACTCTTGCTGCTTCACAGACCGTCCGCAGGTCGTCAGATGATGGCGTGCCCAGCAGACCAACGATCATGTCCAGCTAACAGACAATTATCAGTTCCATGTTGGTCCAACGACGACGTTCAGTAAGTAGGCATTAAAAATGTCACTCGGCGTAAACATAAAAACGAAGCTGCTTATGGTGACCATCCAAAACGGATTTTACGGAACAGTTTCGATGTTTAACGATGTGTCCCACCCAGAAAAAAATCACAGTTCTCCCGGGGATGCCCATTTGTCCCGTTTTTGGCCTGGCGTCTCAATTTGCCCATCTCTGCAACTGTGTGCTTACACACTGGGGGCCAAAAATTAGCTCAGATTTTATCTGTATATACAAAAAATCGCTGGCAGTCTGAGCTACACCCCGGGACCCCGCTGGGGAAGCTCACAAAGCTCCCCCAGACTTCCAAGTCGGACCAATGACAGCTTGCACTCGCAGCCTATGATTCACGCCTTCGGCACTTGTCCCAGATTGCCGTGCCCAAATTATGGTCACCTTACAGCTGCTGACTATGTCATGTGAGATGATGTTATCAAGCATAGGCATCCAGGGAAGATGTGTTGGCTGTATTCATATTAGACATCAGACAAAGTTGGATCTATGGCACACAGGATGGCATGTGTTAATGAAAGATCACAGTTTTACTTGCCACCCACAATTTAACCACGAATAGAATGAGCCATCCTGCCTTTGCTCCCAGCTGCACAGCATCACCACACTTTGGTCGGTAGTCATATCCCGTCCCACAGAAGGTAGGAGGCTGAGTTGGCCTGGATGACTGATTACATAGAGGTGGTATGCCCACCTAAAGATGGTCACCCATCCCTGTATCAACCGACCACTAGTGCAGCAGCCGGGGATCAAACTCAACGACCATGGAGTGGCAAGTCCGATGCCGAACTACTGCTAGTCTTTCTGCTGACTGTTGAGGAGAAAGCGATGGGTCACCTGTGTGGTGACATCTTCAGCCAATCATTGACGGTTAACGACCGCATGGTCAACTGGATGATGGTAAAATTTTCCCGCCATCAGTCAACAGCAGATGACCTTGTCTGCACCCTAATTACATCGATGCGGGTCCAGACTGCTCCGGCTCATTGATCAGCAGGGCAAGGTGGGACGATTTTGCAAGCATGCCATAACAGGGACTGGACCATCAAGACTCAGGAATGGGATTTCCGGGCAATTAATATCCACATTACACAGTCACAGGATGCAGACCACAGCAGGAGTCATCAATCTGCATACCAAATGAGAAATACCAAGCTGCACACTGCCACCTGCTTTTTAACAGTAGTTTTACAAGTAAAACTCAATTAGTCAGTTCCCTTTGCTTTTCTTCTTCCATTTGTTACAGAAGAAAACCAGCAGCTCCGTTTTTTGACAAGCCAGACGCTCCTCCCGTCACCCAACCAACCGTGTCACAGCAATGAAGAGAAAGTGTCTCACTTTACCCATTCCAAATATACAACATGTTTCAAATTTTAGCAAGTGTCCAAGTAATTTGGCAAAAAGCCGCATTGCCATCTCGTCCCTCACAACGGAAAATGGATTCGTCCGATCATGACCGCCATCTAACACATGGTTCGTTGGACCAACCTGAGTCAACCCCCTGAACGGCATCTGGATCGGTTCAGCTATTTTTGTACGGCTCATCGGTGTGCTCAACATACAGACAGACATGCAGACCACGCTACATGCAATCAGCCGCGTCTATGCACTGCATGCAGGCAATAAGTCTCATGTGAGTAAATAACATATCTCTACCACATGCCACATTACACATAGGGTGTACTGTACCTGTTGCATGGGAGTCTGTGCTTGGAAGAGAATGCGTCGACTGAGCAGTTCTGCCATGATACATCCCACTGACCAGACATCGACAGCTGAACTGTAGTGACGAGCCCCCATCAGAATCTCTGGAGCCCTGTAATACTGCGTCACCACTTCATGTGTCATCTGTAATGTCTGATCAGGCTCCGCAACACGTGCTAGACCAAAGTCACATATCTGCACAGCACACGCAGTTACATCGTCTATGGATTCATTCCATTTCAAAAGTGCACTCAAAACATTCAAACTATCACGTAACTTTTTTTAAAAATTATGCATTAAGAAGAAATTATCATCAGTTTGTGCACATACGAGATCTTATATATTTCCATATGTGTTTCAGTCAGAACATGGCCTTCTTCAAGGCTCAGTGTTATCACCTGGGATCTTCAGCATGTATCTACTGGCGATTATAGATGAGGTTAGCTGCCAACTTGTAGTTGTATGTGTCATAGGTGGACTTATCAGGACTCACTATGGCAGTAATGAACTGAATTTGCCTCTAGCTAGCATCCCTGTGGAAGACATACTAGTAAGATGGCTTGCATATGCTGAAGATATATGTATCCTTTCAGAGAGTAAGGCAGAGCTCGCTACAACCTTCAAAGTCTTTGATGGTGATCTGATAGAGTACGGTATGAAAGTCAAGTGTCCAGACGTATTTCTGGATGGTATTGGGTTTTATGCTTTAGAAATCCAGACACAAATAATCGCTGACATCTAAAATCAGTTGTTCAGAGTCTTAAGGCCTAACTTTCACAAAATATCCTGCAAATTTACTCACAGCTTGTTGAGCAGTGCTACTAACACACGAAACAAATGATTTACTCAAACTGCTACCTCCATTCTAATGGCAATATCACAAACATCTGAGGTAATTCTGGCAGGAACCACATGGGACATCTATATCAATTCCGCCATTCTACACGCCGGTTGGTTTGGTAAGTTCAAAGTTACGTGACACAGAAACACGGACAAATATCAAGAAATCTGGCCCGATCAAATTTAGATATTGTGCCCTAGTTTAAGAATCCGTGGTCAGTTGCCAGCTCCCACCCACTGTAAATGACGGAAAAGATAGCTGTTAGAAGTAGCTGGATTTCCAACTTTAAAGGGCTCGTGACCTTGACCTTGGATCAAGTCATACTGCATACCGTCGTGCATCACTCATCGATATCTACCTACATGCCAAATTTCATTGAAATCAAAGTAACTTTTTGCGGACGGACGGATTCACTAACCGACATTTGAGACCGGCTTTATTAGGTGGACTCTGCCAAAGAGTCGACCTAATAATCATAATAAAAAAAGCATTTGCAGAGCACGTGGAGTCTGAAGACAGCGAGGCACTAGTGGCAGTGGGCAGTGACTAGCTGAGGGTAGAAAGATGTCTTTAGGTGTCGTTTGACTATAGCAGTGCTGTGGCACAGTCGAAGTTCAGCCGGCAGGGCTATATCAGGGGACAAGTTCCTATATATAGTGAACTAATGACATCATTCATATGCTTAGATCTTGAGAAAGGCCAATGGCCTTTTTGTTCAGCAATGACCCAAAATGGTAAAAGATAGGAGAGGCTCACTTAAGTTATTACACTAGCGCCTACACCAGTTTGGAAACTAACAAACCACCACAAGACCTATTTATCAGTTCAATGTGATATATTGTGCAACTGCTGTTCTTCAGTTCCTATACATATCAGTGCCTAACGATTCTCATTGTACAATATATTTTCTGTGTTCGTCTGGCTTTGGAAAAATCCAAAAGAAGCACCCGGGGACCTCCCGTCCACAGTACCAGACCTGCCCCCTCCACCCCTGCCAAGATACAGGTCATTCGCCCACAGTTAAGATGTTGGGGCAAAGTTTTACAGCCTGATGGCTACCAGCAAACTAATGACATCTTCACTCATAATCCAGAAAACACAATATAGTTACAATTAAAATTTTTGAAGACACACTGCCATAAAGAACACAAATGAACCTTAAGAAGACAGTTGGAGTTGATCAGTAAGTTGCCAGGCTTGATGTCTCGGTGAAGAATGTTAGCGGAATGCAGATATTTCAGCCCTACAACACACGACAACAACTCATTCATAACTCTCTGCCAACAGCACTCACAGCTAGCTCTACCACACTCTGGTCGGACACTGACATCTCTGTAACACACTCAAACAAGCCTCCAGACATCAACTTCACCTCCAGTGCCGCCACCTGGCGAAACATAACCTCATCTTTGATTCTGGCCCATTCACTCCAGTACACGACAAGTAAGTCTGTCTTCGGGGATGGCCATATATCCACACATGCCAACCTACGTCCACATGTCGCACGATTTCAGAAACAGTGTATCTGCAGCGTGAAGATTATGGTAGCTCTTCCCACCCTGAACTTTACTTCCCAGTGGCTGGCCAATTCGTCCGATTTTGGGCTCCTGTCAAACAAAGTTCACCAAAATGGGAGATTCCCTGCCCAGGACGCCGATCAACCACCGTGCAAAATATGATGCCGTTAGCTTTATACTCGCCGGAGAAATCCGTAACCATACAAACACAAACTTACAAACAAACAAACAAACAAACAGTAACCAATATATCCACATACTGCCTATCTGCATATGTGGATAAAAAGATGGTGTCATCCGCAAAACTGCAACTACATAATGTATTCCGCTGATGTCAGAGGAGGACTGAGCCACGGTCACATGTAACATGCACAGATTCATGAAATCTAGATCCACTTAGTTTTTTTCTGATATGCAAGCCGATAGACCGGCATACAGATATGCTGAATCGCAATTTAGTCTGCACCCGCTACTGGGGGTAACGAAGTTATCAGCATCATTACAACTCGTCACACACATACTGCACCTGTACAACATGCAGGTATAATATCTCATGCCGTACCTGTACGACATATGCATGCACACCTGTACTGCTGCTGATACAGGCCTAACACGACCACATCAATTCTATATACCTAAAGAT
>Ga0209780_1003863_pt1 | contig 11347 bp, 9 predicted proteins | sample WorMetexBAHAMAS2_FD_187384 | JGI IMG/M metagenome (GOLD analysis project Ga0209780, IMG submission 187384) | Marine gutless worms symbiont microbial communities from Max Planck institute for Marine Microbiology, Germany - Inanidrilus exumae... | ecosystem: Host-associated > Annelida > Digestive...
TCGTTATGGAGCTAATATCAATAGCGTTAGCAGGCAGTGCATTCCATACGTTGATTACTGATGATTGGTGTTCGGAAAAAGGTCCACGGAAAATAGGTCCACGGAAAAACGTCCACAATTGGAAAAAACGTCCACGGAAATAACGTCCACTAGGAAAAAAACGTCCACTAAATAAGGTCCACTAGGAGCGTGTAGTAAAAAAGGGCCACGAAAGTAGGAAAATAGGTCCACAACATCCGAACATGAGACCGGACGAACAATCATTCCGAAGAGTGGAACAACCACCTACAACATCTCGTCGACCACAATAAACCGTCAGTCTGCTCGAGGCGTTGCAGGCCGACACTGCTGAGGCGTCAGCAAAACTCATTCGTCATGTGGGCACGCTGTCGCCGAAGAAGACGAAGAAAGCTGCTATGGCGACACAGGAGCGACTGTTGCGACTGTGCACTGAATATGTCCATGGCGGTCGTGACCTAAGGGACTTTATGGGCGCAATTGGCCACAACATCCGTCTGTCATGCTACTAACAACTGACGTTAACATGACACTGCAGATCGTTGAGTATTGTACTAGTCTAGCCCACCGTCTTTAATTTTTGACATTCGGGCACTCTGGCGCTCAGACCTGAGCGCCAGAGTGCCCGAATGTCAAACATTAAAGATGATGGGCTAGACCAGTATGGTACTCAACGCTCTGCGCAATTATTCAACGATAGTTTAGACAGAACAAACTCTTCCGTTTTTTTCATTTTTGGGTGGACCATTTTTCCGTGGACATTTTTTCCGTGGACGTTATTTCCGTGGACGTTTTTTCCTATATTTCGTTGATTACTCTCTCGCTGAAAAAATGAGCTCTAGTACCAGCAGAGAAGTGTGGTTGTACAATTTGTACGGGTGGCCATGAGTGGAGTTACGTTAACTAAAAAAGAAAAACTCTTTCATATAAATGTCTACAACACGAAATACTATTTTATAACACCATACGGGATCAATGAATAGGCCTAAACGCCTCATTCCAAGCAATGCAGTTGAAGAAGGCGCAATTGTTCTTGATACGAGTAGTTTCCATACCTTCGCAAACATTTTGTAAACCGCCGCTGTAGGCCTACCCGCTCCATAGCTTCAACGTCTTCAACGGTATAAGGTGTCCAAATGACAGTATTATGTTCTAGTATGTTTTAGTATTGACTGTTTAGTAACGTCATTTCGTAGGGACGTTGACTGGTGTATATACGGCTTGCGATCTTCGGTTTGTCAGTGCAATAACGAGGTTTGCCGTCGCTGTGGCTGTCTTCGGCGGTTTGTCTTTTTCTGCACGTTTGACACGTACGCTGACGATCTCTTTCCGTCTGTATAGATATCCGTCATCTTGTGATTTTGTACATACGGCACTTTGAACAACTGCTGTTTTTTTTTACCGCGCGACGCTATGCTAGCGCAGTATATGCTGTCATCGTCTGCCTGTCAGTCCGTCTGTCCGTCCGTCACACATCGGTATTGTACCAAAACGGCTAAACGTTGGATCACGCAAACAACGCCGTACGATAGCGCAAGACTCTCGTTTACTGATGCCAAAGATGTCGGAGAAATTCCAATGGGGTCACCCACAACGGGGGCGCCAAACAGAGGTGAGGTAGGTTACAATCAGCGATTTTCGACCCAATATCTCGCCATATCTCAGAAATGGTGTGGAACGCTAATAGGAACTCCTATACGCTCTGTCGAATGGCGCTATTTCATGTGACCTTGGGTGACCATTAACTACCCCAAACCACCCCATGTCCGTCTCAAGCCGTCACTGTACAGATCGGGCTCTTTTTTGTCCCAGAGGCTTCCATTGGCTTATCCTATACACTGTGTTGAAAGGGAATTCGAGTATCTCCAAAAATAAGGGTACTTCCTTCTTGAAATTTCACCCAAACTCTGGACTTACAAAATTTCGCAACTGCACGTCGATCGTCTCAGGTGCTATCAACTTAGGTGGACGGTCAGTGTGATAAACTGGTGACGGTCGTCCATCACCAGTTTATCGCACTGACCGTCGGCAGCACAGTGGGCGTGAGGCACCGCGTCGCGCGGGTCTGTCAGCGGCAGCGGATACCTGTCGTACAGTAGCATGATATTCATGCATTTTTATGTCAATTTCTGTAGGCAGACAGACCGACATAAAAAGTATCATATCAGCAAGGTCGCGTTTTTATTATTAGGCTGACTTGCGTGCACTGCATACATGCGGCCTGCAGTGTTGCTACAAAAAGATGTTGTACAAAGTGTGATCTGCGTGTATGTCTGTGTCTTGATCACATGGATGTGCTGTGCAAAAACGGCTGAACCGATTGCGATGTTTGGGAGCTGACTTATGTACGTTGGTCCAAAGAATCTTGTATTATATGGGGTCGAGATCCCCCGCGGGAAGCGGCAATTTGGGTTGTCCGGTCCACTGATGTTTGCAGCAAAAGGGATCATTCATTCTTCAATAACGGCATGACAGCGCGACTGCAATGCTCCCTGCCCCCGACTGATCTTTGTCACATTTCATTATCCGCCATGAAAAATCTGCCCCTTGCCATGCGACCTTTCGTCAAAAATTCAAAATTCTTTTTCACTTATCGTGTTATTGATAATGTAAATATACGCTGTGTGTCAAAAAATATCACATTTAACTTTTGATCATAACTTTGGCGACGTTATAAATTCTTTTAACTTTAGATTCCCACGAAAATTGTGGATATGTATGTTATAAATATTTCCCACATCACATTATAATAATAATAATAATAATATACACATTTGTATAGCGCCATATGGTCGTAACTTCAGAGGCGTGTGTTATGTGTGTTACTCTTGTGAAACTTGAAAATTAAGTTGCTGCCGATTTCAGTGGCATATTGCATACAAGACCCCAGAATTCATCATATAAGATATGTGGCCGCCTCATAGCCTATCTGAATTATAATAACTACAAGTTCTGGTAAAACAAGGTGTCGCCCTAACGGGACGTAACACTACTGGCCCGCCGTGCAGCTGTAGAGCTATAATTAGACTGGAGGCGGCATGACGTCATCGCCTAGCCTGCGCGGGTGAAGCCGCCTGCAGGCCCGCCATGGAGTGTTACAGACGACGACGACAGACGACGACAGACACCAGCGACCGTTAGTAGTCTGCCTCCCCTATGTAGGCGGCCAGTCACAATGCAGCAGCGATCAGAAGAGGATCGTTACGTTAGCGAACTGATGCAGTGGCTGATTGAAGCGTTGCATGGCCTACAGCAGAGTTAACTGACGTATCAGTGAATGGCACAAACACCTGTTAGCTTGTGTTTGTACTACGTTTTGAGCACTTGTTTGAATTTTCGGCCTATTTACAATACCAGATAGAATGATTGCAGTAGGTAGGCCTATCAGTTGCAGACGTTATTGTCACCTGACAACGATGAACTCGTTTGTTGCATAAACTTCACGGAGTTTGTTGTCAGACGATATTCCGAAAGTTATCACGCATAGTGACTATTGCTTTTTTTTGCGCCGTGTACAAATATTCTTACTTAAATATAAATATATCGTATCGTATCGTATCGTATAACAATACAAAGAAGCAATATTTTTTTAAATGTGTTAAAATACTATTAAGTTAACGACCGCAACAAACAGCTGAACTTGAAGCTCTTGTCTACTGTGCTTTGAATCGTGCATAGGGGGCTTACTGTTCAGTTGTTCAAGGCCTACACCGTAATGATACACACTAGGCAAAGTCGGCCAAACGCACACTGAGAATTAAAGCATCGTTCGAACACAAGCGCATACTGTCGACATTGTCGTCAGTCTGTGTCAGTTCAGCCGACTCTGTGCGGCATTCCACACTCAGTCGATGGCATATCGCTATTCTCCATCGATGTTGGCTGGCACAGCGTCGACCCGTTCAACGGACTCCGAAAACCGTACGCGAGTTGAAAATTCCACTTTCTACACAAGCAAATCAAACCTACGACTTCCTCGATGTTACTTCCAGGTCCCGCAGAAGAAGATTTGAAGATTGGAACAGCTATAAACTACAAATGCTTGGCAGAGCCTAGCGTGTAGCCCGCACAGCATAGCAGTGTCGCCCTCTGGCGTACAGGTGAAACAAAACTGAGTAATGATCACCCCAGAAAACTCATATCGCCGCAAGATCTAGCATTGGCGCCGCCAGCGAACGTAGTCACTCTCTTGAACTCTGGAGTCACTGGACAGAAGTTCACCAAATGTTTACGCGATGTAGACATATCATCGTAGATGAACCCTATTAAATCAGAAGTTCCATAGTGCAATCCTTTTCTGAATGCCAGGGCGACGAATAAAGGTGAATAAGCCGATTTCGCCAATTTTGACGCTAAATTTGGTTGCCGTGGCAACGGCCCTCAAGCAATCGGAAAAAGGTCAGATCCTTAATCTACGATCAAATACCTACCATATGGTACAAAATTAGGTGAAAATCAGTTAAGTAGACCTTGAGACAATTATTTTAAAAATGGGTGCACACCGACGACCATCTTAAACACAGGAGTTACCGGACCAACGTTCACCAACTTTACCTGATGGTGCTGCTGGAGCAACTGGTCGACAGGGTTGATGGTGACGTTGCAAGTGGCCGGCGGCTGCCGCAGCACTTCGTCGTCGTCGTCATCGTCAGCAGCAATGAACCTCTGACGACCGTCACTCGGCGAGCAATCGTACCGACGTCTGAGGCGCAGCATGGCGAAGAGAATGCCGAGCGCAATGAGCACCAACAGCGTGGCCGCCGCGACCAGACTCGCTTTACATCATCATTCAGGGTCTTATTGAGATAAATTTTACATAATTATACGGACAAAGACACTTTCATTCTACTGTACAAGGCAACATGGGTGTCGACGAGGCTAGGAGTAGATGAGGCCTAAGCCAAGGCCAGTGCATCGAGGCGAGGCCAATGCCTATCGTCACTAAACGATCAAGACTAAACATACTAGAACATAATACTGTCATTTGGATACCTTAATATACCGTTAGAGACAATTGAAGCTATAACGAGGCCAAGGCCGAGGCCAAGTTACTAACACACAAGTCAACGTGTGCTTATTTCAACGTCAGCATTACGTCTCACATGACGTCATGACAGTTCAAACATCATCATTGCATTTAAGAAATACCAGTTCTTCGAGCACTTTGTCACTCATCCTGGCTCTATTTGGTCGCCTTATACGTCCCTGCACTTTGACTGAAAACTCTCTCCACCGGTGCAGAACTGGCCGGTACGCACAGACACACGCTCCAACAGAAGTTGAAATAGCATACAAAATGAGGACTCGATGCCGAACTGTTGCAGTATCAGGCCGAGCTCATGACATCCACAAGGCCGAGGCCAGTCGTCATAAGGCCGAGGCCGCATTTTTCGACTGAACTTGCGACTAGACCTAAAAGAGTTGAGACTACCCAAGACTGCCTCTAAAGACTTCAAACTTGACGTTAGACTTGCGTAGGTAGGTCTCTATTTTCATAATGCACAGGATTTTTTTTATATTTTTTAGCGTAAAGTTGCAGAAAGCAGACCATGAACGTTGAAATAAGTGCATATACAGTGTGTTTTACGCTCGTTTCTTGCTCAACGAGCACTTGTAAGGTCACCTGAATACGCCGAGGCATTTTTTTTCGACGTACGCTTACGTCCGGCTTGAATTTTTGGCGTCGATTTTTGGCCGTATATCGAGATTTTTAAGACGCACTACGCCGTACGTCAGCACTGAAGAAAACATGACGCACGACGCCGCACGACGAAAAGCCGATGGAACAGTGTAAAAATAAAAATCGTGCACGTAGACCGGACAAATTTGCAACAGCAGCAATAGGCCTACTGTCACACACGTCGTCGTCTGCCATTTTCTTGCATATACTTAGCATACGTTAGCATAAATTTACAACACGCGTCGGAGTGCGGCACCGCACGGCACGGCACCGCATCCGGTGTGTACGAACCTTTAGTTGTCTCGATGTCTTACATTATTAACGATTTCGTTCGAACTGCAGCGACGGATAGACGGAAAGGTTGCAGCCAATTTAATTTATATTTCTTGAATCACTAATATAGTTTGTAATGCTTTTTAATTAATCATCCAATTACACAAGAGTACACAAGTTCTTGGCTCTGTTTGAGATGTTTCTCTTTTTATACGACTGACCATTTTTACATATGTGTGTACAGTGTATTCTTCAAGGAAACTTATTATTTTACACTTTAATACTTGGCTCAGTTTTCTGCGACTATGTCGTCTTTTACGAATTCCATAAATTTCTCATACGCATGACTATAGGCCAGTCAACGGTGTCGGACCTTCCCCGTGGGCGTTTCTCCCGTGCACGTGGACATCCTCTTTGGCGCATAACGTCTATTTCTATGCATAATGTTACAAGAGTTCTGTAAATACCAACCTACTTCGACAAATTAGTTTTATTTTTAGATCTTTGATTTTTTTCCAAATCATCATATTTGCTGTTTTCTATATTAGTGCTTTTTCAGCCTCGCTGTCCTGCGCTTCTTCTATACTACTAAAACTGAAGTACACTGTATGGTATTTCTTTCATTTTTACCCGCGTGACGCTATGCTAGCGCGGTATTCGTTGTCATCGTCCGTCTGCCTGTCCGTCAGTCACAAGTCGGAGTTGTACCAAAGCGGCTAAACCGCGAACAACGCTGCACGATAGCCTAGTTTTCTGATGCAAAAGATCTCCACGAAATTCCGATGGGATCACCCCCAACGGGGGCGTCAAATGCAGGTGGGTAGATAAACATTGCGTTTTTCGTCCGGTCGAGAAGTCTCCGGCTCAGACGCCTTACCGCCGAAAATTCGTGTCTATCCGCCACGATGGTCCGCGTCCACGACGCTGTGTTGGCGGAGCTATACGCGGTGTCATCAACAACGTTGGTGGTAGTCGAAGTTTGTTTGATCGCAGTCGAAGTTTGATTGCAGTTACTGTCCAGTTGACATCAACAAGGTTGGCTGTATGGAATTTTGTTGATGACACTTCGGCGTTACTTGTGTGTGACATGGAGCATCGCACGCTGGCTGTACTGTAACGATGCATGTACGAAAGTACGCAAGAAGCCGAATAGAAAGTCGCTGTTGCTGAGAGTGCTCCTCATGCTTACACGCGATCTGTTTGCGTTATTTGTACAACAGTATAAAGAGGACAACTTTTCAACTGACACAGAGCGTCGCGCAGGTCTGTCGGCGATAGCTGAGCTTCTTGTAATTTCAAAGTGGCTGACCGGCGAACGTGCGTAACAAACTGCATTGTACTATAGTTAACTTCTTTAAACGGGTCCGTGTAATTATGCTAAAGACGGCTAAAGACGACTAAAGACGGCTAAACTCGACTAAAGACGAGACTAAAGGCAGCTGAAGACGACTAAGAACGCCTAAAGTCGGCTCAGAATTGTTGTAATCGGATAAAATAACGTTAAAAACGTACACGCAGTAACCAACAGTGAATAGAAATAAACTGCAAATCCATATGTCTCTAGAGCACACGATGCCCAAGGAAGCGCTTACATTGGATTGGACATTGCAAATGTCATACAAAATGTGTTAGTGTGATTGAAAACTAATGTTGTCGAATGCCACAGAAAATTTGCACAATAGTGCAGTGTTCAACTGAACGTTTGTGAACGGTAATAAATGTAGTAAAATAGTAAGCCTAATCGACAGTTACAAGACTAATAACAAAACAGCTACAGAAATTTACGACGTGGGCCTACATAGTGGAACACAAATAAATGTTAACATGAACGTACGTAAACGGCATACAGATAAAGTATATAGTTCAAAGAAGTCGTCGGTGTATACTGTTAGTCACACAAAGTCCTCTGGCAATTAAAGCATAGGCCTACGTTCAAAGTCATAAATAATTTCGCCTACGGGTGGTCCATCGACTCATTCAGAGTCCACTACCGATAAAAACCTATACATACACAACAAAATAATACAAACTTGAAACAAGTACATCCAAGGCATCGTAGACAGCCATAAGATAAGATTATTGCTGTTATCTTATGGCTGTCGAACTGATTGAACTCCTTGGCTGTCGCACAGTTTTAGTCGTTTGACGTGTTATTTAGTGCTCATTAGCTGTCGTGCAGTTTACAAACACCTTATGTCCCACAGATTGTGTTTTCGGATGATCTATAGTCACTTACCGATTGCCACTCCGAGCATTTGCAATTCAAAGTCAGAATGTTCAATGCATCGACGCCTTCATGCAACTTTCACACTGCACCGGTGTTATTCGCTGACTCGTGCGTACAGCTTGGAGCCGATATAAATCTGTTTAAGCCGAATAGTTACGCCCGCTAGTCAGCAAGCTATTATACAGGTAGGCCTAGACAAAAGTTTTAGCGGCTGGCACGACTTTGTACTGAGCTTTGGCTTCACTTGCTGTGTCACTGGCAGGGCAGGTGCGCTAGTTATCAATAACTGACTCATCGCACGCATACGCCCATTAGCCTGCTCCTGCCCAGCAGAATCAATACAGACTAATAAACTTTATTCATTATGACATGGTAGCAGTACAGAACAAAATAGCAATGTAATACAATAAAAAATAAATATCAAATCGTTACTTGCACAATGTCCGACATAAATAATTTTCTGACATTGAAAATGTGTTAATGAACTTCTTTTGACGTTTCGCAATAATTTCAATTACCGAACATACCAAAAACGTATTCCCAAATTTGATCACATGACTCTTTCGACATTTCACCAAATATTTTACAAACTACTGTATTTGTGGTAAACTGGAGTGTATACCTATCGGCTGCGTTCATCGGAAATACTTCGACTGTGCCGTATAGTTTATACAACAACTAGCTCATTAGTCGCCGACGAACCCGTGCGACGCGCTGCGTCACGGCAAACGGCAAAATTTAAAAACAGTCACGTGACCATAACAACGCCCTTTTTGTGGGTGATATGTCATCCTGTTGCTAGAATTGATACATCCTATACCTGTGTACAAAATGTGACGACTTTAGGTTTAGCCGTTCCAGTGATATGATTGGAGCACCCAAAACTTTTTAATGGGTCACATGACTTGACCACACCCCTATCAAAGACGGTTTGTCGTCCATAGGCTGTAACTTGCACATTCAACATGTAGGCCTACATCAAATTTGAAGTCTTTGTGATCACCAATTACGAAGATGCAAGGCAAAATGTAGGAATTAAAGTGCAACGGTTGAACCTATAACTATCGTTTTTCGTTTAATTTGCTAAACGAAAGTTCTCGTAGAAAGGTTTACGTTCACTATCTCATCTCCTGATGAGTTCTAGTATCAAATGATAATGATAAGTCTAATGACCAAACATTCACGTTGAACCACCAGTCACATAGTGATTAACAACTTTACTGACAGAAAGTACCCAATCAATCAATCAATCAATCATGAGTTTAGTAAAAGGTTGACAAACCGCAACTATACAATAGAGATACACAATGGTAAAAAATGTAAAACTGTAACCGTCATCAGAGCATCAAAGAATCGCTTTACATACAAACATAATAGACATCTTAAAACATTCTTCTTTTCCTCATACTAGCACACCTCAGCGCGTTTGAGATTTCTTATAAAAACGCGATATATAAATTCACTGTTATTATTATATTATATTATTATAATACGCAGACACGGCTGAGAGACTGCTGGTATAGATAAAAAATTAGTGTAAAGTTTAACAGCTTTGACTGCAGCCTAATACAACATTCTAATTAAACGTACGTTTTTGTCCGTGAGGGTGTGAGGGTTGAAGCGTGATCTGGCAAGCGATTGTGAGAACGTACCCACAGCTAGAATCGTTTTTGAAGCCGAACTGATTTGAACTCGTACGTATACGCAACGCTCAAAAAATTTTGGTCAGATGAGACTGATAGAAATAGCCCTTTGAAATAGTTCACATTCACGGTATTTCTGCCTATAACTGTATCGACTTTTGGAAGGGGCACGGTGTAGTCTGAACCCGTATGGAAAGTGGCCAGCAGACATAATATAATTGAATAATCTTAGTAACAATCTTAAAACGCCTTCGATGCTAATATTTATAACTTCTTTGGTCTACGGAGCTGCATCACAGCTGGAGCAACTGAGTAAGTCAAGTCTCAAGTCGCAAGTCCGCCAGCGTGAATTAAGTCTAAGCAAGTCTCAAGTCCCAAACAAGCATGCAACAGCAACTTTGTCCCGGGTGCCGCCACGTGCAGAACTCGACGAAATAACGTTGTTTTTGATCCTGGCCCATTGGCCCCATTGTGTAAAAACGATCAACAAAACCAGAAGTAGGCCTACATATTACATAACATATTACACCGCCGTCAGAGGAGTAGCCTACCGACACACAACACATCACACACGCAACATATATATATATATATATAGCCTACAATAACGTCAAGTTTAGATATGTTGTTTTTGAGATATGGGAGCAGACAGACAGACAGACAGACATACACGCTGATGGCAGTACCTCGCCCACTTAACGAGGGCGAAGTAATAGCGACTAGGCCTAGCGACTCGATTTACGACTTGAGTTAAAAAAAGATTTACGATGGCATGGCGACACCGAAAAAAAAACCCACAAAATGATCGATTTCACGCACCTGCAACACGTTTCTAGTCCTTTAATCTTTGTTTTGGATTTTATTTTGGTAGCGTCGTGTACGTAGCTTGTTATCTCGCCTGGTATCTCACCTAGTGCGGCTGCACCACTGTTGATTCTGAAGATAGCCTCAGTGCCTCACTCGTCTAGTCGTGACACTTCTTATCTGCAGCCAATGAATTTAGCGGACTAGACGTTCATGAAGAAATCCATCTGGTTAGTTATCAACTTGTCCAACGTTCTGAAATCAGTTAACTGAGTTTACTTGAAATGCTGACTCAGGCAGACTGTTCCAACGGTTCAAGTTCAACAATACAGTCGGGCATCACGTCGGCTGTGCTCTGTAACCAGTTTTCATCTGTGACCAAGTGTACATAAGGCTCCCATCGGCTAACTTGAAAAAATGTATGTATAGCCTAGTGAGACAGTGGAGTGGAGACCTCAGACCATCTTGAACAGTAAAATTAGCTCGATTTCTTCTCTCTTCCAGTATCCAAAGTTTAAGCTTCACAAGTCTTTCATTATACAGTGGTTTTAAGTCATCAAAGTGTTCATATACTGATTTGAATTTGAACCACCCGTCGCTCATACCTCACATAATTACTGCCCTAGACATAGCACACACGACAGATCACTGCCCAAACGACTAACATTTTAACATAGTGTAATTTTATTATCCGTGTGTTAT
>Ga0209780_1003864_pt1 | contig 11346 bp, 6 predicted proteins | sample WorMetexBAHAMAS2_FD_187384 | JGI IMG/M metagenome (GOLD analysis project Ga0209780, IMG submission 187384) | Marine gutless worms symbiont microbial communities from Max Planck institute for Marine Microbiology, Germany - Inanidrilus exumae... | ecosystem: Host-associated > Annelida > Digestive...
TCGACATCCTCGTCCAGGCCGTCATCGCCGCTACCGGAAACACAAAGGTCGCTGACGTCATCGTGGAACGTCATCGCGACAACCGTGAACTGACGCCCGAGTGCTTCCTGGCCATCAAGCACTCGGCCGATCACTGACGCACACGCTCGAGTTGTACTAGGCCGATTTCAAACTCCACCAACTACGCCGACGACCACTGTCCTACTCCTACACTCTCTCTCAGCTCTCATTCAAATCACCTGTTCAGCGCGCTCGTCATAACTTGGTCCTCGTTGCAACTTCTTCAGCGAAATCTTGTGATTTAGTGCTGCGAAACACACAATCCACCAACTCTGCTCGCTACCTCAGCTTCGTCTATAGTTCCTCATTAGCGTGATACTGCTGCCGCGCTGAATCAAACATGCCTAACGCCTGCTGAGCAACGTCGATGATTTCAGAAACAGTGACGATGGTGTCACCGTTCTGATAGTCGGTCACACTGGCGTGCCACTCGAGGTAACCGCCGCCGGCACCACCACGTAGCAACTCACCAAACTCCACGTTGTTTACCTGCAGTCGATACGGACGTGGCACAAGCTGTACTACAACGCCACCTGGTGGTAGATACAGTCCATTAGTGAGGCCGGCACCGTTCATTCCAATCAGAACAGCGTACTTCTGCATCAACGCCACCTGTCATTCGTAACAGCACACTGCCTGCCTCTAATTAACGTGACAATGCTAGTATGGTAGCGAGATTTTGCTAGACAATTGCACCTTTTCCTATTCCACTCATATTTGATGCTCCAGTAAGCAGTGACCCTGTCAGAATTTTGCCAATGAGACAATGATGACGACACATCAACAAAGTCAAGTGGTGAAAATGCCTGCCCCTAATTAACGTGACAATGATGGTATGGTATGGTATTGTAGGGTGTAACGTCCCACTCGACACATTAGGCCCCCTATAGGTCATTTCGGAGACGATTTTACAGGTCAGATGACCCAACCAACAGTGTAATAGCACTAAAGGATGATAGTCTTCCACGTCAAGGGCCAATCATACAGACTCAGCACACTAAAAGGTAAAGAAAGGATGTAATCAAATCTTTTTTCTACACAGCACCAAGTACACCGAAGACACAGAGGCGCTCGGAAGACAGCTACGCTAAGCAAGATAGAAGCCCGATCCAGTCGACCGTGATACGACAAAGCCGTTTTGGTAGCACTCTTACTTGTGACTGACAGACAGACAGACAGACAGACACATGGCTACAGCATATACAGTGCTAGCATAGCATCATGCGGTAAAAGCTACAAACAGTTCATCAACCTAGACTTGTGGTGGTGGACGTAAATAAAACTCTGTAGAATGTGCAACTTTGCCATGCTCTCGTACAGTAACATTTTCTGCACGATGCAGATGTCTCTTCACTTACAACATGCAGCACTGCTCAAAAACTGCAATCGTATCGGATGACACCAAACACCGCCACTGTAATAAATTTTCAGTTGTGGTGAAGTAAAATAGGCGCATTGACAGAATGAAAAATTAATAGCTTACCTGACTATAGAATGACATTCCTGTAAAATCAATGCGGTCTACGTCTGCCAGAGAATGCAATGCATTCACCAATTCAGCTTCGTTTAGAATTCTTCGTCGACTCGACCTGTAACTCAGACCAACCATTCTGTCAGCAACTGGTTTTCCACCAGAAAGATCATTAAACGGTGATCAGAGGCCCTGATCAGAGGCCCGATTTACTTATTACTTATTTAGAGATATTGCATTTTTCTTATTAAATTGGTCTTCCGTTTTGCGTAAGTTCATCCTACGTTTTTCTTAAGATTTACCTAAGTCACACTTTATCCTAAGTTTTTTTATAGGTTTATCCTAAGATATTTTGTCAGTCGGGCCCCAGGCTATTTCATTGCATTCCATCATGCTGTCACGTGAATGTGACAGGTATGTTTTACAAAGGCAGCCTACACCCAACCCACGTTCTGCTAAATGGTTTATTAGTTGTCTGTCTGTGCACAATATATTATGAATTACCAACTGTCCATAATAAACTGGTGAACAGCATAACATATAACATGACTACATATGATGCAGATAAATACTGCTTAGTTAGTTACATGCAGAAATGCGGCAGCGCGAAACTGGGATTAATTATAAACACAAACTGCAAAGCACTCAAAGAAACTGGGATTATAAACACATAAACTGCACAGCACTCCGTACACTCAACGTCTCACTTTAGCAACATATTTCATCCCGACTGAAAACTATGACCTATGACCTTCATCCGAGCAGCGTGAACCAGCATGCCAAATATCTACGTCAAAGATCATTTACTTCTACAGTTGTTGTCCCCATTGTCCTCACATACCTATACCCACACACCAGACCAACTGCGCTACCTCGACCACAAAAGTGGTCAATACAAAGCTCCCATTCAGTGTTCTTCCAACACTTGCTCTGGATGAGAATATGTGGAAATAAATAAGTGGCACTGTCAGTGTCAAAGCATTTACGTGACTATTATTTCTCGGGAAATTGCAAATAACACACTTTGCTCCCTGATATTTCACTCGTCTGCATAATTTAATAACCCTACTAACACCACATCAACGAAATGAAGTAAGGTGCATACAATGTGTCTCAACAACAGACTATTGAAATCTGACAATGACAAGTTAGCACTGAAAAGTCAGGGATCTTTTGTACATAAGCCACTGTTAATGGATGAAGTTTCTGTTTACCACACATTACTTCTTCAAACACTTCTCAAAGTTTGTAAACAGCACACTGAATATTGGCAGCAATATGTGGCAAAGTTTCAGGGGCCGGTTTGTTGAGATATGGTGTACAAAATCAACAAAGATGTAACATACATACATATTATACTGCCACAAATAAGCCTATAACTAAACAGTTTGTTCTTTGCCGGCAGCGGTCCAGCCTACTCTAGACCTTAGTGGAGGAGCTGGTAAGTGTGTGCTTGTGTGTGCGTGAAGTGTATGGTGGAGGTAGGGTGAGTAAGCAGTGAGAAGCTAGTTAGTTATTTATAGTGCGCCCCTCTAGACGTGGCCTACCGTCTGGCTAGCCCTGTCTGGTGCTATGTGTTCACACCAATCCATGGCCAGCCTTGCCTTTTAGCTTCGGTTCACGTCGGCAAGGCTGACAACCCTTGATGCTGCTAATCAAGGTGTCAGCAACGGTCACAGATTACACAGGACACTGTCAAACCCTCTTTTCCTGCCTGGGATTATCTCCCTGTTCATCACGTGCACCAGAAGTATTAGAAATAATTCTTTAGTGGAGAGAATTTGAACAATTAACAGCTGTAAGAAAGAACAAAATTGACCATCACAATCCAGTATTATAACTCAGTTCTCACTAAGTAACAAAACTGACCACCACAATCCAGTATTATAACTCAATTCTCACGTAATTCAAAGAGAAGACAAGAAATCTAGAGGAAACCGTGTGATAATGCCAATTCGTCGTTCAACATTTGCACTGACTTGAACCTGAAGATTATTCTGAATAAAACGGACAAAAGCACGAACCATACTCCTATCACTGAATGTAACTGATGGAATCTATACACAACACAAAACAAGGCAATCGTAGATATATCAGACTTCGCCCGCACTGCGCAATCGCACCGCCCACTTCGCGGTTGATAATAGACTTGTCCAACGCTTGCAATTAAGCGTCTGCCTGTTGTGTGTCACTGCATGGACCGGTTCAATATGCAATTATTAGAGGTATTAGGCTTGTTGGGCAGATGTTCCCCCAAAAATGCCCCTTCCCCTTTGGGGATCGTCACCCCCACATAACACACTGTTCCTCGGGCCAAGCCCACTCATCATCCCAAACAGCATCTCGACCAGTTCAGCCACTTTTGTATGGGTCCCAAATGCTATGCTGTACAAATGCATTTTCAATGGGGAAAACCCCAAAAATTACCCATTCTTCAGGGAATTTATTCACCCTGCTGGAGAAGGACCGATCCATGGTCACGGCTATATATTTCCTTAAACTAAGTCCAATTAAAATAACTTCATTTCCTATGTCCATGCATCAAAGTCAGTGGTATATTTGTTTCTCCGCCAACATTGCCATTACCATAGTAACAACAGCTACAATGACGTGGGTTTTGATAATTCTTCCCATCATCGTCAAATTTCTGTTCCTCTTTTACGTCTGTTTGTGAGTAATTTCGAGATATTTAGTCAAAATTATGCCCTTAATAATAGAAAATTGAATTCTGGCCGACTTCGCGGTAAAGCAGTAAATTTAAGCGAAATCGGTCATTCTGGTGAAACTGATAAGGCTATATGGCCCAATACAGAAAAAAAACCTGATGTAATCCACAAAATCAGAAGTACATAACGTTTAGCAAAGACGCTGGAGGAGAATAAAGCCACGGCCATAGGCAACATGCACAAAACATTTGGTAAAGATCGCACATGTGGTTCTGGAGATATCCTCGAGGACAGACACACACACACACAACACACACAGACGTACTCATCAAAATACTTCGTAACCGCTCCTGTGGGCAAAGTAATAACACAATATAAAAATCTGCAGTCAACAGCTCAAGCACTATAAAAAAATAACTGAAATATACTAAAAAGATACAAAAACAGTCACAAAAATTGGGTGCAATCTCACTACAGTTGTTTCTGTAGCACATCCGTTGTATGCATGCATGGTGTAAGCCCTCATATCCCGTCTGTCACACGTCCTGCACTATGTCAAGAAGGTAGAATACATAGTCCAAATTTTGTCATCATTCCGTAGCCCATCAGTCCAGTTATTTCACATCAATCATCTTGGCGAAATTCTTGCACAATCGCTTTCATTGAATGCATTAAATTATTATTAACTACATTTATATACTGCAATTTTGGGGTCCATCATATATGTGCTAAGTCGGCAGTTAACCCAGTCAGTGAAACGAAAACATCTTCAAGAGCTTCCTGACTGAAAGTGATACAGAACTTCAAAGAATCGTAATTTTTATTGTTGCTGATCATATGTCCCGCCACCTTCATTGTCGTCCACAACTATCTCGGGGTATCCTATATACTATTTGGGATCATCACTCATGATGTAAGCTCTTAATATGTAAGAAGTGGCAATATCTTACGCATAGTATAGCTACATTGGAACACACGCAGGAAGTGATGTGTATCAATGAAATGAAATAATAATTAGTACAAAACAGAACACTTAAAACATTTCAAGCAGTAACTGCACTCACGCCAAAGTTCACAGATTTGAAGCACACAACGCCAGCTGAATTACTCAACCGACTGTCAAGAGGCATATAGATGTTGTCACCAACTATACTCTGATGAGCCGACATACATCAAGTCAACAACCAAACACAACATGGTCGCGAATGTCAGAATCACGTTTCAAACACACTGCATATGCATAAATTATCTGCACAGCTGACAACATCTATCAGCAAACACACATATATACTGTGTCAAACACGCCCCACTTGTGTCTTCCTATAACTTTGACAAACAGGAATCGATTATGATAATGTTCCGCAAAAATGTTAACAAGAAAGCAAGCAATCATAAGATACTTTACCTTCCCACTTTAACTAGTGCTCCTGCACTACCTGGCATTTGAGTAGAGACATGTAGATCACATTGTTTTTACTCAAATGCTATATTACTGCCTTGCCAGACTTCAATCAGTCGTTGCTTGATGTCTTTAATATTGCTGACTTGCAAATCTTACTCATACTCGTGCATGAAATCTTGTAATCAGTGGTTCAGCTCTGGGCTGTAGGGAGTCACAGATCAGGAGAAAGGAAGTCGAGAATTTCACAATTCAGCATCTGGACTGCATTGTGTGCACAATGCACTGATGTGCTCTCTTGTTGAAGGACAAAATATTCATCTCACAATTCAAACATTTATTAAGACATCAAAATATCCAAGTAGTACAGTTCACGGACTTTCATCCAAGGCTCGATGAAGAAAAATTCCCAATGAGACAGAGACTGAAACTGTGACAGGCTTGATAAACCTCAAACCTCTAGTGTGAGGTAAAAGATGGCACGATGCTATGCTCCCTTTTTAGGTCCCGTCTAATGCATATAGTCGATCGTTTGATGACCAAAGAGTGGTTCAACTATGACCATATAATAATTTATATGTTTTTTGGTGTTAGCAAAGCAACATACATCACTGAAGTAAAAAGTGCAATTACCAGATTAGTGCAGAAGCAATAGTTAGTTGAGGCAGGAAAATGAAGCACCCTGTTTTCTAACTTTCTCAGTAAAATTTCAGCCAAAAATTATCAAAATTGGTTAATGTACGTCAAAGTTATAACAAGCCAAATGTGGAATGCATTTCAGAAACCGCGTTTATACAGATAGATTGCTGTAATGAAGATAATGGCACTTGATTCTAATTAGACAGTACGTATGCACTCTTGCACAGTCCTAAATATGTTGTCCACTATCAACATCTCTATTTTCTCACGCTATTATCCACCACTTCCGTCCATTACAACTCAACAGGCATACTTTCCACACTGCATGAGGTTAGGCTGAGGAACATCTATCTCGTAGGGACTGATGACTGATGAAGACCATGGTTTTTACAAGCCAGATTCCACTCCTGTTGCTGAAGCTGAGTCAAGAGCATTAAAGCTGACAACTGATGCATATTCTCTGACAATTACAGTAATTATAACAAGGTGTCACCCTAATGGGACAAAACACAACTGACCCGCCACGTGCTGCCCCTGGTGAGTTACATTGCATATGTGAGTGTTACAGACTACAGAGGATGACAACGACGACAACAGACGCCAGCGACCGTTACTAGCCTGGCCCCCTACACTATGTGTAGGCAGGCCAGTATTAATCTTATATATAACATACCTTGATCATCTGGACCCAATACTTGGATGAATCTGTAAAAGCTAATGTGTTCCAGTCCATGTTCTGTCAACAATCAACAGCATTATGAACCATATTATAAACAAGAAGGGAAGTCTAATTAGTGAACTAGTACTGGTGAGAGAATGGTGCAACCTTGCACAAGTCTGGTGGTGGTCAAGAAAAGATCGAGGCCAACGGATGACTCGCTGATTGGGTTCAGTGCAAGGATACTGTTGCCTGTATGGCACAAAGGCCATCCAACACATAAAAACACAAAGGTTCTCCTACAGAACATGTGGAGCAACAAACCTGGGGAGGGGAACCAGCTGATCAGATTTACCTGAAAAGTAACCGTTAAAATGGAGACAGTGGTCGTAGTCGACAGTGCTGTTAGTCATGATCAAGACCCACTCCAAGTCCAAACATTGACGTCCCTAATGTTATAGACCTACAAATTTTGACTTAAATGTGATTGGATGTAGAGACTCAAAAACTCAAGGCCTGGGCTGTGTTAAGTTAGAAAGCAGTTCCAAAAACCACTTAGGAAAAGCACTTAGTCACCATTTTATGGCAACTAGCAAAGAAAATGCAGATAATAACTATTTGGTGACTCCATCAGTAAGTTTCCTAAACAAATAAATGGAAATAAAGTAACTTTAACCATCTCGCAATTGTACTTTACTGTTCTTGTATAGATAGGTTGATAGTGACGTAATTTCGACATTTTCGTCCATGCCAGCTGTTCTGGCCGCGACATTGTGGCAAAGAAATGTAGACATATTGCAGCACATACAGTCGGATCACCGATCTGGTGCTAGCAGTAAACGTTTCTTAAACCTAATGATTCAGTTTTATTTAAATAATGTAATAAATCTTCACCAGTTAACTTCCCACAGTAGGACAACGTGCCCTAAAACACAGAGATCGTATCTTGACCATAGATTACACTGATATCACTTCAACCCCTGTATAACATCCGGCACAAAACAAAATTATTTACAAATTGAACATACTTTTTTACCATCCAACTCAACATATACCACCATGACAGAATCAGCTGCCCATGCTCAAGTTCTTCTAAAGTCAACTAATCAAGAAAATTTTTCTGCTTAGTTTGCCATCTAAGTGCTTAGTTCAGAATGACCATCAAGTGCTTAGCTAAGTCAACTTAACACAGCCTTGGTAAAAACAGTGAATTAATTACATGTATAATTTTGTGGCAATGATTAACATAAACATAAATGATAAATGAGACTATCTGGCTAGTCAGAACAGTCTAAAGCTGCAGTTACAACTAAGTTACTTATTAAGCTAACTGAACTATTACTTGCAACTAAAGTGATAATTATCAGCAAAAAATCTCACCATAACAAGATATACAGAAATACAAAGCACCCAAAAATGAAACCATCATAGAAAACAACCTGCAGTCTTCTTGTTTCCACTGTTGGCATGAACACATGTTTGCTGTCCGGTCTTATGATGTGAGGTGTTTTATGGTAAAAGGCTGCATACAGAGGAATCATCATATCATAGTGTAGATGGAAATAGTTGCTACCACCAGCCCAGTAGTATATTGTGAATGCATGTCCAACTTCATGAACGTCTTCACGAGCAGAAGAAACTGACAGAAATTCATCGTGGCTAAGAGGCCATATGTTAGCAACACCGTTACAGCTTAAATGCAGGTCTCTGTCAGCTTTGTACAAGAACCTGCGCCAAGTGAGGTTCAACACGACGTCCGTCAAAGTGCAATAAATGTGTGGATAGTGACCGGCAGTGAGGTGAAGTGAACTCCTTGCAGTCAGTAACAAACAGCACACAATGATGAAAAACCATGTAATGCATGGACTAATTCTCCACATCCTATAATCACACAATCATGAACGCAGTATGACTAATAAGTGCAACGGACCACAATGGACGGCATCAAACCCCTAAACGACCACAACAGACCACCATGGAGTTGGATTCAACTACAACGTATTGTAGGTCAGGGTAGGGTTTAAAGTTCGGTTCAGAGTTTAGGTTTAAGGATTAAGGTTAGTTTATAGTCAGGTATTAGGCTTTAGGTTAGGTTAGGGTTTAGGGTAAGGCTAGGGTTAATTTAGGGTTAGGGTTGTTAGGGCTAACAGTAATGCTAATCCTAGCTCTAACCGTAATTCTAGCAGGCTAACCCCAACCCACAAAAGGTCCTTACAACTGCAACAGACCTGGGTAATGGGTCTGTTGTGGTCGTTTTTTTGTCCTTTGCGGTCCACTGCGGTTATTAGTCATACCCTCATAAAAGCTTATATCTATCAAGTAATTCTACAGTCTACACTGTAGTTCATCATTACTTGACCCATTAGACTGATGTTATACTTGCAATTTTATCGCGCGATTTTGTTGTGCAACCTTATCGCGCAACAAAGTTGCAGTATGCAACCGTGCATGTCGCACACTGCAACGTTGAACGTTGCCGCATAAACAAGAATTGACCAATCAGCGTTCACCACATTTTCGTGACAAAGTTGCGAAGAACAGAGGGCTGCTGTATTCGGAGGAGTTGCGCTACTGAAAATGAGTTGCGCGACACGCCATGTCACACTTGCGAAGTTTCGATTTTGTCGCGCGAAAAAGTTGCAGGTGTGACGTCGGTCTTAGCTTTCACCGGCATAATTCCGCTATTATGTACTTTTCTTAGCCAAAATGTCCATTATAACATTAACATTCGTATCGTATCATATCGTAGCGTAAAAATAGTCTAAACAAGGTAGTGAATAACACATTTTTGTCAACATTACGCGCGGGTGACGCCCACTGACATAGAGTAATTATCCACCACGCCCACCCGCATGTAAACATTGCTGTAGAGATGCGCCAACGTAAACGTCACGCCAGATATACGCCGTTCGTGAAATAACCCGGCATGTGGACGTAGAATCGGCATGTGTTGATACACATCAGTCCCCGAAGACGGGCGTACTTGTTTTACTGTAGTTGGCATGGTTAGATATTTATGATAACATCTATAAATAAGTTGACAGACACGTAATTTCGACATTTTTATACGGTAGCATATCGCCGCACTAGCATAGCGGCGCGCCCTACAACATGGCGGTCAGATTGTAAGGCGCGCCGCTATGCTAGCGCGGTATGTGCTGTCGTCGTGTGTTTGTCTGTCCGTCCGTCCGTCTGTCTGTCACACGCCGGGATTGTATCAAAATGGCTAAACGTAGGATGACGCTTCTTCTCCTTCTTCTTCCAGGAAGGTGCCAACTCGGAGGTCAAGGAATATCGCACCATGCAAACAACGCCGTACGATAGCCAAGGAACTCCATAATTTTCTTATGACAAAAACCTCGGCGAAATTCCAAGGGGTCAGTGGGTCACCCAACGGGGGGGCGCAAATAGAGGTTCAAATTGGCGATTTTCGACAAACATCTCGCTATATCTCAGAAACGGCTCAAGATAGGGACATAGTTAGTATGGAACGCTAATAGCTAGGAACTCTTATGCGCTCTCGAATGGTGCTATTCCCGGTGACCTTGAGTGACCCATAACTACACAAAACACACCATTTTCGCTATTGTGTATCGCCTATTGTATATTCGTAGTGGGTAGGGATAGAGACTTTAAGTTTGGTAGATAGGTTGATCATAGCAAGTGTTAGCCCATGGATGGCAAACTATGCAAAGGAGTGGTCAGGTCAGGTTACGTGAACACGTGAACCATTTAAATTTGGGTGCGCACCGACCATATTTACGGAACGGCTGATGCAAGAGTGGTCAAACTTTGCACGCATGTAGGCTGTATGTCAAATCCCAGCACAGGGATGACAAATCACCCTTAAAGGGAGCGTGGTCAGGGTTACGCGGGTCGTGACCCAAGAATCGTCAAATTTCGCATGCAGTAGATTACATCAAATCTTAGCCTACGGGATAATGACAAACCACCCCTAAAAGGGGCGTGGTCAGAGTCACGTGACCCGTTTTTAGCAAACGTCAACGTATTACGTTACGTTTGCTAATTGCCGTCGCAATTCCGTCTGTCGTCTGTCGTCTGTCTGTCTGTCTGTCGTCTGTGACGTTGGTGTACCCTACTCAGGCGGTTGAACTTGTCGGCAATTTTTTTTCACCATACGATAGCTCAGGGACTCTAGTTTTCTGATGCCAAAATTCGTTGGTGGGGGACGCCCATTTCCCCTTGAAATTTGCGTTCAAAGTGACCCACCCCCTTTCAAACAGCGAAATTTCGACATATATCGGCTAATAGCGACTCAACCGTGATAGCTAGCGAAAAAAGTTCAATCAGCACCTATATGTAGTCGACCACGCGCTTTCCAACGAGCCATAGATGAACCGTGTACGTCGCCCCTAAGTCCCCCAAAGGGTGGCACAAAAACGCGATATCGCTGTTTGTGCCAGTAAAATTTAATTTCTGTCGAAAAACGTCT
>Ga0209780_1003865_pt1 | contig 11346 bp, 6 predicted proteins | sample WorMetexBAHAMAS2_FD_187384 | JGI IMG/M metagenome (GOLD analysis project Ga0209780, IMG submission 187384) | Marine gutless worms symbiont microbial communities from Max Planck institute for Marine Microbiology, Germany - Inanidrilus exumae... | ecosystem: Host-associated > Annelida > Digestive...
TAATTATTGATAACATTATCTAGTAGGTATAGTGGATGTAGACATACACTCAAGTAATCATTGGTAGACATACACATCTCCTGGCACAATGGGTAGTGTTGGACTTGCGATCAACAGGTCGTGGGTTGAAATCCTACTCGAGGCAAAAGCTGTGTAACAACCTTGGGCAAGTTGTTCACACTTACGTGCCTGTCACCAAGATCTTGTGGCACTACAGAAATATACGACAACCGTTTTACGACCTGTGTTGGTCAGCATCCTTTGTTAAGAACTGGAGCACCTTGCTATAGCAACGTTTTACTGCCCACATGCCTTTGCTGATGGCGAATAGAGAATTCGTATTAACGAGAAGATGCTGGAGTTCATTCTCCTCAACGGTTCTCTGTACCTTGGCACTAAAGAAATATAATTATTGATAACATTATCTAGTAGGTATAGTGGATGTAGACATACACTCAAGTAATCATTGGTAGACATACACATCTCCTGGCACAATGGGTAGAGTGTTGGACTTGCGATCAACAGGTCGTGGGTTGAAATCCTACTCGAGGCAAAAGCTGTGTAACAACCTTGGGCAAGTTGTTCACACTTACGTGCCTGTCACCAAGCAGTATAACTTGGTACCGGCCAAGGAGCAGTGATGCTCTGCAGCTGGGAAGGTAACCGCAGGCCTGGCGGAAAGTAATGGCAGCCTACCGCCGGGTGGTTGAGTTATAGTCACCTGCGGGCTGACTGCCTGCACACCGGGATCAGCTCCGGGCCCAACGCTCGGTAACGAGTATGGGAAGCCTTTTTTATCTCCTGGCACTGCAACTGATGGTGCTATCACATTCTTTCACCAATCAGAACAAGTACACAACAGGGAAGCCTGAGTACATAATTCTGTGTATTGCACTTCACAGTAAATTTAAACATTACATACTGTATAAAAATAAAAAATTCAACTGCAAAGTTATCACAACCGAAGCATGCAAATGTAAAAGGTGACGTACAGCGTCGGGGTAAAGATCCCAGACTTTGAGCAGTGCTTTTGACAACAATTCTAACCACACAACAAACACCATGCAGTCACGTAACTCTCTCCACAAGCAATCCACAACATTACATCTATACCATCCACGTGCGAGGTTTAAGTCGCAACTCGATCAGCAGTCACATTAAAACTATAAGGTGGTGGTCCAAAAACCAGACTATTTTAAGAAGCTGTAACTTTCTCAACTGTTAGAATAAAAACACAGTAAAACTATCGAGACAAAGTACACTTGTAGTAGAATACGAAAACATTACGATTTATCCTAAATGCGAAAGTAAAGCAAACTTATACTTTCCCCTTTTAACCTAACAGTAAAAAAGTTACACTCCCTCCAGAGCTTTGATGCTTATGTGAGAAGAATGGCATCAAGTCTATAAAAAAACTCTGTTCTACACGTTAGCTAGTTGGAGTTTAGCGTCCATTTTGAGCACAAATATGCTATATCAGAAATGAAAGGTCAGGGGTGGACCGTGGAAAGGTATCCCTCCCAAGTAAAGGAAGGCCAGCGATATATTAACCTCAACCCTGGCCGCCTTTTTGTTCAGCAGCCACCGAAAAAGGGAAAAAGATCGGGAGGCTTATTTAAATTACTACGCTAGCGCCTACAACAGGGGGAGACAATTATCACACTGCAAGACAAAACTAAATCAAATATGACCAAAATGAGCATGCATCCTTACCTAAAATATACATGTAACATAAAATCAACTCACACACAAAAACTAAAGCCACGTTTAGTCGCCTCCTACAAAATACGGCCTGGAAACAAAGTGAGACTATTCTAGTAGAATGGAAAAAGAAGCAAAAGCAAGAAAAAAGATGAAGCAAGAAAGAAAAAAGGGGAAAGCAAAAGATATTAAAAGATAGAGTAAAAGGGGAAGAAGTGGGAAAGTGGGGGGATAAGGGGGATTGCCCCGGGCTCCTGTTCTACAAATGCAAAACGTTCACTTTGGAGTAACTCCAAGGCAGCTAATAAAAAACAGTAGTTATTTGACTGTGCTGGCTATGCGTCAGGCAGGCACTTCCAGCAATTAATAAACTGAGTTAATGCTAGCAGGGCACACAGCCAAACTACTAACGGTGAACATGTAAAAATGCGCAGGTTAAAAACACGACGACATACGTGCATATTTTGTGCTGGTGTCAAGACGCTGCGACTTGTAGCCAAAGACGTCGGCCAGCAGTGATGACTCTATGGTATTGTCACCATAGAATACCTACATCGGTATTTACACCACAACACACGTTACACAGAAACATCTGCAAATATCAAAAATTCAATTTTAAAATTAATAAAATTAATTTACAAAAGTTTTTACAAATGTACATGTGACGTTTTACACTTAATACTCTAAATGTTAAATAATAACAAAAAGACACAGCAAGTCGTATACCCAGACTACTTCTACAATCTAATCTTCAGACTTAATATAATATATAAAGAGATATATAGTGATATAACAAGATGGTCAAGTCATATATACAAACTATATCTTGAACTTCACCTGTTGTCAGCTTTTCGGTTTATTGACTTATGTTGTAGGCCTAATTTCATGCTCCAAAAATAACGTAAGGTCAACAGCAAGTGAGAATTAAGGTAAGGTAAACACAAAGTGTCTGGAACTCACAGTGACGACGTTTGGTTGAATGCCTGGATTCAGCAACAGAGTCTCGAGCTGCATACGTAACGCGTTGAAGTTGAGACCTGCAATGACAACGTGTTATCAACAATCACGCACACACACAGGACTTGCTTCATCATTGTCTTCAATCAATTACATCTACTTCTCTCAACCCTCCTCCTCTATCACGGCTCTATCAAACAAGTCTGTGTCGTCTTCAGACAGAACACGACATTGCCGCTGGCTGCGTACCTAAGCCACGTTAAGTTTTCCTCGCTGCAATGCCCCAACACCGGGTTTTTCCTGCATCACTTCCTCATGTCCGCTGCTGCTGCCACGAGACTTTCACCACGTGCGACAGACAGACCGCCGGTTTTTCCGTGAATGGACGTTTTTGCAGTCATGGGACAGACAGACGGACGCCAGACCGTCAATACCCACCATCAGCTAGATGCAGAAAGCAGCAATAATACGAAGCCGGTTTGGTTCAGGTACAATGAGTGAGTGTGTTGAAGCAATGGTTGACCGAGTCACCTGGAACGACGATGATAGGTACGTGAAAGATTGTATGGTTTTCCAATGACTTGTCACTGAGTGGAGCAGGTGTCAACAAGTCATCTAGACGACTTGCTGAATACACACAGACACAGACAGACATATGCACACAGACAAATACACACGCAGACAGACAGACAGACAGACAAACACACACACATACATAAATACATACACACCAAGACAGACGTAGATTTACTAACATATTAAATCAACTGCATTTAGTCAACATTTAGTAATGTAAAGATACAGCTAGTTTTTGGTCAAAAGTCACAAATTTTTCCTATGGCTTGTGTATTTGGCACCTCGGTTGGGTTAATCCCATCGTATTTTCACCAAGATTCTTCACATCAGAATAGTAGAGTCCCTGACTACCATCTGGTGCTGATTGTGTGGAACTGCATGCAGCCAGTTTGACACAATGCTGGCATATGACGGATGGACAGACAGAACGACACTGAGCCATCATGGCTTGTAAGATAGCATAAGCCACTGCAAAAGCCAATAGTCGAAGCAATGGTAATGGCCAAATTTCAACACGCCGTGGCCCCGAAACCCTCGAACGGATTTCAATGACATATGGAATACATTGCGACAACGTGGGTGGTCTAGGCGAACAAGTGACTTGTCACACGGTTTGGTTTCTTAGTGAACCTTTTTTTTACTTTATTCTTTGGCTCACACCAAGCACAAACAGGTGGCCAATTTTAACGATCTATATGTCATATGATGTGTTTCCGCATAAAGAAGTGCCTTTTGGGGGTGAGTTGCCATCGCTCCCTACTTGAAGGTCAAAATTCCCAAAACTCGCATTCTGGGGGCATGAACAGGCATTTTGGAACCAAACTCACAAAATATTAGAACTGGCATATTGTCAAAAGTACTGCATTGATTCGAACCAAAGTTTGCACACTGATAAAGACCACCATATACTCTTTGTTGGTGGTCCAAATTAGTGATGGGCGATTCACCAGAAAAAAAAACGATTTGATTCAATGCCAGAATCGCTTCGATTCGATTCACTACAGTAGTGAACTCACAGTACTTGTTAAGTGAACTGTGGCTGAGCTCATTTCATTGGTGAAGTTATAACTGTTTCAATGGCTGTGACAGTTCTGTATAATTATAATAAGCTTATTTTGTAATTTGTAATTTTATATACTGCGTTATTTTGCTATTATTTGCATTTTTTGTATGCCGTCAACCGTGGTGAGGCAGCGCTGTAACTGCTACCACCCGCGTCCACAGGTAGAGGATAGTGGAGTGGTCTCTAGATACAGGTTAGCTCCTGAATGATCAAGGACTTTCCCTGACGATAGCGTTCTCGCTGCAGCCGTCTACGGCGTGTTACGGCCGTCGACGGCACCTTACCGTCGTCGACGACGGCGGTCGACCGTGATCCAACGTGTGCGAACGCAGGGGACGGTCTCAAAAATCTAGCATTGAAGGCGTGCTATGGCCGTAACACGTCGTCGTCGACCGCAGTGAGAACGCTGCTTAAGGGCGGTCCAGCTTGTTTTCCAGTTTCTGGCTACCCAACTTAAGTAAGCAAGTAAGTAACTTATCTTATTTTGCCAAACAAAATTGCAAAAATTATTTTTACAAACAAAACTAGCTTCAGTTTCTCTTTGCTGTAAAAATCTACTGCTTTAAAACAGCAAATGTCAACATTTTATCTGCAAATTCTAAGCACAGAAGTTAACTTTTAAATTTATGACAGGCCACTGACTGATATACGTAAGATAGTTAGCATCTGTGTTGAATTCTCGGATAAAATTTTGACATTTGCTATTAGAAACTAGTTATGTTTTTATAACAACATTTATGGCACTAGCGTAGCATCACACGGTAAAAAGTGAGGGGGACCTGGTAACCCAAATTAACCCGGAAAATAATCGTCAAATAGTGGAGAGATTAGGGGGAGGGGGGTAAAACCGCAATCTCACTAGTGTTTCACTGTGTTGCCATGTGACAAAGTCCAACCAGTGAATCAGTGAAGTTGTTGCAACGACAAAACAACAGCACAGACCGTCACAGAAGTCACCATAGCCATCATGTAGAGTGCAGAAGTGACGTCGCTTGGAGTTCTTTGACGCCAACGGATCAGGCTTTATCTGATTACCTTTCACTAGCACACAAATGCACACACAGACTTATCACACACCTCACAGTCACGAGGCACTACACCTGCCTCACAAATGTACACACAGACTTATCACACATCTCATAGTCACTACACCTGCCTCACAAATGTACACACAGACTTATCACACACCTCATAGTTTCAGTTATTATTCTGTTCTGGACAGATTAATTTTAATTTCATTGTGGTTTCAGTTGTAAACTGTGTGATAATTGTACTCAGACTTAGTGTCAAATCTTAAACAATTTTACATGTGATTTCAATTCTTAACTGCATGGCAATTTTACTTAAACTTACCAGCAAGACACTTACACCTAGTGGAACAGAGAGACCACACAGTGAGTACCAGTGACACAATTACACCAAGTGAGACAGACAGACCACACACTTGAGTACCAGCAAGATACTTACACCTAGTTGGTACACACAGCTTCTTGTCAATTTGCTTTGGCCAACCACCACCAGCATACTCAATCTAACATACCACCACACACACACACATACTCACACACACACACACTAATAGTGAGTGTTAAACCAATTCCTGAAGCTCCATTCTGTGACTGATAGACTGAGTTAACATTTTATATCCAACCAACCCAACACAAAATATGTCATTTCGGAGACATTTTTTTCTCAGCCTATCTCTTGCTTTGGTACAAAAAAAAATCTAACACCACAAAAGCAAACATGCATCCATAACAAAATATACTACAACACAAAATAAACCCCAAAAAACTAAAGCTAGGGCTGGTCGCTTCTTATGACCTCTGGTCTGGAAATGGAATGGGCCTACTTTTTATGAAGTAAATAAGTAAGAAGGTTAAGTAAATAAGTAAGAAAACATGTAAGTAAGGAAGAAAGTAAGTAAGCAAACGATTTACATAGCGCTGGTATCAACAAATGAAATCAGTGCGCATTACAGCTCCAGAGCCCATACAGGGTCTCAATTCTGTGAGCTGAGACTGTTGACTGAATATAAAAAGAAAGGAACCTGATGCATAGAAAACCTGCTCCAGTATCTCCAAAAGTTTTCTTATGGTTAGATGGCCACACAGTGTGTTGTTTCAATGTTTACCCTAACTTTACTGGTCTCAACTAAAACCTCTGAAAAGCGTCAGAACTAAAATTAGTTCCATACGGGACTCACGGTCGACTCTTCGCAACCGACGTTTCTGCCAAGTTCAAAGTCATGCGACATAAAAATGGGAAAAATGTTTAAAAAAATTCAGCCGGAACAAAATTATACATTGTGCCCTAGTTTAAAAATCAGTGGTCAGCTGCCAGCTCCCATTGTAAATGGCGGAAGAGACAGCGCATGAAAATGGAAGGATCTCCAACTTTAAAGGGCTCGTGACCTTGACCTTGGATCGGGTCATACTGCATACCGTTGTGCATCACTCATCGACCTCTACCTACACGTCAAATATCATTGAAATCAAAGAAACTCTTTGTGGACGGACGGACGGGCGTACATACACACAGATGGATGGACATTTGAGACGCACTTTATTACGTTGACTCAGAAGAGTCGACCTAAAGAGCAGCATCTTGTACAGGTCGGCTGCTGATGCTGCTGCCCGCAGCCAACAGTGTCAAAGCAGCAAAGAGGACAGAACAAAACAGCCGACTGTGATTGGACAACTATTAATAGATCAAACAAATATCTTTAATCACAAAGTGCTACTATAAACAGCATCTGTACCGGACGAAGAACTTTTAAATTAAACTAGAGAAATGTGCAGTCATATTAACAAGCAGACCCACGCCGGGCAAATCCTGGCCCATCCCCACTGTAAAGGTTAAAGCCGTAACCCCAGGTTAAGATTAGGGTTAGGATTTGACCGTTGGCCTTTTGACCTCACGGTCAGTGCATGCCGAGGTCCTGCCATAAACTATATGTCTACAGACTTTAGTGCTAATATCTCCAGCTGTTTTCCTTTTAGAGTACGGACAAACATAGGACAGACAGAGAGACAGACACGACTGAACGCCCTACCCCATGCCGGCAGCTATACAGCCGGTATGGGTAATTAATGAAAACAATTATCAAACTATGATGTATCTGTCATCAAGCATACTATCAGCTAAATTGACGGTGAAGCAAGCAGCCATCTACGACAGCCACGCGCAATACATCAAAGACACACACGTACATCCCAGCACAGTGCAAGAGAAAAGCAATGCCGAATTACACCACCACCACCACCAACGCTATCGCACTAGTCTATTCCATGTTAGGGCAGGCCAAAGACAAACCCTTTTGATTACTTCACACTCGGTAGGTGGGCATTGAAGTACTGTTATCAGCACGTATGTATGTTTGTCTGTCTGTCCGCTCACACATGTATGTATGTATGTATGTATGGTAATTTATGTTCGCGCAACAGCTTACAGCCTAGACTGTCACGTAGGCGCTATGATCAATCGTAGGCTCTACAGAACATTTCAGTCTTTAGTCGTGCACAGAACTGCAGCAGTGACATCTCTAAAACCGCGTCCAAATTTCGTGAAATCTTCTGTGGCTGCAGCTCAGTTGTCCTCTGACGACATTGCAGTAAGTTACGCACACCCGGTTTTGCAGAGGACGTCACGTTTTCACGAGATGGAGCCAACGAGGGAAATTAAACACAATGTTTCGCCAAGTTCACCAGATGGCGACACCGGAGGCGAAGTTGCTATATACGATTGCAGGCTTGTTTGTAGTTCAGTACAAGCTGCCTAACAGATTGTGTGAAATCACTTACTTGCAATCGAGAGAAAACCATTGCAACTGTTCCTACTGCTACACTCGGTTATTTACATTCTATGTTTAGAGTTGGTAATGACTAAAGATTTCTAAACATACGGCTTGTCATAAATTAATAAATCACTTAGGGCCGGTTTTTCCACCGCAAATTACTCTTCCGTTAACGCTGATGGGAGTTTAACCTCCCATTAACGTTAACGGAAGATTAATTTGTGTTGGAAAAACCGGCCCTTGGTCATTAGATTCTGGTACTCTCGCTGCAACAACCTTCTGTCAGAAGTGTGATTGTAGATGAAGAAAGAAAGAGGCCAGGCCACTCACTGAGATTACTGCTTTGTGTTGTCTTCAGTGCTCTGATACTTGTTGGGTGGGTGATACAAAAGACATCGGGACCATAAAAAACCCTGAAAAACCCGTGACATTCATCCCAATGGTTCTCTTCTGGGGGAAGAAAACAAGGTAATCCACGTTCCCGTAAGACGACCATTAACAATGAGGTAAGTAGTCAGTAAACCAGTAAACGTGAAGAAAAGTTTTGACATAAACCGTTATAAATTTCAATAAATCAATATAAATTTCACAAACTTGTTGATTAGATACAATCATAATTAACTAAACGCCTCGTAAATGGTGGTTAATTTACACAGTCCTGCAGATGCGTTTGCTGTACAACTGATTCAAGACATAAAGAGTTCGATACGACAAAAATAAATGCCGACAAAGTCGCAAGATTTAAGCGGTGGAGAGTGCATTTTGGCCAGGTTTCAGAATCAACCAATGGCAAAAAGCCACTATCACTTGTCCTTCCCTCCTTTCCTACCCGTGACAGTCTTCGCCAGCGAGCACCAGTGTCACGACGCACCTGTTCAATGTCGGTAAAACCTTGAATGCCTTTCTGACCGACAAACGCCCACGCATCCCTAAACTTCACGTTCTGAACTACTGCACTGCCGAGCTCATTAAACATACGCTTACTCAAGTCAGACAATCTACAACATCACATACACACGTACTCTACATAGGTACACACACACACACACACACGCACTATATGCGTACACACTATACACACACACACCATACAGGTAACACACACAACACAGTTAACACACTATATACGTACACACTCACTACACGAGTATAGTACAGGTTAAGTTCAAAGTCACGTGACACAAAAACTAGGACAAGAATCAAAAATCCGGCCCAGAGAAGCTTTAGGTATTGTGACCTAATTTAAGAATCCGTGGTCATTTGCCAACCCCCATTATAAATGGGGGAGGAGATAGCCTTTGAAAATGGCCGGATTTCCCACTGTCAAGGGCTCGTGACCTTGACCTTGACCTTGAATTGGGTCATACTGCATACCGTCATGTGTCACTCATCGACCTCTACCTACATACCAAATCAAAGAACATTTTGTGGACGGACAGACGAACGGACATCTGAGACCCACTTTATTAGGTCGACTCGGAGGAGTCGACCTAAAAATGGAAACAAGACATCCCATAGGGGGACCATTTGGCCGTGAGTTTTCGACATTTGAAATCATTGCAGAGTTATGATGGCCTGAATTCACAAGACCTGGAATTTTGGTCAGCAATTTTGTTTTTTTTGGGGGAAAAACTATCCCTCTCAAACTGTCGCTATTGCTCGGATCGTGCCCACAATCTGCCAGGATCAGGCCACTAATTTGGCTCACACTACTCCAGATTTCATCCAAATCGGTTCACTTTTGGCAAAGTTATTGTGGAATGCGTGAAGACCGTTTCTGCCCCATAGATTATTCACAATATAGGCTCTTGGAGCCTATAACAATAATGCATGTTAACCGCAAACCTCGTGTTAGATGGCAGAAATAACGAAGCACATGAAATGGTGAGTTAATGAAAACACTGATAAATGTTGAAACGAGTTAAGATGCATTTGTGTAATACAGTTTGTATGCAAGCACAACGCAGTTAATTTGTCAGCAGAAACGAAAGCTAGCGCAGACGCTGTTAGTGGGCAGATCTGGGCCAAAAAAGCGGGGCACCTGTTCTATTGGAGATGAACCCTTGATGCCCTGCTGGCCAACGAATGCCCACATGTCGCGGAATTTTAACTTGGCAATAAACTGGCTTCCAAGCGCAGTGAAATGAGTCACAGTCACCGCGCTTAGTCTGCATAACACCACAAACTTCACAACTCAACAGACTACAAGAAGCCAGCACTCACAAGAGTGCAAAAACCCACGCAAGCAGTGTCTCTTTGTACCTCGAGACCTTGACCTTTGAACGTTTGACCCAAAAATAAATGGGTTTCCAGGACTCATGGTAAAACATTTCTATGTTAAAGTGGGTGATGCTAGGTGGAGCGGTTTTTGATATCGTGCGGACAGACAGACAGACAGACAAACAAACGCTGGTGAAACCTCTACCCCCGCTACTGCCGTCAATACGAGTAACAAGGCTTCAGAGCAGCATCAACTGACTGTACCTTTCTTGTCACCAATCCAGTGACGTGGAACTCTAATGCTAGAAATGCGACTCACAGCGCAGTGGTAGAACATGTGTCTGTGACCAGCGAACTTTCCCTGTCCTATGCTCGATCTGCAGCTGATGGGTGACCACTTATGTGGGTAAACCGTCCGCTACACGGTCAGCCAACTAGGCCAAGTCAGCCTTTCATACTTTCAAGGTTGATAAACGAATAGTGATCTGTAATCGGATGAGTGCTGCCCGCGCTCGGGCGGTGCCATCTGGTGAATGCTTGCAGAGTAAAGGAAGGATGGTTCATTATATTCATGGATAAACGTGTGAGTGGCAGGTAAAGCTGTCTGATCCCTCTAATACGTGCCATTCCTGAGCGCAATGGAGGTGATTACAATGATGCGCTACAAAAATCGACGTTTACTTTACTTAATTTACTTAATTTACTCTTTGCAGACTGCTAAAGACATTTCTTGTTTGCCATAGTACTGGTGTATGCAGCACATGACAGGCTCTGGTAATGATACACCGTACACCGACATTTTATGTGACACAAAGTAAAGTAAGTATACGTCGATTTGTATAGCGCATTTTTACGCAAACCGTCTCAAATGCGCTCAGACATGAATCACACAGTTTTACCTGCAAATTACACCATGCCTGCCTTTACTCCCCAGCCGCAGAGCATCACCGACCTTTGGCTGGTACTCATTTTACCGTCCCACGGAGGGTAGAAGGCTGAGTCGACCTGGGTGGTTGGTTACATACTGAAATAA
>Ga0209780_1003866_pt1 | contig 11345 bp, 7 predicted proteins | sample WorMetexBAHAMAS2_FD_187384 | JGI IMG/M metagenome (GOLD analysis project Ga0209780, IMG submission 187384) | Marine gutless worms symbiont microbial communities from Max Planck institute for Marine Microbiology, Germany - Inanidrilus exumae... | ecosystem: Host-associated > Annelida > Digestive...
AACAAGCAACAAAGGCAATACAATGCAGGTGCTTCAAAGGAAACTGGTATTAAGAGACAAATATCGAGACTCCTTGGCCAAAAATAAGGTCTTGAGATTTAATCTGGTCTAGTCCAGGGTCCTCTAAACAACTTCAATAGCATAACAAACAATTTTGCACATCTGTAAATAATTAAATAATTCATTACATTATAAAAACAAACAAACCAGTCGCTTATCGATGTCAAGCAGGAGACATTTCACTCTGCAAGACTTGTTCACTGCCGTATCATTGTGAACTTGCAGTGCTTCAAACAGTCTGTCAATGAATACACAGCAAGCACCTGTTTGTTATGGTCTGCTCTGACGGCTAAGTGGTACAACGCCCACAGTGCCTGAAGAAGTCAGGTTACTCCTACCATCCACAGTTCCACCACCATATATTATTATTTACTGAATGCAAAATATGATATTTCAGTGCTAATAGTGGGATTTTATCACAGAATCTCACATACTGCAGTCAGGCATGCTACCACTAGACCAGTGAAAACTAATGCCACCATCAGTGTCACACAAGTATCAGCCAGTATCAAGCCCGGTTTAGGGTTTCAGTACAGAATCCATTGCCTCAATGACTGAGCTGCAACTACTGTATAAATAATTGCTATCTTTAACATAATAAACTGAAGCTTTCAGTATACACACTAATCACAGCAATGTACGACAATGCAATAACTTGCCTTGGTGTCCCAATACATAGCACTCTGCGTTTCGCTTGTGTAACGATCAACTCAACCAGGAAATCTGTTGTTGCTTTTGAGAACAAATATTGCTAAAATAGTCATCAATCACAGCACAACGATGTAGCTTTTCTTACTATCACCAGTTGTGCTACATTCCAAAATATGGCAAAGTCCATCACCACTATATTCATAGGCTCGAAAAGCCTATCATAAAAATACTCTTATGACGCAAAAAACGGCCTTCACGCATTCAGCTATAACTCAGCTAAAAGTGAACCGATTTGGGTGAAATCTGGAATAGTGTGAGCCAAATGTTGGGGACTGGCCCTGGCAGATTTTGGGAGTGATCCACGCAGTAGCGACAGTATGAGAGGGAGCAGAAATTTTGTTTTTTTTTTCTGCCCAGTAAATTAGCACGATTTCTCTGAATTCCCGTCGGAAAATTTTTTACGACATTTCAACACAACAATGTCGATCGGTGAGGCGGTGAAACTTTCGGAACAGAATTTCGAAAATTTTACCATAAAGGGCCGTTTTTAAAAAATTGCTCACAAAATTTCCAGGTCTTGCGACTTCAGGCTGTCATAACTCCGCAATGATTACAGATCACCGGAAATTCACTTCCAAATGGTCCCTCTATAAGATGTCTAGTTTCCATTTTTACTGTCAGAATCACTTCAAAGTATGACCCCTGGGCTGTACACTGCACACCAGATAGGTACTTACCCAAATTTTCCGCAACGCCCAATGTCTGATATTGCATATTAAAACCAATAGTACGCTGCAGTAATGGTGCGGCCTAGTGAGCGACATATTGAAGAAAAGCAGACTGAATTGGAAACTGAAAATAAGTAACACGGCAGATATCGCTGGCACCACTCAGTGGCAGGCACGTGACACTACGTATTGTCGAATGCAGCAACAAAACAGCTTGTGCGTCATTAACTAAGTAAACAGTTGTGTCACCTGTCGAGTACACCAGTCGGAAACACTCTCTTTGAGCCTACATTGCAGTGTGTCTACAGATACTGCACAGAGTAAAATAATGCTTCGTATTAAACCATCAATATACTGCAGATTTGAAGACTTCTATTACACATTATTAGTACACTGATAAACAAAAAGTATCTAATAATAGCAAAAATGAAAATATCACACAATAAGAGGCTCAGCTGTTGCACAACATACTATGTCAGTTAAAATCTTGGGAACTGCTACAGAACTGCATGAAAAGCTGCATTTTTAAAAGGCCTGCAATAGGTGAACGTCCGTGGAAGTTACTCAATATCATCGGAAATGGCATTAGGCAATATGTCAATTCATATCAGTGGCCTGTAGTAACAACTAACAATGCACCATTTTCCGAATATTGCCACTTTTACCGTGTACTTGACTACCTGTGATCTTCACAGGTCCTTCAATTTCGACACTACTGTCAAAATTACAGGTCATGCCATAGCTAATATCTGCTACATATTCCAACTACATGGTTTTAAAAATGTTTCAAACATCCGAAATGACCTTCTAGGTCACTCTGCATGGTGCCATTCGACAGGACACACATGACTTCTTATTAGTCTTCCATCGCAACTATGTCCCCACCCTCTACCATTTATGAGACATTGTCAAATATTGGCCAAAATTGAAACATTTGAGAGCACCCCTTTTGGTGCTATTCTATCATGCACATGCTAACAATCATCACGATAAATTTGAATATCAATTTGAAATGCCTAGCTTCACCTGTTTCAGAGATATTATAAGGGCTCCAAAAGTGAATCAGGTGACTCTGACCACACTCTTTTTGGGGGTAATTTGTCACGTTTGGACTGGCACTTACCAACCCAATCTGTGTTCCAAATTTAAAGTGTATAACTATAATACGGGTCCCAAAATTTAAAAAAATCACAAGATGCTGAATTCTACCTCCACCGGGTATGAACTTATGAAGATAATAAAGGCGGTGCAAAAAGTTAAATATGGGGTTACTTTAGGGTAGCTAATGGTCTCTCAGGGTCACTGGCAATGCCACCATTCGACAGAGTGCCTACAAATTCCACAGTAACTATGTCCCTATCCTGCACCATTTCTGAGATATAGCGAGATATTAGTTGAAAATTGCCAATTTTAACCTATACCACCTGTATTTGGCACCCCATTGACAGTGACCTCATTGAAATTTTCCAAAGATATTTAGCATAAAAAACTAGAGTTCCTGGCTATCGCAGTGTTGTTCGCATGACCATGATGACATGTACAGCCATTTTGATAAACTCCAACTAGTGACATACAGACAGATGGTCACAAGACTATGGCATATACCGCGATAGCACAGCATCACACAATAAAATATGTTATTCTGTATATAAGCTGCAGTAAAATTATACAGCAGATAATAAGAGCATATTTTTCATTGAAAATTTGATGAATTTACCACATGCAACATATATACTCTGGAATAAAACTAGAAGAAAATCTCAGTAAAGAATATCTTAGTAGAACAAAATCTTAGTCAGTTGTGTTAATACACCCTAATAGTAGTTCAGTTTTAACCTTACAGCATTTGTTTTGTTGTCACACAAAGATGGCAGCAGCTGAGTTGGAGTCCGCAACTGACGGCTGCTGAGAGAGGTGACGATGTTGTGCTCACTGTGGTCAACATCTTCTGGCATTAGTAAATGACTGCACGTTTCACAAAAACGTCTATCACAGCAGCTGAGTTTACGCAGTTTCTTGAGTCTGAAAAAGCAAACAGGCCATACAACAAGAATGTGCTACAACGTTAACATGCAAAAACGCATCATTGCTGCAGAATTATGCAAAACAAGAAATTTCTTGCCTTGAGAATGAGGCATGATGCAACTGATAACATGTGGCCTCTTGTTCTTGATGTTTCACCACCAATTGCTTTGAAGATTTTCGTCGATCAGCCCACTGGAAAAATGAACATTCCTTACGACTGCGACATGCAGAGCATGCATAGTAGTGCCGTGGAAGTGACTGTTCAGAAACATATCGTTCAAACAACAATGTTGGACCTGCAACACAATGACGACTAGTTCCACAATCAAATATCATACTTTGTTAACCAACTGCAGGTTAACACCACATATCATTGAGCAGTGTAACATCCAAAGTAGAGAAGAATAGCACAATATTTCCTAGTATAACAGACTAAAAGGCATGACTGACTCAGGCATACAGATGCAGTAAATAAATTGCTATGATGTTTACTTAATGCCAGTATAAAACACAGGTGCAAATTACGTAAAGTGTTTACAATTGACAAAACCAGAAATCTCCCTCTCTCTCTCTTCCAGTAATGCACAAAACTAGAGTTCGAACAATGTACACCAACCAATTTTTATAATTTTTGGTAGAAATGTTGCTAAGTATGCAGGCAGTCAAATGGTAATTTTCGTAGCAATATTTCTGCAAAAAATTATCAAAATCGTCCAATGTTCGTCGAAGTTATAGCAAGCCACATCAGTGTCGTTTTTTGAGACACAGTGTAAGTGTTTCGAAGGGGAGGGGTTATGTCCAAAGGAGTTTTGTCCTGGGGGTTTCATCCTGCCTCGTGTGACAAGGGGGGTTATGCTTATGACCCAGGGGGTTTTAGCGGGGTGGGGAGTTATGTACGCCGTGTCCGGATACGAAAAGATTCAGTCAGGCATTACAAAACTGAAAACAATCGGCACATGCAGGACGGAACCAAAGATGACAGTGTGATACTGTGATTAATAGGGCCCACAGTTTTCCGCGAGCCGCGGAATTTCGAGCCGAGCCACGGAATTTGGCCGTTGATGCGGAATTTCTGTGTTTGCACGAAATTTCACGGAATTCTGTGTAAACACGGAAATTCCGCGGTAACGGCCAAATTCCGTAAGGCTGTATTGCTGTTGTAATTGTGACACTCAGTCCCTTCGGACAGCTACACAGGCCTGTTGATTTCAGTGACGCGTTTTCACGTTCAGTTTGCTTACTTACTTAAGTTTTACTTACTGAACCTTTGTAGGTGAAGATGACTGGTTGACTGGAACAGACTGATTAGCACGATCGACTGATGAGTGACGACACTTTTTCGGTTTACTTCCGATACTTTTTATAAAAGTTTAGGCCTACTTGTCGTAAAGTTGTTATTGTCGTATTTAATTAGTAAACACGCTGAGTGATTTCATTGATGCAATCACTCATATGCTATACGCAGGACCATCGTTGGAATTTGTTAATTATCATTCATAACTCATTAGGTGTGAGTAAGTACGGTAGTTGTATAATGGCACAACGGCTGTGTGTATAGCCATTCGCCGCCCCTCAAGTATGACAACCGCCCTAAAGTTTAGGTGTAAAATTATTGTTTAATAGTTTGATGTGACAATAATGCTAAAGCTTTGGGGCATAACTGGGCCAAAGTCGGCACACTCTAAAATGGGCGGCCGCGGAATTCCAAGAATTTGCCTGGGTGAGCCGTGGAATTTGGCAAACGGCGCCGCGGAATTTGGCAAAATTTGCCGCGGAAAACTGTGGGCCCTAGTGATTAAAGTTCTGAATAGCTCGATTTCTGAACATGAGGGATAATGGGCTTGTCATGCCAAAGACCTTTCATTCATTATCTTCGAAATTTCAGGAACAAATGCCAATTACCATGACTACAATGTGGCGCTGTTCTTAGATTATCTAAACTGATCAAAATATCAACACCACGAGACACGGACATCGTTATCAAATATACTTAATAATCTTTACTAAAAAAAAACACCACCGCAAGGACACACCCACTATGACCACACCCACTCTGCACAACCACGAATATGTAATACGGCTGTTCAGCGACTAGAGATACGTCTATCGTGTAATTTAGCAAACATGTATAATGTACACGAAAACTCTTAAACGTTTACTAACCGTTTACATGATCATGTCGGCCAATAACAAAACGCAGACGCATGAAGTCGCGAAAATTTCACGTTACGCTATACCGACACAGTGCAATTTGATCAGTGATCACGGCTTGTACGGTAGTAGAAGCTGTTGTAAAAGCGACTAGCCAAAGTAATGGGAAAGGCCAAGTTTTGACCCCCTGGGGTTTCGAAACCCCTGAACGGATTTCGATGAAACTTGGAATATATAATCGGGTCGAAGGTATGCCCACACATGCAAATCCACGTGGCGCTGCGACGACGTGGGTGGTCTGGGCGAACACGTGAAAAAAACACGTGTTTTGGTTTCTTATAGGTGTACCTTTTCTAAAGGTGTTTTGCTTTATTCTTCGGCTCGCGCCCAGCCCGCACACGTGAACCGATTTTGACGATCTATGCGTCATCTTGAAAATCGAAAATCGGCCATATCTCCGGGACGGTTCGACCGATCTTCGCGAAATTTGGCAACATGATGCGTAATCGGCCTATGGACTGGATCGGAAAATGGAAAATCGGACATAGAACAGTATCTATTAATGCGAAGGCCTGTTCGGGTCAAAAGTGCCATACACCGAGTAGGCAAAAGTAGAATTATATGCTACGTTATGTACTTTACCTATTTCACCTAATAAAACCGCAAAAAATATAAAAACAAAAACTGACTTCAGTTTCTCTTCATTGTAAAAGCCGCCGTTCTAAAACAGCAAATATCAAAATTTTATTCGCAAATTCTAAGCACAGAAGATAGCTTTTACATTTATGAAAGGCCGCTGACTGAAATAAATGTGATCGCTAGCTTCTGTGCGTTGAAATTGCGGATAAAATTTTGATATTTGCTGTTTTAGAACGGCGGCTTTTACAATGAAAAAAACTGAAGTCAGTTTTTGTTTTTATAATTTATGATACTATACGATGCGATAGATATACGGTATATTAACGTGCGCTCAAAAGCTGACGAGATGGCCAGCTTAGTCTAGCGCACGAAACAGAATCGAAAAAATTAGGGGAAACTAAATACAAAAATCGAATAACTCAGAAGAACCGGCCTGTGCAAAGGTCGGTGAAGGCAGTCCTGGAGAAAGAAGTGAAACTATATACAGGGTGTAGGATTTGTGAAACAGGTAGGTTTTAACTTTTTAGCCGGGAGTGAAAGACAGAGGGAGTTATGGATGAGCAGAGTATTCATACTGCTCATACTTTATTAAAAATCACGCAACAGACGTGCATGAAATAATCAGTACAGCAGAACGTACGACATTATCAATATAACACAACATAAAACCAAAAATTACAACGTAAAAAGACACCAGCTAATAAACGAGCGCTTGAAAGTATTTACAGGGTGGCCCAACAATGGCACAATTTTTGTACTCCTTAACTTTATTAAATATTAACCGATTTTCTAAATTATTTCACTGTCAGAATCGAGAGAAAATTTGCAATAAAGATACCACCACACCTCAATTGTGTTACTACACTACCTTAATAATTGTGAAATGTCAAGTGTCTTAAAAGCAACAATAGAAAACAAGACGACTTCTGGAACAACAAATCTTAAGAAATTAACAACAGAAAAGAAATTAACAACAGAAAACAACGTGTTTATGGTCTCAGTCATTGTCCAAAGTAACTGTCACATCCTACAGTTCTAAAATCAAATGTTCAATATGTCCGCCTTGCTGCTGGACAACGCACTCTTAAAATGTGTTGTTACAGAAGTGGTCTTGTTTTCTATTGATGCTTTTAAGACACTTGACTTTTCACAAGGTAGTGTAGTAACATAACTGAGGTGTGTTTGGATCTTTAGTGATAGTATTATTACAAATTTTCTCCTGATTCTGAAAGTGAAATAATTTTGAAAATCGATAAATATTTGGTAAAGTACAAAAATTGTGTGCCAATTGTTTGGGCCACCCGGTAGATGACATTGTGGTAGAACATAGCTGTAGTCTCTATTCCTAAGAGGCTAAGACTAGTCAGTTATCTTTTTGGAAGGCAACAGTAGATTTAGACAAATGCATTGAAGACTGTATCTTTTGAAATAATGATAAACCAGACTTATTTACAAGCTCATTAAGAGTGAGTGACACGATCTTTACAGAATCCCCACTTATGTGCACGCATCAGGAAAGCATCAATCCTGCTAGCTTGACCAGCAGATACAAACATGCACCAGGTGGGCAACGTCTGGCCTCCGGCACTATGTGTAGCCTAGGCGGGTCAGTAGTAAAGCATTACTTCTAACTGTTATTATCGCCTAGTTGCATACTAGAACACTTTCCTCGACATAGCGACATACTATTGCCTTGCGCGGCACAGTCCAGTATAAATAGCCTTCGTGGCGCGGGTGCCAGCCATACAGTCCCACACTGACCATTTGTCCAATTTCCGACTTCTAAGAATCGTAAACGTTAACGCTAGTTCGGTTTGTTTTAATTTGCCTGTGGCGTCACTGTACTGGGAAAATTAGTTCTAATAGCAAGAAGATCAGCTACCGCACAGGGTCCGAGCGACGCGCTACGTTAGTAAATTCGTGCTGCTTCACGAAGTATGGGAGTTAGAAAGGTTTCAAACAACAAAAATGCCTAGCTTCACCAATTCCAAAGATATGATTGGGAAGGCGAACTGTAAAAAACGGGTCACGTGACCCTAAACAACCATTAGGGAATAGTCTCTCATACCAAGGCTAGCACTATTTTACCCGCATACAAAATTTGGCGACTATCGCTTCAGCCGTTCCGAAGATATGATTGAGGGCATCTAAATTGAAATGGGTCATATGACCCTGACCACGCCCCTTTTAGGGATAGTTTAACATCCGTAAGCTAGAATTTGATACAGTCTACATGTGTGCCAATTTGACGATTCTAGCTTCAGCCATTCCAGAGATATTACTGGGGCACAAAACTTAAAATGGGTTACCGGGGTGCTTGAGGCTGACCATGCCCCTTTTAAGGGTGTTTTGTTATCCTTATCATGGGACTTTACACAGCCTATCTGTGTACAAAATTTGACCACTCTAGCTCCAGCCGTTCCAGAGATGTGGTTGGTGCCGAATTTTTATACGGTTCTAGTGACCTGATCACGCCCCTTTCAGGAATGGTTGTCATCCGAGGGCTGGTACTTGCTACGATCAACCTGCCTACCAAATTGTCTTTATCACCACCCACTATGAAGATATGAAAGGTGACAGAAAATATGGAAATTAGAGTGGTTTGGGGTAGTTAGGGTCACTCAAAGATACTGACAATTGCACCATTCGATAGAACGCATATGAGTTCCTATTAGCCATTTTAACTATGTCCCTATCTTGCACCGTTTCTGAGATATAGCGAGATATTGGTCGAAAATCACAGATTTTAATCTACTTTACCTCTCTTTGGCGCCCCTGTTGGGGTGACCCCGTTGGATTTTGTAGCGATTTTTGGCAGCAAAAAAATACTTCTTGGGCTATCGTACGGTGTTGTTTTCGTGATCCTTTGTTTAGCCGTTTTGGAACAGTTACGGCTTGCCACGGACAGACGGAGGGACGGACAGCACACGACGACAGCATATACCGCGCTAGCATATCGTCGCGCGGTAAAATGTGTTGACGTATGCTTATTTGTGTACCAAAGTCAACATCAGCATTTGCGCGTTTCACTTCATTTGTAACGGAATACGACCTGTCGATCAAACTGTCCGAACTCGGTCGACCGGCCACGACTCCAACAATGTAATATTATTACTAGGCCTACTCTAGTATGCAGGGAATTATGCAGATTAATTATTTTTCCGAGTGAATCGATTTTCTTCTGAGCACACTGAGCACAGTAGCAGTCATCGACCACTTTAGTGGTCCTAGTAAAGCAATGGGTACAGTGGGTGTGTCTGTCTTACAAACTAAATTACCTGGTTCATCGTGACACTATCTAGGTCAAAGTTGATGGCCACAGGAAGAAAAACGATGCTAAAGTGGTCGGTGCGACCTCAAGTGAGGGTTTTTCTAGATTAAGATGCGATCATGCGACGACGACAAAACTGGCGAGTACTGCAGTGTGCTCAACTCGCCTTGTGGTCGTCAGTCTATTAAAGTAATGGACTGCGCCGCTCGCCCTCACAGTAGCCACGACATTCATCGTTACGTGGGCCAGCAGCGACATCGCTACAAGCACACTCTTGTCTCGGAACTCGTTTCAGCTATGCGAAGCTAAAAAGATGTTCGCGACTTAAATGTTTTTAGTTCGTCCAGTTGACGTAATCTATATCTCTGAAAGTATACTGAGATGTTTTACGTGCGCATAAAGCTAAGATGGATCTAGAACTTGGTGAAAATCCGAAGTAAATCGGTCCAAAATGAGTCAAAAAAGGGTCAAAGTTGTGAAAAAATATTCGAGTTCTGTAAGGCGATTTCGTACAACTTCAAAGGAGTATAAGCGAAAATGTGCTGTCAATGCTGGACGAGATCACAGTTGACGATTTATACATAATTTTATTTATAAAACTATATACATGTGACCAAAATTATGTTTTAAAATGTCAAAAAGTTCAATACACGACGACAGCACGTCTATCACATCGCACGTCCGACTCTCAACTGAGGCCATCTGGCCAATACCTGGATAATCTTGCCTCAACAAGGTCCGCGCGTGCCTAAACGTCGGAACGTTAAGCACGCCCTTACCAACGACGTTATGCCAAAAATCGTAATTCATTACGGATGTGACTGTAGTATGAAATAAGTGGCCGTTGTAGCAATACCAGTAGAGCTCAGAGCCATCAACTGCCAGTCTGCCACATGACTTCACTGGATAAGGGCGTGCTTAACGTTCTAGGTGGAGTCCTACCAAAGTGATATTTGCCGTTTTAGAGCTATAACTCTGTCGCCTTACACCTGGTTGTAAACTGGCCAGTTTTTACCATTCATTTTTTAGTTTTAGGCTTATGTCATTTTTCGTTTTCTTTCTTTCTTTTTCCTTTTTTTCGCATGTCTCTGTATTGTGTGTACGTATCCGACAGTATCAGTGGCCCTTGTGTCCTTCTGTCGTTAATTTTTAAATAAATCAATAAATAAATTTACATAGGTTATTACCATCTGCTAAAAACGATGATACCGTATTTAGTTCGGCTATGAAGGAAAGTAGAAATAACTCTCTTATACACATTTGCAGTGAAAATTCGGCCCGAATCAACCGAAATGCTATCACATCGCCATGAATTCAATCTTTGATGAAAAATTGATTTTGCTGAGAACGACAGTGATAGCAGGAGTAGGAGTTGAATTAGCCTTCTACCTTCCGTGGGACGGTAAAATGAGTACCAGCCAAAGGGCGGTGATGCTCTGCGGCTGGGGAGTAAAGGCAGGCATGGTGTAATTTGCAGGTAAAACTGTGTGATCTATGTCTGAGCGCATTAGAGGTAGTTACGACGATGCGCTATACAAATCGACGTATACTTTACTTGACTTTACTTACCTGACGCAAAAACGCATTACGTAAACTGACGTATTTTTGTGCTGCGCAGATAAAATTTAGACAGCTAATAAAACAGCAAGTATTGTTGAAAAATTTTCACCGATTAAAATGGTGTGTAATGACAACAGTGGCAACATTCCGCAACTAGACAGCAAAAATCAATGTCAGACCAGCTGTTGTAGGCTCAAAAATGCAAGATCCAAAAAGGAAGGACCAGATTGCAGGGACGAAAAATGGGAAATCACAACGTA
>Ga0209780_1003867_pt1 | contig 11345 bp, 6 predicted proteins | sample WorMetexBAHAMAS2_FD_187384 | JGI IMG/M metagenome (GOLD analysis project Ga0209780, IMG submission 187384) | Marine gutless worms symbiont microbial communities from Max Planck institute for Marine Microbiology, Germany - Inanidrilus exumae... | ecosystem: Host-associated > Annelida > Digestive...
AAACTAGAGTTCCTGGGCTATCGTATGGTGAAAAAAATTGCCGAAAAGTTCAACCGCCTGAGTAGGGTGCACCAACGTTACAGACAGACGACAGACGGAATTGCGATCGCATTTAGCAAACGTAACGTAATACGTTGACGTTTGCTAAAAACGCAACTTACTTACTCAGTTACGCATCTGTTGTGTATAAAAGGTCAGTACACATCGTGGCTACTGCGTCAGATGACGGTCATTACTGACTAGGTGCTATATCAGTCAGTCGACCACGTCAGTTTGCGTGTCTTGTCGACGTCAATGCTGCACCACCCGTGAATGTGTACTATTCATACATCATTATCGCGCTACGCTACAGCTGCCTGTCGACGTGCTACCCCTCGCGTCGGCAAATGGACTTTGAACACGCGGTCACGCGGTAGCACCCCGTGGCGGCGAAACGATATGTCCCGCCGATGACTATTTGGGATGCCATTTCGGTCCTTTCCGGTGATTAGGTGACATCGACGACTACAGCAAATGATAGGTATTCTATGGTTTCCTGACTTCCTATTCACGTTTAGTAGTGACTAGTGACACGTCTCTATCTCGCTTAGTTTTCGAGATATTGTCGACGTATTTTTTGGCCTCGAGGAGGTTTCGGTCACTTTTGGCTCGACATCCAGCTTGGGATTTCTATTTATATTCTGTGGTAACCATCGCTATAAAACGCGCCGTGTTTTGACTGAGCTAGGAGCGTTGGACTGTCTAGACGGACAGACGGACAGACGGACGGTTAGCGGCAATTCTTAGTGCCTCCACGCGATGGCGGGAGCATAACAATGTACATCACGTACGTGTCTTCGATTCGCTTCTTGAACTGGGTGAATTCGCCGGCCGACAGGCGTCCGTCCTTGTTGTGATCGAAGCGCTTGACGAAATGGATCGCTCGTTCCTCCGGGAACTTAAGCTCATTCTTCAGCATCGAAGTCGCCTCCGCGAAGCTAATGTATTGTCCCCTGCACGCCAATCACATCCAGCAATGCACACGCCGTTTTATTATTCAACAGACAACTTGACAGTCGCTATTAGCCACGTCTGTAGGCTATGTAAACGACTTATTGCTGCAAGTATGAACTGGATATCGATGAATATTGCTTTTAAATGCCGTGTGTTTATTTCTCTTTGATACGTGGATCGAGGCATAGTGCTGCTACTGGAGACATACGCTTACCATTTACTGCACATGGAATGCTATTGTGTACTTTTGTCTGCGGCTTGCATTAACTTCACATGAAAGCTAGATAACAATGGGGCCTACTTATTAAACAAGCACATCGCGGCAAACTATACAAATTATGATGACAACATTTACAGTTTATTCAATTAAAGCCAGCTGTAATTTATTATTAAATAATAAAATCGTTATTGTCTACGCGTAATTGTTTTGCGTTCATATCCTTGCCGCATCATTACATACCAAATGTATGTTATTTAACGCCTACTGCACGCCTATGTATGGATGTCAGCTGTGGAACATTGCATACCGCTATAACTACGATAGATTGCGTGTTGCTTTTAATGATGCCTTTAGACTTTTGCTAGACGTTCCAAGATGGACCAGTGCATCTTCACTGTTTGTACTACACCGAGTGCCAACATTTGCTGCTGTTATCCGCAAGTTTACTTTTACATTGTATGACTGTATACGTAACAGCTCAAACTCTTTGTTAATCGCATATGTTTAATCTGACCTGTTTTACCAGTCTAAACTACTTCATAAGTGGCGGAAATTGCTGTATACGTGTATGGACTGATCTCGTATTGTTGTAGCTTTTATTGTTTACTCTTACTATTTTGTATGTTTTAATCATGGGCCTCGAGCCTGGTGCTGAATAAACTACTTGCATTTCCTTGTCTATCGTACGTCGCTGTCATCGAGGCTGACTGAGAATGTGTGTGTGTGTGTGTGTGTTGTTTTATCGACAAAGCTCCGCAGTGTTATTTTCAAAGCACACTCCCATCATCTCTGACGTCATCGTGTCAGTAACGACATTGGAGAACATTCTCTGCCGCAGACAGTCCAGCAGTAGCTCCAGCCGACAAATGTTTTTGGTGCGCTGTTAAGCCTCAAACGGTCATTTCGGCGAATCTTGACCATACAAGAAATCAAGTTAAACATATATTGGAGGACGTGTCCCCTTTACAGCCTAGGAGTGGATTGACGCTAACTGTCTAAGCCTATCATCATCACCATCACATGTTGGCTGCTTGACACCTTGACTCATACCATGGTCAGTAGAAAGCACAAAAAGAAATACGAATGCTCGTATAATACAGATAAAATAACGCAAATGTTTATTAGAATAATAAAAGTCTAACAAGGTGTCGCCCTAACGGGACGTAACACCACTGGCCCGCCGTTGCGTGCTGCCTCTGGTGAGTTACGTTGCACATGCGAGTGTTACGGAAGACAGATGATGACGACAGACGACGACGACAGACGCCAGCGACCGTTATTAGTCTGGCCCCCTACACTATGTGTAGGCGGGCCAGTAACAATATGTGTTACTGCTAATAGCGATGGTGGTGGTTAGGGTTAGGTATACGTAGAGAGTGCATCGTGGAGTCTTATATGGGTAGACGTTTTGCGATCTTTCTAATCCTTTTCAAATGCATATTTTTGCATGTGTGCATCGACCCACTTTCTGCAAACTCAAGATCTCAGGGGTTACTGAACCGAAGTTCAAGAAATTTTTACAAGGTGTAGAGAGTGCATCGCGGAGTCTTATACAATGTGAAAAGGAAATTACGATACATTAAGAAAGGCTAAAACATAAGTTAAATAAATGAAAAAATCATTCAAAAGCAATAAGAAATGACAAATCTCGGTGATTGCATAAAACGCCAGTTTGAATTTGAAAATGAAATTATAGTCCATTTCGCATTTCAGGTAAAAATGGAAATAACGATGTATACACGTCGGATACCAGTTCAGTTCAGTTTAGTTCATGCGATGTGAACAAGGCATTACGTAACTTGGCAGTCGATGGGTTAGCCGTAGATGTCCGTCTGTATCCACTACAAAGCCACTTTCAGTGCCGGCATTCGTCTCATCAAGCCGCTATTTATTTCAACGGTCTTTTCCGCTTCGTTTGTGTGCAGAATACGAATGAAGCGGGTCCGACCGACGTGAGCTGTCGAAACTCGGAACGTTCGTCGAGCGAATTTGGGTCGTGAGTCGAGATGACGCGCTAAATCATTGGTCGCGGGGCGCCGAGGCGCCTCGCAGCAGACTGAAAATTCGACTCATGGCTGCGTGCGTCGCTGTGTCTGGCTGCAATTCATCGTCGCCGCCGGCGGTTGGTCTTCAGAGTCTGGCAGAGTCATCCCGCCAGCCAGCCAGCGGTAAGCGGACGGACGGACGGACGGACTGTCGACCCCAGAGACTGGCTGCTGGCTAGCGTTCGTCGTACGCGATAGAATGAAGCCAATCCACACACAACTATGTCGGTGACGATTGTGTTTATGTCTGCGTCGATCGCACTCCACAACGGCGACTGCCAACGTCGCCCAGACGACGACGATTCCTTAGATATGCATGAGGCCGACAACGAAGTAAGTAAGTAAGTAGGTAAGTAAGTAAGTAAAAGTGAATTAATATAGCGCATCGTCGTGACACATTTAATCATTTAATGCGCTGCATGCATTAATAACGTGCGAATAAAAACGTCTTTAACTGCTTCCTGAATGTGTCCCTGCCGACATACAGATCCCTCAAGTAGTCCGGTAGCAAGTTCCACACCGACGGGCCAGCCACAGCGAAAGCCCGTCTGGGAAATGTGCCACGCCTGTAGCGGGGTACTTCCAGCAGTCATCGACTGGCAGATCGTAGATCTCGCCGTGATACGACGTTGGAGGCTGGTTGACAGACATCCGTCAGGTACTGGGAAGCTTGTCCGTGCAGACAGTTGTACAGCATGACGCCGAGCTTGTACGTGACTCTCTCTGGCACGTCAAGCCAGTGCAGCTTGGTGTGCAGGAGCTGGGACAAACCTCGGTCAAACTTCCTCGTACCGCTGACCACACGCGCTGCAGCGTTCATCATTCGTTGCACCTTGTCGGTCGTCACTTTCGATGCGCACGTCACAAGAGCGTTGCAGTAGTCAACGCGTGACGACACGAAGGCGTGGACGAGTGTGATTGACGAAGGGACGAAGGGTGGCCACAATGCAGTCGAACTTTCTCCCTCCAAAAATGGCCTACATATTTTTTACTTCTAGCCTATAAAAATATTGATGATGATGGCATAGGCAGCTACCGCGGCCTCTTGTGGTTTTAACGATTTAAGCTGGCATCCTGACCGTTATCGTACCATCATCGCTGACCTGTTTCAGCCCGCTTATCTACTGTTTCACTTAACGTAGGCAATGACAAGTAAGTAAGTAAATAAGTAAAAAGTATCTAATGGTAAATTTTGTAGTAGTAAAATGAATAAAAGCTGTAGGTTATAAAAACACAAACACGAGCACGCAAGTATAAATACAAATGACACATACTATAATGCCACAGAATGTGTCATTTCGTTCTGGGCCCGGCCATAGCTTTAGTCAACCAGATTTTTGGCACGACTTCCTCTGAAAGTCCAAGGCGTATGGGATCATGCCGTGTCAAAATTTGGGCTGGCATCGGACAGTTTATCTCGTGACGAAATATGCATAACACCGATGACAAAACACTTAGTGTGCATTCATCAAACTATCAGCTCACGAAAGTAATGCGTTCAGATATGCAGGCCTTTAGCATGCGAAAAAATATCATGAACAAATTATGCAGACACGGAAAAGGTCGGCAAAAAATTCAAGGGATTGTCCAATTTCTCCCCCAACGACAGTTTCTTGAATGGCGGTTGAACGTGGTCGATCTGTGTTCATCGGGCAATGATTGATTGATTGATTGATTGATTGATTGATTGATTCAATCTACCGGACTGTGATAGAAGTGATATACACGGAGCGCGTTTTTCCATCCATTTCATCCAGGTGTAGAGAGAACGTTTTACCGTGACACTTCACTCCAAAATTTAGTCACTTTTCTTCACCCCCAGGGCTACGTCGTACTTCAGTGGTTCCGTGCATCGACATTTGTGCGTCGTGTGTGGGCTGTTGGTATGATTTGTACGCATGTCCTCATATCGAATCGTCCTGTGCAGTTTGACTGACAGTTGACAGTTACGTCATCATACGCACGAGGTGTCAAGAGCACCTGTCTCACTTCAGGTGCATGCGGTTTAAATCACAACACCTGAGAAACGTCGACACGTCACTTCGTTGAGATTCACGTCTCGATGTTTCACGAAGTGCGCGAGTATTATTACTGGCCCTCCTACACATAGTGTAGGTGGCAGTATTGTTTTGCTCTCCGGCGTCTGTCGTCGTCTGTCGTACGTCGTCGTCTGTAACGCTCCACGGCGGGCCTGCAGGCGGCGGCTTCACCCGCGCAGGCCAGGCGATGACGTCATGCCGCCTCCAGTCTAATTATAGCTCCACGGTAACACTGCATGGCGGGCCAGTAGTGTTACGTCCCGTTGGGGCGACACCTTGTATTGCAGATTTATTAACGTACAGTTCTATACATAAAATATCTACATGTTAAATATCTATATGTCTATACGTTATCGTTGTTTACTTCCGGGCAGTTGTAAAGTTTTGTCAATTACCTGCCCACCTGACTTGTTCAAGAAGCTACCGCAGAGGGACCGCGAGACACGCTGTTAGTAAATTCGTGCTATGTTTCACGAGCTATGGGAAAATCGCCAATTTGAAACAACCCCTTTATTTGGCGCCCCCGTAGAGGCGACCCCGATGGAATTTCCCCGAGATATTTGGCATCTGCAAATAGTCTCTGTGCGTTGTTTGAGTGATCCTGTGATCCTAAGTTTAGCCGTTTTGGTACAGTGCCGGCTTGTGACAGACAGACGGGCAGACGGACAAATGGACTACCAGTATTGGTGAATAAAGATATATATATATATAAATGGACGGACAGACACGCGACGACAGCATATACGCGCTAGCATAGCGTTGCGCGGTAAAAATGGAGCTACAGTAGCACGAAAAATTTTAAAAAAGTAACTTATGCATATCATCAAAGTATGTGAAGCAAGTTAAGGAAGTTCGGCTATCGAAAAGAGACCGCTCAACGTGCTACGTCAGTTAAAACATTATCAAATTAAATGCTGCATAAATGTACGAAAACAATATCCTTTTGAAAAGGCCTGCGATAGATGAGTGACTATAGCGATGCTGTAACAGAGAGGTCGCAACCCTTCGAGACACGCTGTTTACTGAAGGCACGCCCGCAGCGCGTAACTCAGACTCTGCTGTGACGAAATTAGCGGCGAGATTACCATGCTGTTACAGACGACGACTGCCGTGCGCTGCGTCGTTAAGCTGACACATTTACGGCTATATTGTCTGTAATGTATCTCTACGGCTTCCGTTGCGCACGCCACCCATATATACTATCATTGACAGTGCACCCGATGGAACAGTCCAGCATTTACGTCGGCACTCGTCCGGCCACTCCACACACAATGAGCGGACAGACTGACGTTATCGATGTTTCTTCCACCGTGATTGAAACAAACGAAACCCGTTAAAACAAAAACGAAACAGCAAAATCGCAATTTATTTTTCAGCCTAAGTTTTTTACTTTGCCCCCGGTACATGGGCGAAGAATTGCAATCAGCGTGTCTGTTGTGTCTGTCTGTTTGCTTGTCTGTTTGTCTGTCTGTCTGTTTGGTGGCATATCTCAAAAACTACCGTCCAAATTTTACACAGTGTTCTATACATGTTACTGGTGGCCGCGGCTCGGTCCTCCTCTGATGATAAGTGCAATATGTTATGTACTTCCGGTTAGTGGATGACGTCATGTTTGCACATAATGGAGCGAAGAAGCCAAAAATTATCTATACATGTTGGCGTTCATCCGCCGTTTTTTTCGGTCGATATCCCTGCAACTATTTGTTGCTTGTGTTAGCGCAACTTACAGACCGCAAGCTCTTAAGCAGCGTTCTCAATGACGCCGTCAGCCGCCGTCGTACGTTTCGAGATACAGCAATGCTGTATTTTTTAGTCTGTCGACCGCCGTCGAGAGCGCGAAGGTGTTGTCGGTTGGTTGATTGGAGTTTAACGGCGCTTTCAACACAATGTAGGTCATATCGCGCCTTTTAGGTAAGATTATATTGAAGGTGTTGTCAATGTACCGCCAACGTAGGCAGTCGACGGTGGTCGGCCATGTTCGCTGTTGACAGAGGTTGACGGCGTCAGTGAGAACGCTACTTTAGTCATGGCGATATACAGGTGTAATGCGTTTGGAGATCAAGATTCGTATTTACGAGAAATTAGAATAAAACAATGGTATGGACGGCCATAGCGTGCAAGCAGCAAACTCCAGCAGCCAATCGATTGGTCGGCAGAGTTTGCTGCTTGCACACTCCGGCTGTCTGTCCACAGCGGACGAGTGCATTCACCGACGCGAGGGGTGACACGTCGGTGATATATCGGCTTGTGGCTATTTATACCGGACAGTGGCGCGTGACTACGCGGACAATACGAAGCTGCAGAAGCCGGGGCGGAGTCTGCCGTCTCTGGGTGCATCTTGTTACTGATGAATTGAACACCAAAACCACACTCTTTAACAATGAGCAACGGCAATACGGTCACGACGAAAGCATTATTCGATAGTTCGCCCCCCCCCCAAAAAAAAAAAATTCATGCTTACTTTCAGCTTTAACAAGAATTTCTACAAAATACTAAGTCGACATCGTTACTTACGCCATCTCTTTCTATCTTTTGCTGTCGTATGCTTGATTCTCAAATCAAATACACCTGCACATCAGCGACATAAACGATATCAATTAATATGTAACCTTACTAAAGCAGCGTAATACCGCAAAAAGTACAGATTTTCAGTCCTGTCAACAACAAAAAATAGAAATATTGGAAACGAGGTGATAGTGAAATAAGGGTGAGTATTGAGTCTACTGAGCTATATATTGATAAGATGAGGCGTAGGTTCTTGGTTTTTGAGACAAGGCAACGTACACTCGCACTGTGGCGAGAGAGTTTCTAAGACAACGACGCAAGTATATAGAACAAGGCGCTTAGACATCGCCGACAAACCCGCGCGACGATCTGGGTTAGTTGAAATGTTGGCCTGCAGTTGTACGAATAACGAAAACAGATCGCGTGTCAGCCTGAGGAGCGGTTTCAGCAACTCCCACTTTTTATTACTGGCCCGTTTACACATAGTGTAGGGGGCAGACTAGTAACGGTCGGCTAGCGTCTGTTGTCGTTGTCTGTCGTCGTCTGTAACACTTCACGGCCGGCCTGCAGGTGACTTCACCCGGGCGGGCCAGGCGATGACGTGATGCCGCCTCTAGTCTAATTATAGCTCCACGGTAACACTGCACGGCGGGCCAGTAGTGTTACGTCCCGTTAGGGCGACACCTTGTTATACCAGCATAGTTTTGTACACGCATCGTTGCAGTAAGCTCAACTAACGCACAGCAAGCGTGCGATGCTCCGTATGGCATACACGTAACGCTGAAGTGAGCCGTACGTGTGATAAACAGACTTCTATACACGTTGTTGATGTCATCTGGACCGCAATTGTTACCAACAATCTGAGACCACTGCCTAAGTTGTTGATGACACCGCGAATTCATCCGCCAGCGCACCGTCGTGTACGCGGACCACCATGGCGGATGGACACAAATTTTCGGTGGTAAGGCGTCTGAGCGGGAGACTTCTCGACTGATCGAAACACGAATTTTTACCTACTCAACCTGCATTTGGCGGCGGCGGCCCCATTGGAGCTGATCCTAGCAAAAGTTTGGATAGATCTTTTAAGTCATAAAACAAAGAGTCCCTGCGTGATCCTACGTTTAGCCGTTTTCGTCTAACTCCGACTTGTGACGGACAGACTGGCGGACGGACGAAAAGCGATGACCAAATACCGCGCTAGCATAGCGTTGCGCAGATAAAAATGCACAATTTGACCCATTGCTACGCCGAAACCCCGTGTACATCAACCGATTTTTGGCAGACATGTTGCTGAGAAAGTAAGCAATATGAGTATGCTTTGTTTTCGCACATCATCTAACTAATGATTCTGCACGAAAACACAAAAAAAATCGCATCTTCTAACTCAAATGCTCAATTACATGATGCCACCGACTTCACCCAGTCGCTGCTTGATTTCTTCAATCTTAATGACTCGCAACTCATATTCACACAGCTATAAGACTCTCTGAATCTCGTAATTAACGGGATCAGCTCTGAGCTATTGGCGGCTGTAGCTCAGGAAATAGGAAGTTGAGAATTTCGCGCTGCAACGGTTGCAGAGTATTGCGAATGAATGCGCCGATGGGCTGTCGTGCTGAAAGACAACATAATTGTGATCTGCGACGTTTTAGTAGCACCGAACATTTGTTCAAGATATCCAAACAAGGTGTCGCCCTAACGGGACGTAACACTACTGGCCCGCCGCGTGCTGCCCCTGGTGAGTTACGTTGCGCCGTGGAGTGTTACAGACGCCGACAGACGACGACAGACGCACGGCGAGCAAAACAATACTGCCCCCTACACTATGTGTAGGCGGGCCAGTAACAACACGAATCAAAATGGCGACACACACTACTTCCGAGTATTGACACTATAGCGATGTGCTGCAAAAGTAATGTGAGCTTTTTGATTTTTACTGTTTTAGTTGTGCGATGTAGCCAATGTCGAACGTACACGCGGTTGTATATGAGCCCAGCAACTGCTGGTATGGCAGACCGTGGCTAAAAGCAGAACTGAATTTAAAACCGTAAATAAGCAACAGCCAGTCAGCCCTTTCCGTGTACGTATCCAGCCCGCATCTACTCTAATCGTTTGTCTTAATCCAACAACCAACTCTTATCTGTTTAGGCGTATAGCCACAATACACTAACGTCACACACAGACAGACAGACACACAACCCATAGCGTAAACCGAACCGCTACCATGGTCAGCTGAAACTGGGTTTTCAACGCTAATAACATTCACAGGAGGTTAATGGCGATCGCAGTTTCATTGAGGAGAGAGAGAAAAGAGAGAGAATTCGATCAGACGCATGCCCGCACGGACACCATATATCCACGGCGCATCATTGCACGGTTCAGTAACGACGAAATTGCCAGGGCGTAAATAGATCACTACACGGACCAGCGAGCGGCTTAATGGTGCTGTTGTCGAATGGTAAACGCCTGTAATTTATCGTCGGCGCTCGTGACGTAATATCACCACGCATGCTGGCCGCCATGTTACCAGTATTACCATACTCTCATCATCCGTTAGCTGACTATGAGATACATCTACGAGATAGGCTACATTTCGTTTTCATCTCGTGTTTCCGAGGAAAATCAGCAGCCGAGCAAAGCGTAAGCGATGAAGACGCGATGATAACATATTAGAATTATATATTTTACAATGCAACAGCACAGCGACAAGACTTCTACTTTCAGTAATTTCTGAAAATATTATTTATTATTCACTATAGTCGTCCACAACGACAACATTTTGCCTTTTGTTACTTACTGCTAAAATGCTCTCATTATACGTGACTCTAATGAATTACTGTTTCCTGATATTATCGAAGATAGCACCTGTAGCTACGGCTGCAGGAAAAAGCATACGCTCAAAATGTGCTCATTGTTGCGAGTTGCTGCGTTACGAGTAGTAATATGTAATTACTTTTAGGTGGGTAGTTCTACGATACGATACGATACGATACGATACGGTAGATTAACGTGCGCTCAAAAGCTGACGAGATGGCCAGCTTAATCTAGCGCACGGCCCAGAAACGGAAAAAGGAAAATAATAAAATCAAAAACCGAGCAGCCCAGAAGAAACGGTGCAGGCAAAAGTCCGCGGAGGCAGTCCGGGAGGAAGATACTGTTTCCTGCCCCTCAGATACTGTCAGATATTTATAAGTTCTGACTGACACATGTGGCCCGGCGCCATAGATCGCGACGATGAGAGAACGCAAGCGCTAGCTTTACTACAGTGCCACTATCAACAGTAAAATAATAACATCGGATAACGATAATACACATTTTAACTAAAAGTGCGCGGCAAAGTCCAGCGGTAACCCGCCCGGCGCAAATGCGCCGCTGCTGCGTGTAGCGCATTGTGGCATAGAAGCGTTCACAGCAGTAGTATGAATGGGCCGGTTTAGCAATGGTCGACGTCACTGATGACGTCACTGTTGTGACGTCACTGATGACGTCACTCTTGTGACGTCACTGTCGACGTCACCATAGAATACCTAACATTGTGACGTC
>Ga0209780_1003868_pt1 | contig 11345 bp, 14 predicted proteins | sample WorMetexBAHAMAS2_FD_187384 | JGI IMG/M metagenome (GOLD analysis project Ga0209780, IMG submission 187384) | Marine gutless worms symbiont microbial communities from Max Planck institute for Marine Microbiology, Germany - Inanidrilus exumae... | ecosystem: Host-associated > Annelida > Digestive...
ACAGGACAGGCATTCAAATAAAAAAAATAATAATTAGCAACAAGAAATGTTAATGCCAAAATGAAACCATGCAAACTAAACAAACCATAGAGTCATTGATCATAAAGAAACTATTGAAATGTAAATTACTGTGATAATTGTCACAATTGTCTGACAAGTGACAGTCAGCTAGTTAACTCTGTTGCCAGATATGCAGTTTGGTATGGTCGCATATGACGTCGCCACTTGGCAGGAATACGTTTCACTTTTGTCGACGGTATGGGTTGTAAGTTTGTACTGCTCGCATGATACTGGAACTTGTTTTTATCCGTTGTGGTTTTTCAAAATTCAGTGACAGTAGAGACAGTGATTTTGATTGTGAAGTTGACTTTTTTATTCAGTTTTTATGTACTAGTTAATTTTTTCCCTTCTTTGTGTGTACTTCGTGTACGATCTTCATAATAAATATAATAAATACAATATAATGACGGAAACATGCGAGTGTGAAACACAATCAAGTATAAAGCCAAAGAATCAGTCATTATTCACTCAAGTTTATTTCATATAAGCAAAGCAACAAAGACGCAAAGGACGTGCTACACTACATGCAGAATCTAAAACTGTAAAACTGCTAACAAAACACAATATATATAATTTTCACATACAGGAATACAGAAACGTTTCAGTAAAGTGCGAAAATGTTACCGGGTTTGTATAAGAGACTGTCATCACCAGCGCCAAACAGTCCAGGTGACAGAGATTTATGCTGCGACCAAGGCAAAGATGAGATGTCAAACAACGACGAAGACTGTGTTTTGCCAGACTGAAACTGACGACTAACAGCCGGAGTATTCCAGTCTGGATTGCCAACAGAAATGCACAGGTGAACAAAATGAGCACAACAGTACATATTAACCTCTATTTACATAGAAGAACAGTGTCATCAACATTACAAAAACACAGACAAAAATATATGTGTACTGCATAGTACTACTAAAAACTTCAGGCTGCTAAAAATTTACCACTATAAGTCTAAAAGATGCCAAATACTTCGTAAGGTAGTGTATTATACATGCGTAAATGGGTGGTTGGACGTTTACTGACATCTTCATTAGGAAATTTATGGGACAAATTTATATATAACTATGACAGTGAAGGCATGTTGAATACATTAGCCCCAATACGGGACTGACTGTCGACTCCTACTTACTGCCAACTTCAAAGTCACGTGACACAAGAACTAAAACAAAAATCAAAAATCCGGCCCCAATAAGCTTTAGGTATTGCCACTAATGTAAGAATCTGTGGTCATTTGCCAGCCCCCATTATAAATGGGGGAGGATATAGCCTTTGAAAATGGCCGAATTTCCGACTTTCAAGGGATCGTGACCTTGACCTTGGATCGGGTCATACTGCATACCGTCATACATCACTCGTTGACCTCTACCTACATACCAAATTTCATTGAAATCAAATGAACGTTTTGTGGACGGACGGACGTACGGACGGACATTTTGAGACGACACTTTATTAGGTCGACTCGGAGGAGTCCACCTAAAAATCGGTCAGTATTTGGTGAGATTATAGGCAAGAACACGTTGAAATTTCTGTCACTCACGATGGCCCAGCCTGGGTTTTTTCACTATCAAGCACAAATTAGAAGCAAACCAAACATCACCGTGAAAATGGACATGAGCTGAAAAATACAGATCCACCTTATCGGATCATAAAATTCAAAACCAGTTATGCATATGCAACACTTGCTACTACTGACATGGCCCGCAACATACCTTTCTGTTTAATATAGCCACAGTAGACGTCGTCATCAGCATCATCATCATCATAAGCAGCGAAAAATGACGCTTTCTGCAGCTGAATGTGAGGAGCGTCTATGCCAAGGTTCTTCGCAATGGATAGTGAAGAAGGCACAACCTCCATAGCACTATCATCACTGTCCTCCATGTCATCAGCCCCTGATATGCCACAACCAACACATGCTGTGGTCACTATCAACAACTGTTAGATCGATCAAACACTAGATGGCTGTTAAAACACGTATTTCGGTTCTATTTATTGTCGGGCTGAAATGTACGCTGGCCACATCGCATGCTGCCCTCTGATGAGTAACATGAGTATGCCATGCAAGCTCCATTAAAGCTAGAAAATAGACGGGACAGACCGACAGAAGGACGGCAGACCATTGCATTAGACTTACAGCTAGATGAGGCCAGTATAAACAGCGTGCAAATTACAGAACAATTGCTCTTGTCTCACATGCAAGCAAGATGGTTTCGTGTTAAGAATGGAGTGCGACAAGGTTGTGTCCTTTCTCCATACTTGTTCAACATCCTAGTGAAGACGGTTATGAAGGAGACGCTCAATGGATTTCAAGGCGGACTACAAATTGGAGGTCAAATAGTCACGAACCTTTGCTATGCTGATGACATCATTCTGTTGGCCACTTCAGAGCCAAAACTACAGTAGCTGGTTGATCGCCTAGAACAAGTCAGCCGTAAATGCAGCCTACTCATCAATGTCGCCAAATATGGTGAGCGACGGCATAGCGTGCCGCATACTCATTCAGAATGAGCAACTGGAGCAGGTGGATACGTTCCTGTACCTTGGGTCCCTGATTACAGAAGACGGTAAGTGTATGATGGAATTCCGTACCAGGTTAAACAGGGGGCAGGCAATCGGGGCATTATTGCAGAAAATATGGAAAAGCCACAGTATACTGATTTCAACGAAGATATGACTAATGAAAGCACTAGTATAGCCTGTAGCAATGTACAGCTGTGAAAGCTGGACACTCAGAAAGAATGAAGAAACACGTCTTGACGCCTTTGAGATAAAGGGCTGAAAAAGATTCTGCGGGTTTTGTGGACAGCAAAGAAAACAAATGAGTGGGTTCTTAACAAAGCTAGAGTAAAGACGGAACTGTTAGACAGTGTCAAAGCAAGGAAGCTAGCATAATATGGTCACATCATGAGGAAACAAGGGAGTTGCCTGGAAAAAGAGATAATGCAATGAACAATGCCAGGTGCATGCAGGCGAGGAAGACCACACACGGCCTGGATGGACAACATCAATAGGTGGACTGGACTCCCAATGGAAGAGTCAATCAGAATAACAGAGGACAGAGATAAATGGAGAAAGTACGTCCATGGTGTGGCCAACACTCGGATTGAGGCGTAGAACAGAACAGAACATATGCTTCATTTATCACTAACTTTCTGCTACACGAATAAGAAAAACTCACATTCTTTACTCACTTAAAACTGGTCATTTGTTCGCATAAAAACACAACAGACTATAAATTTCCCACAGTCAAGTCTCCAAAAAGCTCGACAAAATTCCTACATGTAGAAGAAAAGTAATCACTACAGCTTTCTACCTTCATGAGAATATAATTAAAACAATATTCATGCTGGTAATTGTTAAATTACATAAGCCAACAAAGTTATAGTTATTGCTTGTAAGTGATTTGTGCTTGGCAACAAATCATTTTCAATGATTATACGTTAACTTGTTTTCAACATATGGCTGCAGACCACTCTCAAAGTATGTACTTGTGCCAAATTTCGTGAATATTCGTACACAACTTTTCAGCAATACTGTGTTCTTGCACCAAATTTCAACGACGTTCACCTGTAGCTTCTTCAACAATCTCGTTGACAGAAGGAAACAGTATGGCGACATTGTAGGTAACACCGCTGAGAACTTTAGCTTTTTTCTTAACCCGAACAAACTAGTAGCCACCAGCAATGGCATGTGGGCAGTATAATTTTACAACAACATCATCATCCAGCTCTTAACTAGAGGTGCGGGATAAAACAGGATTTTCTAATCTCAGTGCTTTTGTGTCCACTTTCTACTTATTTTTCATTCTAAAGAAGTTTATGCTTACAGCAGCTGGCAGCCAGCAAGCGGCTGTACTTCAGTCAGTGCCGGGCTTGGCGTTGGTTCTATCTTCTCAAGGTTACTGCATATGTCAAACCGGGCAGTGAAGTTTTTACCGGCTCATTCACAACGACCCTACGGTTGGGCGTGGCCATGACCTTGGTGCAATGGGTAGGGTGACACAGCACCGCTGAGCACCAAGCCTGCCACTGGTTGACAGAAAGCATCTCTGCAGTTGATATCCTGATATACAGACACTCATAACTGAGCTGTCGGCTGTCTCAGCATTCATCCACTCTGTCGGCAGCATGGCTGGCATCTGGCAATCATTCTAAATGTGCCTAGTGGAGTCTCACCCATCAAAGTCACCCTCAGCAGCCAGCGCACTGCACAGGATATTATATCTGACTTGTAAGTCCTTTCAATTAAAATGACGATGTCACGTATTAGTCTTGTATGGAAATATTTCACCAATCTTGTACTTTATGCATTTAGTAAAGAAATAATGTGTGCAATTGTGAGTTGTTTTTGTGATGACGTCACCTCTGGTATCGGTAATTAATTTTCAATAAAGCCGTGACCAAAAATATCGTTATCCTATCGCATTAACCTATTGCTATAACCATAACTTCCATTCCTGCAATACCTCTTATACTCTGTAGAAAGTGCATGCAGCCTATTTGACAAAAACAAATTATAATAAATTAGCCCCTTATGAGACTGATGGTTGACTCTTCACAACGGACGTTTCTGCCATATTCAACATCACGAGATACAAAAACTAGGCCAAATATAAAAATCTGCCTAGAAAAATTTAGATATTGTGCCCTAGTTTAAGAATCCGTGGTCAGTTACCAGCTCCCATTGTAAATGGCAAAGACAGCTGTTGAAATGGCCGGATTTCCCAGTTTGAAGGGCTCATGACCTTGACCTTGGATCAGGTCATACTGCCTACCAATGTGCATCACTCATCGATCTCTACCTACTTGCCAAATTTCACTGAAATCGTAGAAACTTTTTGTGGACGGATGGACATATGTACGCACGTATACGTACACACGTACAGACGGACGAACATTTGAGACAAACTTTATTAGGTCGACTGTGCCTAAGGATCGACCTAATAACAGACTGTGTCTAAAACAACTCGGTAATTTATGTGCGTGACATGAACAGGAAAACGTCAAACAGTAAATGGCATACCAGTTACTGTGAGTCCATCGGGAAATTTTTCACACATGATGTCTGGCATTTCTGTGTCTTCTTCATTGGCAGCACGAGATACAGGTGCATATCCACCAAGGCCGACATGCTGCTGTACAACAGCTTCACTCAATGCATCACGAGCTGCTGCTGCTGCTGCTTGCGGCAGATCATCACCAGGCTACAATGTCACAGTCCATTTGCAGTACAGACAATGCCACAGTGTGGCATCAATAGCAGCACCAAACTAGAAGATGGATTTAGACTCCCCAGCATCGACATAAATGCCGTTGCCACAACCTGCTGTGACCTTGACCTTTGACCTCCAGAATCTAATCAGGTCATCAGTCGGGGCTAGTGGACGTTCTCTGTCAGTTTTATCAAAATTGTTCTAGGCATTCATGAGATATCATGGTAACAACATCTGATCGGACAAATGTATGTGTTAAGAACACATTCACCCTAACCAATCAGTATAGGAACAGTCTCTTATGCATTCGAAGACGATAATTTGCAAATAAACAGTCTAGTCAGCTGACATTATAGCTATGTCAATTCCACTCAGCATCATTTCCCTGTTAAAGTTATAGATGCCTCGAGTATTAGCATAATGGTACGAAACATGACGAAGCACAAATAAAAATGCATCAATGAAGTACAAGGAGCCAGCACTCATAAGAGTGCAAAGACCCAAGCTAGCAATGTTTTCGTGATTCGTGACCTTTAACGCCACGTTTGGTGGTCAGTTTTAGCGACACTGTGTGGAAAAACAGATACAGACAAACAGAGCTGCAAACCCTGCCTCTTCACTTTGACACTGACGGTTGGGTGGCGTGAAGGCTCACAAAAAGCCTTGTTCCACTAATCCACAGAGATTCTATTCCACAACAGGTGCCTGAAGACCCCTTGGGGACGGCTGAGCTAGGTTCACCGGGTAAAATGGCCTAAAGTCACGGAAGCAGTAATGAAATCAGAAATCAAAAATAAGTCACAACATTGACCAACCTGCTGTCCAGCAGCTTTAGTAACATGCTGCTGCTGCTGCTGTGTCAGCTGCTCTAAAGGTTGCCTAGCGACAGGAGGCTGTTTAGGCAACATATCGACGTCATCATCGTCATCTGAGTCGTCAGGCAAACCATACTTGGAAAAGTGTTTCACCTGAAAAAGTAATCCAAATAAGCTGTGATCAGTCAGTAAACCTGCATGAAATACACCTCAGTAGAATACGTCACAGTGCATTTAATACATTCAAATGTGCCAAATAAGCCACAAAAGCCTGTGAAGATTGGTTCAATATGAATTGGAGAGCCAATACATCAAGGTAACCAAATAAATATTCACAAACCTATTTTAATGCTTCATAACTAAGTGACGTGCAACAGAATTCAGCACCGTGCAAGTTATGACGGTAGCCTTACAGCACTGCAGTGAAAAACCTCCAGACTAATATAAACTGTACTGAATAATCAACAACATTTTGTCTCGTCGAAATAACAAACTTTATAGACACATGTATGACTGTACGGATCAGAATAACAGAGTTAAAAACCATAAGATCTATTACCTCAAACACCCATGATCCTGTCTCCGGCCGATACTCCATAAACTTTGCTCCAATCTTGGCAGATGCACGCTCCAAATATTCCATATAATGCATTTCCCTTAGACGGTCACTATCCTAAATTCACAGGCACGATACACAATATAAGACTGAGGTATTTGTTTCTTTAACAAGTTAATGAAAGTGTATTAAATGGTTCAGTGCTTTAACACTGCTTGTTCGATAACAGAGATGGCATCTTCTTCCTATTCATGGCATATTCTTCTTGCGCATTGTCCTGTCCACAATTGAACCCCAGTTTTCTCAAGAGGATGCTTTTTCCACGCAGAGACAGCTGTGACGAAGGTTCTATCTGCCATCCTCATTGCCATCGACAGGGGCGACTTAGCCACTACAGCACTGCTGGATTTGACTGCGGCTTTTGATACGGTGGATCATAAGATCCTGTAGCAATGGCTGCAGAGCTGTGTCGGTGTTACTGGTCGTGCAATGGCGTGGATACGGTCCTAACTTCACCACCGGATGCAGTACGTTTGCCTTGGAGGCTGCCGTTCCTGCCTTTGTCCGGTCGCCAGCGGTATGCCACAGGGGTCTGTTCTAGGGCCGATTCTATTCCTGATTTACACAGCTGACCTACCTTGAGTCATCGAGTGTCATGGCTTTCAACTGCATTTGCATGCCGATGACACTTATATTTACGATTCCTGCAGTCCCGTCATCCACCGATCAACTCCAGATCCGCCTATCAAACTGCATTGATGTCGTCGCCTGCTGGATGCAGTCCAATCGGCTACAGCTCAACACTCAGAAAACCGAAGTTCTGTGGTGCACTTCAGACAGACGCCAGCATTTACTAACATCAGATCCGACACGCATCGGCTCTGATTGTATCACACTGTCGTCATCAGTCCGCGATCTCAGTATTTACCTGGATTCTGACGTCAGTATGTGGACCCATGCTATCCGGACCACGTCCAGATGCTTCGGCGTGCTTCATCAACTGTGAACAATCAAGACGATCTGTACCAGTTGATACCTATCAAGAACTCGTGGTGTCAATGGTCCTGTCTCGACTTGATTATGGAAACGCCACTTTAGCCGGCATACCAGCCTACCTACTCAGTCAGCTGCAGGATGTAATAAACGCAGGAGCTTGTCTGATGTTTAACATCGACAGAGATGAGCACATTACACCGCTTTTACATCAGCTCTACTGGCTTCATGTCTTAGATCGGATTACTTTTTACTTTTTACGGCAGTAGGCCGTAACACAGCCTACTGCCGTAAAAAGTAACACGGCCTACTGCCACGCAGAATTTTCGGTTTCTTCTTCAGTGGTGGCCGAAACCATGTGCCTACCCATGGAGGGATGGCCAGGGTGAGTTGGCCTGGTGGCTGGTTACATACCGAGGGGGTATGCCTGCCAGAAGATGGTCTCAATCCCAGTACCAACCGGGCTCAACATACAGTAACTTTGTGGACACAACCAGTGCCCTTAAAAAAGGCAAAGGCTTCCCATACTTGTTACCGAACGTTGGGCTCGGAGCCAATCCCGGTGTACAGGCAGTCAGCCCGCAGGTGACTGTAAGTCATCCACCCGGCGGTAGGCCTGCAGTTACCTTCCCAGCCGCAGAGCATCACCGCCCTTTGGCTGGTAGTCATTTTACCATCCCACGGAGGGTAGAAGGCTGAGTCGACCTGGGAACAATGCCGTTACCACTATGCAAAACCGCCACAGTTGTGTACATTGGCATGCTGGCTACTTACTGACATTAACCTTTCTCACTATCTCATACTCAGCTGACGTGGCTGAGTCACGATTGTGGACATTTCCGAAAGAACAAACCACGAGAAAACACTAACAAAATGAGTCAATTAATACGAATTGGTATTCTGCCTTGCCTTTATGGTGCGGCCTGTCGTCTTGTCTCTTGGCCAGACAAAGTCCAGTGTCACTTGTGCCTTCTTGTTCAATCCCTCGCCAGCCGGAGGCTTGTTGTCATCACTCGGGTACACATCAATCTCCCTGCGCCGAAAGTGAACTGCACAAACACATCAAATGAGTACATTTATTATTTAATTAACAAACAGAACATCAGTGTGCCATCCGAGTTCAATGATTCACGAGTTAAACACTGAGACAATGAACAATGAATCTCTTTGGGTCAATGACTTGCTTCACAGTAACTTACCAGTTACCTCTTCCACCAAAGGTGATGGGAGGTTATGGTTATGCTTTTGCCAGCGTCGGTTTGTTGGTAGATATATAGGTAAGTAAGTACGTAAGTAAGTATATTTATAAAGTGTACTACATCTAAAACAGGTTGGTAGGTGCCACGGTCCTCAGCCACACAAATGCGTTTTGAGTAACCAGCAAAACTCAAAAAATCTGGCCACGATAAGCTTTAGGTATTGTGCCCTAATTTAAGAATCGGTGGTCATTTGCCAGCCCCCATTATAAATAAAGGAGGAGATAGCCTTTGAAAATGGCCGAATTTCCGACTTTCTACGGCTCGTGACCTTGACCTTGGATCGGGTCATACTGCATACCGTCATGCATCACTCATCGACCTCTACCTACGTACCAAATTTCATCCAAATCAAAGAAACAATTTGTGGACAGGCGGACGGATATTTGAGACCCACTTTATTAGGTCGACTCGGAGGAGTCGACCTAAAAAGTGGTAGTTCAAAGTCACGGAGATAAAGTGGTAGATTGGACCAGCAGCAGTGAAGGATCGATCTCCCAGAGTTGTGCGGGTTCATGGAACGCTGCAAGTAGCAACATTAGATGATCGAAGTCACCGGCGGCCAGTGGTTGTGAAGAGTTGACAGTAATCCGCCAGCTTCTGCGGTGACAAGCCGTTCAGTGCCTTGTACACCAGAACGGCCATCTTAAACTCAATGCGTTGCCGTACAGTCGTACTGGTCTCAATACTGGCGTGACCTGTTCGGATCGGCGAGTGCCACTGACAAGGCGTGCGGTAACAGCAAACAACAGAGTTGCAGTAGTCCAGTAGTATGTTTGTTAACAACTTTATGACGCCAATTCAAGTTTGATTGTCGCCAAACTTCGTCAGTCATATAGTTGGCAACAGGGGACAAGGTGATTAAATTTTGAAAGGTCAAGGTCGGTGGGGGAGGTAAGCGCTCTACTGAACGCCCTTCTAGTTTATCCTAATTTGAAAGGCTATATCAAGGCTACCAACTCAAATCATGTCACAAACACACACACACAAATAATTTTTAAAAATATTACCAAACGCTGCCATATGCAACTACACAAAATCCAGCTGAAACTTGCCAAAACATTGGTCACTCTAAAAAAGTTACTATTCTGTCCCATATCCCCTCGAGGTTATTATGTTCCACGTCTCATCCTGTCCTTGGATTCTTGGGTTAACGTTATGCACAGGGTCAGAACTAATGACAAAAGACCAACACTAACCAAAATACTGTCAGTAAAGACAGTGTGTGTAACCTATTCTGTCATCTCTATAACACACTGGGCTCAAAATACTCCAGTTTCAACAAGTTCCAATAACCAGCAACAACAAGTTACTTGACAAATACTGCAACATCCAGCAGTCAATTTTTAATGCTACACAGAACATGTGAAACCTATAAGGTCAAAGTACCCTCAAAGTAGTGTAAGAGTAAACAAAGCAATGTAACACACATGCTGGCTACATGACATCTAGGTCTACATAAGTGACATGCACAAAATCATGCTGCTTCATCATTCATTATACAACAAGTATGTCCGTCTTCGGGAACTGCTGTATATCCACACATGCCAATCCTACATCCACATGCTGCACTAACTTGACAGGCATGTAAGTCACAAAAGCCTAGAAGCATCACATTACAACAGAGCGCGCTGGCCAATTTGTTCGATTTTGGGCATCTGGGGAGCAAAGTTCCCCAAAATGTGAGATTCCATGTCCAGGACGCTGATAAACCACTGTGCAAAACTTGACGCCGCTAGCTTTATCCTCGGCAGAGAAATCCGTAACCATTACAAACACACCCACAAAAAAACACACACAAACAGTAACCGATATATCCACACCTTTCCTATCGACATGTGTGGATAATAAACAACGTAAGTGTCACAGGGACAAATCACAGATGATACATGTGCAAGCAATCTACTCACTGATTTCATCCAAATTCATTCCAGCAACATCAGTCAAACCCGGAAAAAGAACATTTCCATATCCTTCTCTAGCGACAACGAGGTTTTCCACCAAGCAACGGCCGTCGGCGTCAGGGATCATTTCCTCGAGAGCAGGAAGAGTAAAATACCCGCTTCTGCGAAGTACAATGCCAGCCGGATGTGGCGGCAAATCTGTTTCACTCTGAACAAACAACCAGTCAGTCACCGGTCAGTTGCAATGCATGAAGCAGAAACACATTCATAGTTGAGGATTTCACTGATTCAAGTGCAGCATCTATAGTACAGTTAGTGTTAGTAGAAAGGAGAACTGTGAAGTTTGTTGATAGGTTAATTGATAGCAACAGCTACGGGAAATTGTTTCTTTATGTTAGGCCTAGCTTCTGTAGTTTTTAGTGAATGTCTGTTTGTCTCTGTGTGTGTATCTGTGTGTGTGATTGTTGTTAGGCCTAATTTCCTTTATCATTTTATCGTTTTTATGCTGCTGCCTTATGCGAAATAAACTATATATAAACTATATATATA
>Ga0209780_1003869_pt1 | contig 11344 bp, 7 predicted proteins | sample WorMetexBAHAMAS2_FD_187384 | JGI IMG/M metagenome (GOLD analysis project Ga0209780, IMG submission 187384) | Marine gutless worms symbiont microbial communities from Max Planck institute for Marine Microbiology, Germany - Inanidrilus exumae... | ecosystem: Host-associated > Annelida > Digestive...
GTGAAAAATCCACCTCCCTGAGAGAGTAAGAGTAATTGCAGTGTTGGTCAATCATTGAAAATATGATGAACTACAGCTGTCGTACTTTGGGTCGAGCCGGTTTCTAGGCAGTACGATGTGTGTAGGTGTTTGTAACAAGAAGCTACGTCGCTACGAGGACGCACTTGATGCGTTCAATAAGCTGCACAACATTCTCCGCAACAGTGCTCAAGTCATGTACCAGCTGGCTGACCTGTATCCTTGCTCGCACACACAGCCATGCCACAGAGATTTGTAGGCACCGCGAGGCGAAGTCTGCCGTCTACGACTGCATCTTGTTTGTGTCTTGGTTCTACGTTTCTCTTTGTACATGGCAATAAGCAAAGTGCTGAGCCGATTTTGCTTTTAGCAGTTCACAAAATCACTAGACTGCCCGCCATTAGGTGTCGTTCTAACGCGTTCTCGTTCGCTTCTGCTACTTGACACAACCTCTGGCGGATTTCAGGGGGGAGGATAAGGGGGCCATGCCCCCCCAACATTCCAAGACCCCTGGTTGCCATATTGCTATGTACGTCTTCGGCGTCTCAATTCTCGGCGCCCAAGGCGTCTCGGCCCAATTTGGCCTCTCCAACTTTACAGTCTAGATCCACCAGTGCACACAACCCTGGACCGGCGCTTACCAAGTGGGTACATTATGCTACGATCTCTGCCCTCTGCCAGAATAGCAAGCCTACCGCCCACTGCACCAAATCACGTGAGCTGGGCGGAGCTCCGCCTCCGTCGTAAGCTCATAGATACTATCTGATGTGTCGTTGGAATAAGCACTGCGCTGTAAAAGGTTAAGCTGAGTAGTTGGCCCATGTTTGTGCGTGTGACATGTTGTTTACATTAACATGGCGCGTGTAGATATTATCTGCTCGGTGACGGCGCACAGTCTCGTGAATGGTTTGTATTCAGTCGCCTGTTGTCGCGCCATAGACAGGACTAACTGAAACTCATCTTCACGCTAACCTTATACACCACATACCGTATGAAGCGAAGTTTATTTACGTATCTCTGATATGAATTTGCGTCATGTTTCATTAGGCTTTACATTACTCGCCAAATGCAGATTTATGACGGGGCAGATTTCTGTTGCAGCAGCTTCTGTTATAATAAAGGTTCAAATTGAACTGTACTTTCGAGCAGGAGCGGCGCCGAATGTAAAACGTGGAGCCGTGTTTGATTGAAATGTGGGGGCCGGGTCCCGACCCTTACTTTCCTTCCTTACTTTGTTTCTGTTTTACTTTCTGGTGTTTAGCAATGGCTTTCTACTGGTGTTATCCTACAAAATATCGTGCAGTGTGTGGTGCACACTGCACATCAATGTGTGGGGGCACTGTTCGGCTGAACGATAGTTGTAAAAAACATCTTTTAGTTTTGTATTTTTTTAATTTTTAATGAAAAATTGCTGTTATGTTTTTGTTCTTGAATGCATTTTTGCAACATTTGTACATAATCAAAGTAATTATACGTCATGATGTTAAATGCTAAATGCTAATTTGAAATAAACTGCTGTCATGTTAATTGCAAAAAAATATTTTATTGTTTTAGGTAATCGTACTTTGCACAACTTCACAATTCACATAGACAAACACAATTACTATGTACTATAAGAGGCCTGATAAGTCTCTGTAGCTCCTTGACTCAGTTATACAAACTGCAAATAGGGCCTAACACAACTGATGTTGAGCATGTTGTTATTCTACGTTTTTAAAATGTTGTTATTGATCTGTAAAAACGTGTTTTTATTTTGTTAGGTGGACTATAAAGTGGGTCTCAAATGTCCGTCCGTACGTCCGTCCGTTCACAAAAAGTATCTTAATGAAATTTGGTATGTAGGTAGAGGTCGACAAGTGATGCATGACGTTATGCAGTATGAACCGATCCAAGGTTTAGGTCACGAGCCCTTGAAAGTCGGAAAATCGGCCATTTTCGACAGCTATCTCCTCCCCCATTTATAATGGGGGATGGCAAATGACCACTGATCCTTAAATTAGGGGCAATGCCTATAGCTTGTCGGGGCCGGATTTTTGATTTTTGTCCTATTTTTTGTGTCACGTGACTTTGAATTAGTTGGCAGTAAGTAGGAGTCGACCGTCAGTCCCGTATGGGGCTAATTTTTTTTAATTCCAAAATCTATGTTTTTTACAACTATGGACTGAACAGTCATAGCACTGTTAAATCCGTTCGTGAGCAGTAGACGTGAGTGAGTGAGTGAGTGATTGAGAGGTCTGTGATGCAGGTACATTCAGCTGTTGGGAGTTGTGCCGACTGATGCTGTCGTTGAGAAGAGACTTGGCGAAATGTCTGACGCCGACGGAGACAAAACGGAAGCTTACACTTACTTTTACAACGTATACGTCGTTCTGCGTTACTTACTGTTCCTAGCACACTGTTGTAGTATTGGTAGTAGTAATATGAACGTGTTTTGTGGACCTGACGTCGTTTCAGACGCCAGAAGTTATAATGTAGAAGTCAAAACGGTACACCCAGTTTGCAAATTTATGAAGTCTTTTTCATCCGTGAACGATTTTTCAAAAGATTTATGTGTAAGTTTTCAAGAAATTTTTCGAGCAAAACTGTTCATTTTTTTCGCGCTACAGCAAAATACTGGCAATCCTGGATGAATTGTTGTGCAGTTTTATAATGGGAACATCACTATGAACGCTCGATTTGATTTTCAGCGTGTAAATTGTAGAGGGATATGCAGTCAGTAGTGTCTGTGCAGCGTTTCTCTTTCATTACTGCGCGTGCGCTGATGTATGGAGTATAACGAGTAGGTTGAGATAGTCGACATTTAGGATGCAAATACGATACAGTTTTCTTTGTTCAAACGTACAACGATGGACGTAGAAGCAGTAAATTTACTGTTATGGTCTGACGACGACATGATGGGGTGGGGTATTAATGAGAATGTGCAAAGATTTTAGTCAGAGGCCTGGCACAGTCTGCGTATGGTGGGCTGCATCCCGGTACAGTTGCAGGAATGTTTTTTTGTGACTGCCTGTCAGCACCGACATGCGGGCAGTAACACTTTGCTTCAACAACTAGTCCTTCAGTTCTTAAAGTAAAGTAAACGACAAATTTGTATAGCGCATCGTCGTAAACCACCTCTAATGCGCTCAGGAATGGCACGTGTAAGAAGGATCACATATCCACGAATGGAACGAACCATCCTGCCTTTAGTCCGTAAGCATTCACCAGATGGCGCCAACCAAGCGAGGTAGCGCACATCAGATTACAGCTCACTACTCATTTATCGACCTCGAAAGGATGAAAGGGCTGAGTTGGCCTAGTTGGCTGACCTTGTTGCGGACGGTTTAACCACATAAGTGGTCAACCATCAGCTGCAGGTCGAGCGTAGGACAGGGAAAGTTCGCCGGTCACAGACCGACGTTCTACCACTGTGCCACGCAACCAACTGGGGATGCTGGCTAGTAGCCTAGAGGTTATCCTCTATAACGGCCGTGAAACGGTTGTCATGGTGACAGGCGTACAAGCACGACTCAACGAACATATCGGTGATCGAGTGGCTGGGCGCGTACTACATCGAGTCACAGTTCTGTGAAAAAGCGATTCCGTACTTTGAACGAGCGACCGTCATACAGTCAGTCTTCTGTCTACTCTCATCTTACAACTGGCGCATCGAACTCGAGTTCTCCTTTCATCCGTCTGTCTTCGACTCAAGCATCACTCATCTGTTATATAATTTTGTTTTATTTTAGTTTTTTAGCTTTGTAATATGTCAACTGTTTTACTGCTATTTGTATTACTTTAACATTCTACCTATTATTCTAAATTGTAAGAGGCCGCGTGTGGCCCTTATCTTGCCTATAAATGATAACGCTTTTCTAGACAACTGCAAATCTGTTGACTTTCTCCTCTTCTGAGACTGAATTTCTCCATATCAGACTCAGAAAAGCAACTTCCAAAATGCACAAATCCTCAACACCATCCACTCTGCTGGCAGCTTTGACCTTGTTTTAGATTAAGACCATATTTTCTTATAGCGATTTTCACCTCTTTCTAAGCCCGCTGTATCATATTTGTGAACGTGCGTCCGCCCTTACCTCGATTCAAAAACAACCAGTACCATTTCTGTTTTCTACCCTCATCGTTCACACCATAGTTAGCTACTGCTATTGTCTATACGGCAGGCTTTCAGAGTCTCAACTGCAGCAGTTTCACCTACATACAATTCGTACATTTCGTAAATGCTGTCCTATCTTGCTGTCTTGAATTGTCTTCACTGGCTTAAAACTAATGAAAGCATCATTGCTTTGCATACTGTCTAGTACGTAGCACCGCAGCGAGTTATATCACATTGATGGCATTGCGTTTCGTTGCATTTTCCTGCATTGCCGTGTGTTGCATTGCATTGATAGCACTGCGTTGTTTTGCAATGCTCTGCAATGCGGTGTTTTGCAGGCCGACTCAAGTTCGCTGGCAGCTGATGGTCGCCAGCTGTCATCGACGCAGCGGTAACTATCAGCAGGCGCTGGAAACCTACAAGAACATTCACCGCAAGTTCCCGGACAACGTCGAATGTTAGTATTACGACAGCGTCTATTAAGTTGCGACTGAATTAGAGGAAAGACTTAGCAATCACATTCACGTATAATGCTGGATAGGCTGACAAAAAGACCCAGAGCCGTTGGCTGCAGTTAGTCAGAAAGGTAGCAGATATTTTACTCTGAGTGTGATGGTGAAATAACGTTCAAAATTGGTCAGCTGTTGTCGAAGTTTCGGCTAAGAGTATATTGACACACCGTGGCATCGTGTACGTCCCGTCCAGTGTCCACTGATAGTAGCGTGACCGTAGTCAAAACTAGATTCTGCTTATTCTGCAGATTCACAGAATGAGTTTCGCGTGACCAGATTTCAGTTCAACGTCCAGTTCATATGAGTACCACACGATAACAACCCTTGTACTATAGTAGGCCTACTATAGTTATGATGCTCGTCACAGAGAGAAATAACGTCATGATTTGCGTAGCGTTAGAGCCACTGCCAGGCGTGCATCATCACTGTTCATTTTTCTGGTTATAGGAACTTGAACTTCCATAGGGCTAGTAGTCTTAGAGCATCAGACGAAGCCATGGTTGAACTATCAGATGATGATAATTTTCACACGGCATGCAACATGTGTTGGTCATTACCGGAACAAGCATCCACAACTGCATCGACAGTGAATAATTTTCGTTCGTAAATATTTACCCATTTTATATTATAATTTAGTTCTCATAAAATATTTTCCATTTTTGTTCAGGTCTCTTTTCTAATATAATTTTCATTTTTCGTTCTAAATTCAGTGTACGAAAAATCATTAAGTTCAGTTCTAATTCCAGTTTCCGTTAACAATTATAACACTGCAACTACATGTATCATGTATGGTTTACACGTCCATGTCCGACACGGGCGTGTAAACCATAGTGTTATAATCGTCAACGAAACTGGAATTTGAATTGAACGTAATTATTTTCGTTTGCGTGTGTGTCTGTGGAGGCCTGAAGTTCCTGGTGCGTCTTTCGACTGACATGAATCTCAAGGAAGCACAAGAGTACGCCAACAAGCTCAAGAAGGCTGAGAAGATGCAGAAACTACGTGAAGAGGTTGGTCGTCGTTGTCGTTGGAATGGTAGACGTACTTCGAGCTGGTGTTCCGAGTACTGTGTGACTGTTAAGTCGTCGGTTGATCTAATTTCCGGTTATTTTTAACTAGAGGCAAAATCTTTGTCGTGTTGCACCCTTTGCACATTTTTCGTTAGTTAAGTACATGTTTAACCTAAGTGATTAACAAACCGGAGTCTGATTGTCGGCGAAAAACGCGCCTTAAGTTGATTATGGACATTGTTGTGAGTAAATCTGTGCAGTAGAGCCGTCGGCGACTGCTGCTGACAGCGGCCCGAGAGTCTATCTGCAACTATGCGTCGTCCTTATGTTCATTGACGTGCTTGAACAGTCGTTGAATTCTGGCGGCGAAACGCGGTGCTAATGTTGATGATGTTAATGATGTTGATCATGTGTAGCGTGCGTCAAGTGGTCGTCAACGCAGTGGTCGCAGCAGACTGACTGAACAGCGGGAAGGCAGCGCCAGCAGTACAGGTACACGTACATACAGGCATACACGCAGAGACACAGATATACCAGCCAGATATAGACATGTGAACATTGCCAGTTCAGTTTGCTGGCTTTTGACGATATGATGATTGCTACTGATTTTTCTGCTTTACTTCCTTTGTATTGTGTTTCACTGGGTTTGTTTGCTTTTATTAGTTTGTATGTTTTTATTTTTGTACTTCTGTTTGTCTTTTATGTGCTTGTATTATCATATCTCGCGTTTGACGTGATTGTTTTATAAATAGCAATAAACAAATAAATAAATGCTATGAACAACGTGGGATGAAAGCTGTTGGTCGCCCACTTAATCTATTGCATGTTAGAAAATGAATGAAAAAAAAATTTAAAGTACCCGTTATATATAGCATTATACGTATAGTATGTAATATACGATATATACATGTACATCATTATTGTTTTCGTTCAGTGCGTTGATGGTCGCTGCTAGTTGGATGACAGGGAGGCGGAGCACCGAAAGTTCGTCATTGGGGTCGATACCTGGACAGTTAAACAGCAGCTGAAAACTGTAGTTGAAGCAGGTGGACATAGTAGGCTGTGTCGTGTTATAATGCCGGCCTTGCCTTGCATTGCCCGTCGCCTGCCAACGTATTGCTACAGCTGTTGAAGACGCGGCAGCTGATGCAAGTAGGGCTGATGTCATGATGATGATGCTGATGCTGATGTAGATGGTTCTCGTCAGTCGAGTGCAAAGCTTCGTTCAGTTGATGACGTCACTGACAGTCCGTATCAGATGTCCATCGCACAGCAGTACTCCGGTATCATTCTCTTTCTAATCTTTCTTTCATTTTTGTTCACTTTTGTCCGTTTTAATCAGTTTTTAAGTTGTTGTAGCTTGCTACTGTAGGTTGACTGATTTAGAACGTGCAGCCGTTCCACTGTTAACTTGCTTGCCTAACAAGATACAGTCGGAGATAACAGACTTCGCCCCCGGTTCCGCCACCTGACGATCTCGACCAAACAGCGTTGTCTGACGTCCAACTGGTGTCGCCACCTGGGAACTGGAACTGGCCTATTTCCTCCGTTATATAAAACATGATGTTCTCCACAAAACCGGAAGTACATAACGTATTGCATTGCTGTCAGAGCAGGACCGAGCCACAGTGACAGGTAACATGTATAGAAAATTGGTGAAATTTTGACGTGTGGTTTTTGATGTATGCGAGCTGACAGACAAACAACAGAAAAACAGGCAAACAAACAAACAGACAGACAGACAGACACGTTGATCGCAATACTTCATAGCCCTACCGTGAGCTAAATAATGAATATCCCCATAAAAACGACCTATTCGCTGAAAACAGTACCAGAAGTTGAATTTGAAAATAATAAATAACTAATATGGCCAGTCGCAAACCAGGATAATGTGAAATACAGACAAGAATATGTGTGTACTAGATGTATTTGAAGGACGATGGATGCAGAATCTTAAGAACAAAATATTATTGATTAAAGAGAGATATTCTTGGCTGCCACCTTGATGGATAACAGGGAGATATGGTCTGTTTACGGCAAGATTGCAGCGAAGAACGTACCCGTATTTCTTTTCGAGCTGTGCATTTTCCACGTAGTACTGCAGCTTGGTCCTTACTCCTGAGGTCTCCATTTCCCCATTTTCAGCAACTTTTTGTTGTTGCCTGCCGAATGTAGAGGAATGAAAAATTAGGCAGATAAACTAAGTTAAACCGTTAATAGTCGATGAACAATGTTAATCAGCAATCCTCGCTGCAGTGTGCCTAAAATCTGAACACGTAAGCATGCTGCAAATGTAATACAACTGGACGGTTGTCGCTTTGTGTAACTCATTTCTTCCGTCCACGTTGCATAGGCGTAATTACGTTGTTTTTACAGTGATATTAGATTACAACGCTGGCCGCGTCTAGCGGAAAGCGTAATGTAACGGTCTGGCATCCGTCTATCTGTCCATCTGTCTGTCTGTCCCGCCGGCATACTCATCGTAACTCACCAGGGGGCAGCATGCGACGCGGTCAGCATACATTAAGTCCCGACAGTAAGGAAGACCAACATACTTATTTATTGAGGTGTATTGTATATGGATGTTGGCGTCTGACATATGCCCACGGGACAGACAGACAGATGGAAATGGCCACAGGGGCTGCGGAGCCACGAGGTCCAGGGGGTCAGTTGACCCCCACTTTTTCGAGTACGCGGTCCACATGCGGTGTTTGACCCCCACTTTTTGTCAGCTATTCCGACTTCGACCCCCCCCCACTTTTCGTTACACTCCGCGGCTTCTGCATGGCCACACAGCGCGAGCAATCGTCTAATCCAGGTTGACGTGGAAAACGTCCGTTAAAAGTGTATGCGTGTGTGGTCTAATGTATGAGGTAGATGGGTCGTACATGGACCCGCTCGGTCCTCAGCAGGAGCGACCACGCACAGCGGCCAGACGACGTGATCAAGCACCTGCCGCCAGTGACGAGTTCAACAACGAACAGATCGGAGATGACCTGCTGCCCGACTAGATGACCACTCCATTACCGACCGACCTTCTCTGTTAGTATAGACGCGCAAAGAAAAAATCGCCTTGTGTCATTATCTGTGTAAATGCGCGGGTAGGCTATTTATTATTCGGTTCGGCCAAATATTGGATTTACTTTACTTGGCGATTTGGCGGTGTTCACGCGTTCGGCTATAACTGCGCCGAAAGTGAACCGATTTGGATGAATTCTGGAGCATTCTGAGTACATTGTTTGCGGCTGGCCCTGACAGATTTTGGGCGCGATCTGCGCAGTAGTGACAGTTTGAGAGGTAGGCGAAATTTTTATTATGGTCAGATGAATAACAAACGATTTCACCGATTTCCCGTCGGCCAAATTTCACGAAATTAGAACACCACAACGTCGATCGGCTTCGAGATGAAAACTTTCGGAACAGAGTTTTGAAAATTGTACCGCAAGGGGTCTTTTTTCTAAAAATCACAAAAAATTCTCAAAATTTCAACGACTTGCGACTTCAGGCCGCCATAACTACGCAATGATTACAGATCGCCCAAAATTTACTACCAAATGAGAATGATCCCTCTACGGGATGTCTTGTTTCTATTTTTACCGTTAGAATCAACTCAAAATCATTCCTCTGCACTGTACGCTCCGTACAAGCAACGTGCCCAAATTTTCGGCAGCGTCCAATGTCCGATATTGGCTAAACCAAGTACACCGCTATGCGGCCTGGCTGACCGACATAGAAGAAAAGCAGACCTGAATTGGAAACTGAAAATAAGTAACACGGCAGATAACGCTGACATCACTCAGTCGCAGGAACGTGACCCTAGGCATCGTGAAATGCAGGAAGTAAATAGATTGTGCACAGATAGCGGACCGCTTCGATCCGAATACTGTATTATGGCATTCCACAAAATACAGCCATCTAGTTGCTTATAATTTTGATAGGCTACTTGTCGACGTTGAGTGCGTGAATAAAGAATTGTTTTACCCAGTAGTTGTAAAATTCACAGTCGGACACGGTGCAGCGATTACTCTGCACCGTTCAGGCTACTGCAAGTTTTTAGATCACGGTCACAGATGAAATACACACTTGGCCATCAACGACGCACGGCGCCGTCTGTCGTTTGGCGACAACATTTAAAGCGGGTAACAAACAGAAACAACACGTCGTGATAAATTGGGATATAGGCCTAAACTGACGTCTGTAGGCCTACTAGGTCAGACCAACAGTAAGTCAGCGAGGCTATATTATACGGCAGATGCTGACAGTGACAGTGACAACAATGAAAGCGACGCTGTAGGCCTAATCTGGTTGAATATCGCGACGCAGTGTCTGCAGTCATAGGCGGCGACACCCTATGGGCAGGGGCGGCTATGGCCGCTCCATATTGAAAAATGGGACGGCAAACAATACTAAATGCCGCCCCAACTCTTCGTGTAGTTAATCAGTTATGCTCATGAAATCCCATCATCAGTTATAAGCCAGACTTGTCAGGATATGGTAAATTAATAAGAACAACACGCGTAAGTCAGTGTTATCGTATATATTTTTTTCGTTGTGTAACACATAACAAGAGACAAGACCAATGAAATTCGTTAAAGCTGACACGAAAATTATAGTCCACCAGACCCTACCGGGGCTTTGCCAGTGGACCCTACTGGGGGACTCATGTCTCCCAGATCCCTCTGCTTTGCGGGCCCAACTCTAGACTGCTTTCGCCGCCTATGTATGCAGTACCGCATGGCCTTGAATCTTGAGTATACAAGAAGCACCAGACTTTCCGAAATCCGAACTCCGTCTCTGCCATATGGTCCGACGGTCCGACCCAACCAAACCGGTCTCGCCGAACGCGCAAAATTCAAGCGTTACACGGTTTTACACGGCACTGCTCAGTCCCTGTCAGCTGGTCATCGAATGGACCCTTAACATGTCGGCTCCACCGTCTTGCTCAATAAGTAGCGCATTAAGTTCGTCTGACGTCATCGTGACGTCACGTGGTGTAAACAACTCATCACGTGCGCTTGCTCTTGAAGTCGTTCTTTGTGCTGCTCCGGTCGGTCCTGTTTCTGCTGCTGCTGCTGGCAATGATGATGATGATGATGATGATGATGATAGTGATAACGGTGGTCGAGGAACGTCGTAGTGTAACAGTGCCGTCTGTCTGTCTTGTTCCACGCTCAACGGCGTCTTATCATACTCGACGTCTGTACAGCAACACGCCCAAGGCTGCACTCTCGCTCTTTACTGTAGACCTACTATTCACTGTTTTCAGCCCTAGCAAAACCGAAACGACAATTAACAAGAACTCAGCAAGTTCGGAGATAAGCGACCGGATCGAATTACATTGAAAATGCCTATTCACGTCCAGAAGGCCAGTCGTTGCTAGTGGCAACAGTTTTGAAGTCGCATGGCTTTAAAACGAATTGTAAAGACCTTAGTTTGCGTAAAACTGGTAATAAATTTATGGCAATTTGCGCCTAGAAAAGCTGTGGCGAGAAGCGACCGGTATACGCCGTGGGCGGGTATAACCGGTCGCTGAAATCAATTTCAAGTAAAATAACACAAGATAATAAGTCGCCACCACTCAAGGTCGTAACTGGAACCATTGACCTTTTTAGTCTGCGAAAACTAGTTTCGTAGCTATGGTTGGATGCCTTGTAGTTAGTGGTATAATGAGTAAAATATAGAAATGACAGTTTAATAAATGAACACAAATC
>Ga0209780_1003871_pt1 | contig 11342 bp, 9 predicted proteins | sample WorMetexBAHAMAS2_FD_187384 | JGI IMG/M metagenome (GOLD analysis project Ga0209780, IMG submission 187384) | Marine gutless worms symbiont microbial communities from Max Planck institute for Marine Microbiology, Germany - Inanidrilus exumae... | ecosystem: Host-associated > Annelida > Digestive...
ACGTCAGCTGTCACAATCACAAACACCGAGAAGCAAACACGGAATGTTGATCAGACGACATCAGCGCCAGTCAACACATGGACTGACGGCACAGCTGAGTGTACAACTCACAGTTCTGTTCAGACTTCAGTCAACGTCATCACACAGTACTGCAGATGCAAAACAAATAACAACAGCCATAAACTAGAATGGTGTTCAGTACAGCGCATAAAATCAAAATACCCCACCAACTTTGACCTTTGACACTGACCTTCCAATATTTAATCACCTCGTCCCGTGTGGCCAAGGGTATAACTGACGAAGTCTGGTGACAATCGGACTTAAGTGGCGCCAGAAAGTGGTTCACAAATACAGTAAATAGCTATATATCTACCGACGCCCTCAAAGACATAACCTCCCATCACCTTCGGTGGGGGAGGTAATAATAGTATGTCAAACAAGCACACAATCTGTAAAATTTAAAATCTTTACAGAAATTTCGTACATATGCATAAACTCTATGTAATAAATAATTTCGACAAAAACTGTGTAAAATTTTCAATTATTTCAATACTATAAAGTATTTGATAGCTCATAAAGTTTTATGCCTACTTACTTTACCACAAATTTATTAACCTTTAAATTAAAAACATATCACAGCCCATCACTGCTAGATTACACATTTTAGTAAGGACTGTTGGCCAACAATGTGCAAAATCCTAATTTTTACCTGCGCGACGCTATGCTAGCGCAGCATTTGCTATGGCTCTGTGTCTACCTCTGTTTGTCTGTCACAAGTCAGAGTTCTATTAAAACGGCTTTACGGATCGAGATGTTTTTTGACACAGAGGCTACCCTTGGCTTCTCCTACACTGTGTTGGAATGGAGTTCGGGTATCTCACAAAATAAGAGTACCTCCCTCTGGAATTTTGTCCCAAACTCTGAACTTAGCCAATTTTCTGCTCTTTTCAGCCACGGCACGTTGATTGTTGCCGGTGTTGTCAACTTCGTTTGACCAACGACTGTCACCAGTTGATCACAACAAGTATCCACGTTTGTTTACAACAATATAGGCACGATGCATCATGTAGTGGGTTCGTCCGTGACAGCCGAGACTTGTTACGTTCAAAACTATAAAATTATGATGTAACAAAACCGGTTACCAACCAATGAAACCGATCCTTAACACTTCCAAACTATTCATGTCATTTTCCAATGCAGTCAGTGACGCATTTATACAGGCCTTATGTTTGGACCCTCTTTGAAAAGTTCTGAAAATTATTATCTAACAGTCGATAAATTCACATCGAAAAGTAACTGCCAGTGGAAGGAAGAATGACATTAGAAGAGGCGGGTGGCACCCTTCTCAACGTCTAAATAGGTCTACACCACTGCACACTGCATCCGATGATAACTCTCTTATTAATTGCCTTCATGTCCGCAAACAAAACACACTACAATAATGAACCAACACTGTTCAATCACTGTGCTAAAACGTTACTTGAAAACGCTGTACAAACATGGGGAAACAATGAGTTTACTCCTTACTTCATCCATTGACGAAAATGATGATTCGTAAGGGAAAGAACGCCGCTGCACTAAAGTCGGTTCTCCGACCGCAAAGTTTATCCATTAGCTGATCTGTTCGCATAAACCGTTATTACGTACTGTGACTGATTCACGGCTGAGAATAGAACTTGGTGGAAGTGGCCGCCGGTAGGTCAGTCAGCAGCTTGACGGCATCGTCTCTCTTCATGTCTGCCAAACAACTTCTCAACTGAGCGACTGATCCGTCATCCAGCTGCTCACATAGAATACACAGTCAAGTCACAGACATCAGTAAGAACACGGAACAGTCAGTTGGATTACTGGTAAAAACACTGTTCACATCGACAAAGAGACTCTGTGCCAAGCCCGGTTAGTACTGAGAATCCAAAATGGGTGACTGCATACAATCTTGGTTGTAACCTGCCACTCAGGCCAACTCAGCCTCCTACCCTCATTACCTGGAGGTTTTGCCTTTTACATGGAACAATTAGTCTTTCAAGTCAACTGTACTTAGTCACAGACAATATGACACTATAAATTTACTTACTTTCTGCTGCTTAAACATGGCAGCAAAGAAAGTTACAAAGAGGAAATTATGCTGCTGTCTGTTATCTTGAACAGTCATACATTTTGGTCAGAACGGTTAAAACAAGGCCCTAACGGGATGTAACACGACTGGCCCGCCGTGCAGCCGTGGAGCAATAATTAGACTGGAGGCGGCTTGACGTCATCGCCTGGCCTGCGCGGCTTACGCTGAGTAAAATATGATCAGTAACATAAGAAATTGTGCACTTTTTGGCAATTTTTCGTTTTATTTTTCGTTTTCGACCGAAAAAGAGTTGCTTCTTATTTTTCGTTTACTTTTCGGCCGAAAGAATATTTTTTACTTTCGGCGGTTTTACTTTTTCGGCCGAAAACGGAAAAATCATTTTCAGTCGACCTCTACATGATACAGCTAGACACTGATCGAAAACTGAAAATTTTTCATACCCCACTGTGGAGGGTGACCCCAACAAAATATCCTCATGCTGTTTGATGTGAAGAAAGCACGAATGCCCAAGACAAAGTGTGGTGAATAAAGTCAATTATTACATTTCTGCCATTTTGACACAGATCACTGATGTCACTGACATCATGTGATGTCATGGACAGACAGACAAACAAACAAACAGAATTATGATAGCGTATACGGCACCTGCACAGAATCAAGCAGTAAACAACTAAGACCTCGTAGTTGTCGAGCAGAGTGCGTGTGGGACTCTTCTGGACCTCAAAGACGCCCGTCAGCCGTGAGAATCCAAGCCGACTCGCCAGTTCACGCCAGTCACAGCCAGCACTGACTGGGTCCAGCAACTTGCTCAGTTTCATTCTGGCCACTGCATCGAGTCGATCAAGATCTGCAGCAGAATATACAACCTATGTACTCATTAATGCTGTTATCACTTCTGCGTTTTGCCATCGTTATTACTGTCCCGCTTACACATAGTGTACGGGGGGAGGGGGGAGACTAGTAACGGTCGCTTGTGTCTGTCTTCGTCTGTCGTCGTCGTCTGTAAAGCTGCAGGCGGGCGGTCGGGCGGCCGACATTCCACGGCGGGCCAGTACGGTTTGGGCGACACCTTGTTAGTCTTGTGGTATCTGCGTGCATAAACTTCACTGTTGCCATCAAACAGATTTGTATCATAATATAATGCTGCATTAGGCAGGACAATAACGGATTGTACAATGTTGCTCATTACACTAGTCACATAAAACTCTTATGATGCATTTTTTCAATCCAGTTGTCTCCAAATAAACATGTGAGTGTTACAGCAACAGCATTTTTTTCGTAAGCAGATGCCTTCTTGACTCCAAACCAACAGTTCAGAACCACCAAATATGTCAGTCTTCCTTACTGTTGGGCCACAATGTATGCTGGAGCCAGGCCGCATCACATCCTGCCCCCTGGTGAGTCACAGTGAGTATGCCGATGGACAGACAGACAGACAGACCTGTAGACAGACGGATGCCAAACCGTTACATTTTGCTTTCCACTAAAGGCGGCCAGCATAACAAAAACATCACAGTGATCAATATTATTCTTACATTATTACTCAAAAAAGTTATTAATTTTTTCTATGTTGCCATGACACTAATAAACTGAGTATATGTAATTGGATAATTTTGCTGTAATTTTTTACCTTTGACTGGGGCAAGGTCATGACCGGGTCAAGGTCATGAGTCATAACCACGAGGACGTCGCCGACTCCTCAACGTGTGATAACTGGGTCAGGGTCATAACCACTCCACCCAGTTCTGGTTTATGGGCAGAGTATGACGCCATAACCAAGTCAATGTCAGTGTTCATTTGTGTTTGTATTCTTTTATCGTTGTTTTGATCTATGTAGCTTATTGTATACTGTTGTTTTTATCATTATATTCATCTATTCGGCTGCAAAGCTGCCAGTCTGTTTACAATAAACGTACTTACTTACTTACTTACTTACTTACTTACTTACTTACTTAAATGTCATGACTCATGTAGGGTTAGGGTTATGTCGAGGTCATAACTTTGTGCTGCAGTAACAAAAACAGCATCTACCTGACTTCTCCAAGTCACGAATGGACTCAATGCCCGAATCACAGACAGACTTGAGTGGAACGCTGTCAGTCATGGCTTGCTGTGAACATAACGCAACTTCCGACTTCACCGATGAGTATGACTCACCACCCAGTATTCTCAGCATCTGACAACACAACAACTTAAATATTTCATTAATGCAATCACTGCAACGACAAAACAGTAAAGTAACTTGGCAAGACGCTGTGTCGCAGTCATGTCAGGCCTCATGGTGGCAAATGGATTTGTCTGATCTTGACCCTTATCTAATAAATGGTTCCTTGGACCCACATGAGTCAGCCCCAAAATGACATCTCAATCGGTTCAGCCGCTTTTGCACAGCGCATCCATGTACCTAACATACAGACAGACACACAGACGTATAGACCACGCTACGTGTGACATCTGTAGAAACAGGCTGCATCTATGCACTACATGCATGTGATGTGGCCTAATAATACGTTTGTGAAGAAATAGTCCACTCTATATTTATAGCACATGTATATTTATTTCTATTAGACAGACCGTAGCTATTGAAAGAAATCATCAGTTTCGTTTGTCACACGTGTCGAGCCATAGCCTTCTTATACATGACTACGATGCTATAATTACCAAACTACTTAAAAGAAAGAGTTGACAGTTACAGCACCTTATCATCACCAGCCGCCAGCTGACGAGAAGTTTTCCCAGTCCTCTCTGTGTCTGCCATTTCATCGGGCGTACTTTCCACCGGACCATCAGTCTGTTCATCATCGCTGCCTTCGTCCTCATCGTTGCCGTCTTCGGAAAAGTCCGACTCGTCGCTGTCGAGACCGCAGTTCTCAATGTCCGGGTCAGCATTGGCGGCAATCAGCAGAGCGGCAATGCCGAGCTTGCCGCCGGCCACCGCCAGGTGCAGCGCCGTGTTGCCGCTGGAGTCAGGCTTGTCAACATCAGCAGCACACTGGACACAGCACATCAGAGTAACGTGCTCATGATGCAAATTTAAGAACTGATCACGTGTGTGTGCATATCATTGTGTAAAACTGTTGTACACAATACAGCACAAAACAGTTCTGATTATTTTCCCTCCTAACCTCCAGACAGTCATCAAAGCTCAGACGCTCTCTAGTGGAGGGTCCGAGGGGATGGGGACAAAACTGTCCGTGCAGCATTACTGTTATTAGAAGGAGAGTTAAATGACAAGCAAAAGAAATCAGTAAAACAGTATGGAGTCCACTGAAGCAGTCCAGTGGTCCATGTTGGGAAGGATTTGTTGAACAGGTAACCTAGAGTAAAAGAGTAAGGAGTAACGTTGAAAGTGGCGAGACAGAAGACGATCTGACACTCCAAATTGAGACGAACCAGAAATAAAAGTTGAGCAGGGATGACGCCGGGCTTTATAGATGGTCGGAATCCTACCATATTTCTGGTTTTGTTTGGAGCAAGTTAGGCTAACATAGATATCCACACTGACGATCCAACTAGACGCCAACTCGTTCTGGTCACCATTCTCTCCATCATCCCCACCACCACTTTCACGCCAGATTCCCTTCCTGCCACAACCCTCCAATTCATCCTGGCCTGGGACAGGCTGAATCATGCTGTATTGCACAGCCCGAGGATTGATTACACAATTTAAGCAGGAGGTTTAGTAGAAACGCAACGCACCGGAACGCCGTTCAGGCAAATAATTTAGGCCCAGAATGGCGTTCCGTAGTTTTCTTCCTTGTAAGGTGGAACGCTAGTGACGCAATGTTCCAGCAAAAGTTTCGTCAGGTGCCACTGCAGTGCTAGCCTCAAGTGCGAGGGACAGTGGACAGCATAAGGAAACATCACCATAAAATTCATTGAAATACCTGTCATGCATTTTTTGGCCGTAATATCATATGAAAATCGTTTCCGGCCGGTGCTCTTTCCCCGGACCCCGCTGGGGGAGCTTACAATGCTCCCGAAGGCACCATAATCAGCTGGAAAGGGGGATACATTCTCCCCATCCCCAACTCCCGGCTCGGCACCTCGACTTCATGGCCCTCCCATTATTTTCCAGATATGCCACTGCTCCTTCTGCTTTCTGGTTCTTAAAAATTTACGACTCCACCCCCAAATTTAAGAGTGATATAAAAGAATGTAGAATGAGTGAGAGAGTTCAAAATCTGTTAAAGTTAGTTTACTTGAAAATATAGTGGACTAGAGTAGTCAATTTTGAACTTTACAATGGACATAATGACTTTAGGCTGACGACAATCGATTAGAAACTGCCAGAGCTATGTTATTGCTATCATTCTGCTAAGAGTGGTGGTTAAGTACTTTCAATCCCTTGACCTCCAGGTTGATTCTTCATGAAACATAATATAAGTCACCAGTAAAGCATCTGGACAAAACTGTTCCAATGGTTGAGAAAAATTCCTATCTTAAAGCTAAGCATGTCACACTGTCGCAGGGATCAACTGCAGAGATGCTTCATGTTAAAAAGTATGTTTTTCACTGTCATAACATCACCAAAGTTTCACACGTTGCAGAGTCATCCGAGTCACCTCAAGTAGCAGATATCCGACAATTGCAAGGTTGTCTGTGAGCACGCCATGGTGCAGTGCAGTGCGTCCAGTCTGTCCATCACCTTCGTTCACATCAGCGTGGCCAAGTGTGACCAGCAGTTTGACACAGCTCAAGTGACCGCCACGCACTGCCAACTGCAGTGCAGTAAAACCTTCCACAGACAGACACATGGGACACAATTTCCATCATCTAGTCAATGAAAAAACGAAAGCAACAAAAAATAATCTTCGACAATCTGTAACTATCATATCGTGGTTAAAGTAAGCCGGAACGCACCGGAACGCCATTCTGGGGCCCGAATTGGTCCTGCTAGCGTTCTGGGGCCCCTAAACAAGTAAAATTAAACGGGAACACACATTCCAGGGCCTCCAAACATGCAGAATCCACCTTACCATTTGACGATCTGTTTCTTACAGCTATATTGCAGTTTTCACATTATTTGCAGTAACTACTTCAGCGACCAAGGCATAGACTGCAAGAAGCAGTTCGTATCGAAGGTAACGCTGCCCGGTGCCGTCATGTATCACTGGGCCCCCAGAGAAAGCGGGGGCCACATTTTAAGTACGTTCCGGGGCCCCCAAGAGTATACTTTAACTACTGCTACCATGTATTGCTTTTCTGTTACACTCCTGCCTTAGTCAAATAATGCTCGTGTAAGAAACGAGTTAGTTTGTGCATAATTATCATCAATGATTTATTATGCTCAAAAGCAACATAAAAACAGTAATAAAATCAAATACATACACGTATACCGGTATGTAAAAACCTAGAATTTAAAATTCAGACTGCTAGATTTCCGTTAGTTAGAGCACCACAAACTTCGTGTTTATATCTGGTCGCTTTTACATTAACAAACAATTAGTATTACATTTCGTCATCTTCATTTACAAAACGAGTGGCCATAAACATGCCGAACATGTTACTCAAATGAAATTCAGAACAGAGAAAAAGTGGCATCACTTTTAAAAAATTAACTATAAAAGTGTATGTACATCAGTTTTTGTCTTTAGTTTTTCCTTAATGTTTTGTTACTGTGCCGTGTGCAAGACTAAGCTGGCCATATCATCAGTTTTAGAGCACATGTTAATATATCGTATCATGTCAAATCGTATCATTCAACAACATCATGGATAAAGAAAAGTTTCTGACATCTAACGTACAAGCTCTCAGTTGGCCTTCACAGACCAAGACATTTTTTTTCAGATTTCTTATGCTGAGCAGTTTTCATCTGAATTTCGATTCTATTAAGTGCCTGTTTTGGTCACGAATGGTGAAAAAAGCTGCCGGACAACGATCAGCTTCTGACCACGAGTTAACAATTATCACCTCACAATGTATCACATCATGCCTGTAGTCCTTAGTATGACACCATCAAGTACCTTCGAAGTTTGGACGATCAACGTTGCTCTGCCAGTGCTCACTGTATTTGCTTGTACTTCGTGTCTGCTGCGGCCAGTAATAGAGCAGAAGATAAAGGCAGGCGTCATTGCCATTGCGAGTTGCCAAGTGCAACAAAGAGTCTCCAGACTGACGATCAAACACAGTGACTGGGTCGGCGCCATGTGACAACAGCAGATAAACGAGCTCAGGCTGACGAGTAATCACAGCCAGTTGCAGCGGCGACTACCATAGCAACGCATCATCTCATGCAATCATCTAACAGGACGAGTTGCATAGTCAACAATTCACACTCTCATGCATTGAATTCATGTATATTTATTACTGGCCCGCCGAATGAGCCCGTATTGTTTTGCTCGCTGGCGTCTGTTGTCTGTCGTCTATCGGCGTCGTCTGTAACGCTGCCGGCTGCCGGCCGCTGGGCGCGTGGGCGGACGGTCGCCGCCGGGCCGGCCGCGTGGGCGGTCGGGCGGCCGACACTGCACGGCGGGCCAGTATGGTTACGTCCCATTACGACGACACCTTGCTTAAACTTTGCTGAAAAAACATTACAATTAAGCCATACTTGCTTAACAACCTAGTTAACCTTATCAATTTGGTTTCAAAAAATAACTGTTTGGAATGTATAATACGGCCGACAGCTTCGTACAATCAGCATCAACTACTACTCTCTTTCAGCTTGTTCAACTTTGCCATGGATACCACGGGTTAGAGCCAAGTCCCCAAATAATCTCTGCACGAAAACTTTGGGGGAATGCTGGAGCTAAATTTACTGACACCCAACCGTGTCAAAGAACTAAAGGAATCATGTGAAATAACAAAATGATTTATTTGTATGGTGACTCCTGCAATAGCAAGGGCCAGCTATAGCGATGGTTAGGGTTAGGGTTAAGATTATTAGGGTAGGTTAGGGTTACGGTTAGGGTCAGTAGAGTTAGCAGTCAGAGATGGCAGGGTTAAGGTTATGATTAATAGGATTAGGGTTAGCATTATGGTTAGGGTTAATGTTAAGCCCTTCACTATAACGGGCCGTCGCTATAGCAAGCCTTCGCTGTAGCAGGCATGAATCTATTTGTACATCAATACTTTTTTGTGTTCAGCCCTCAAATGTGCCACCAATTATCACAGCTAGTGAAAATGAAACAGTAGCATAAATTGACTGCAACAAATTCATCACATCTAGTAAACATGCTACCACTGCACACAGATACCTGCAACAAGTCATTGCGGTCATTGACTGCCATGTCGTTTGGCAGCGTTGATAAAACAGACAGTAAATTTTCGGCTGCAGTCCGCTGACAATGAATCACTGACAGATGAACCGCACTGAAATTGCAATTCATTAACAGAACATTTCATTTCTTGCAAAGAAACACTTCAATAAGACATCTAGTGGCAATACTTATAATAGAACATCTCTTACCTTGCTGATTTTTGCAATAAATCACACATTTTGTTAAGATTTCCTAGACAAGGACTACAATAAAATATAAAACACTATGTCAGTCCGCTGACGACAAATTAACAGGCATTCTGGGCACACATAAATAAACAGACAAAATGAGAATTAACACAATTTTATGCAAAACATAAAGTTTGTGTTTAACGGGCTTTCATTTATTGAAATATAAGCAAAGGGCCAGTACCGGCCACTGACATGCATCACAAATCACAATACAATGTTCAATATGTGTAAACGATGAAAATTAAAACAAACAACGTACACTAAACTAAATTTAAAATGTATATATCTGTTTAGATTGCAAGATAACAGTGACGTCTTAAAACGTTTAAGACTGCTGAAGTCTATGATGTTACATTCAAGATTGTTCCATATATGAACAACTCAGTTACTCAAAGTTGGGCCAGATCACCAAACGGCAATCTTTGCAAAAAAAACAAAGAGGTTTTTACAGGCTAGCTGCCATACTGTGTCACAAGCAACAGTTTCAAGGCACTGCAGACCACTCAAAGCACTGATGCCAACCATGAGAAAACACTCTCTCGGTACTTTCTCAATCCAGCGAGTCCTGAAAGAAGAGGAGAAGGCACACCCTTCATATTGATGCCAGCATACCATTCACACGAATCACTATTTTTGTAGACTCTCCTTGATAGACAGGATAGAAGAAGTCATGCAAATAACCTTAAATATATTAATACAAATTCAGGGAAAACGTATCTGTATCATTTGTATTTTAAATGAATTGATGTATTTTCAATTTAAATACTTTTGAAATGTATTTTACCCATTTTCAAGATAAGAACCGGACACACTTTGCAAAGACCTTATCTATAGATAAGGGCTTTTTATACACAAGGGCCCCGTAATATTTCACATAGGGCATTTTACAGATAAGGGCCTCACAGACGTATTTATAACGGTAATGAATAGCAAAAACGTCTAACTTGTCTCCATCAGTGTTTGGTACTTTAATGAGTTGTCGGGCAGGCAGCAGGAGCTGACGGGCGTCGCTTGTTTGGGCGTATGTTGACACAGACTGTGCTGTGTTGAGAGCCAAATTCTGCAGCAATTGACGCAATACCATCTCCTGGCTAGCATCTGCAGTGCACACGTAATGTCATACACTATGACATAGCTGACAATAGACATTGCAATCATGACAGCAATAACAATAATAATACAATAACAATTAATAATACCACAACAACAACAACAACAACAACAACAACAATGACCATGTTACAGCCATTATTTTATACAAGTCAATCTTTGTTAGCCTGAACCCCCAGTTGAAAACTGGAAGATTTTGTTGGAGTGCAGTTTTACTGCCACATGCTACTGCTTGCTGACGGCAACTGGCCAAAAATATAATATAAATTATGAAAAAAATAATTTCACAAATAGCCAGTGTTCATATTTTAGTAAATATGTAGAACACATGCACAGAATTTATGTATTGCTGACTGGCACATTGCAAAATTGTACTTTCCATTTAAATTCAAGATGAACTTTTAGAATAACCACAAAAATTTAGTAACAAAATATTAAGACATATCTGACAATCTCATGTTTTCACTGTGGCACATTTTTGCTGCACTCAGCACCCTACACATGTGTATCAGTATTGTATGCAAAGCAGTCTATACAACGAGTACACTGTAACGATAAAGTGCTGAAGTTGTTTGGCCATCGCGTAGGCCTATGTGTTGAGTGGTCCGATGTGAACGGTGTGCAAGTCTGTTGTAAATGACACGCTTCACTGCACATGCTGTCCCATTTATGTCACTCGCGGTGTTGCTTGAGCCGTTCCACTTG
>Ga0209780_1003872_pt1 | contig 11342 bp, 6 predicted proteins | sample WorMetexBAHAMAS2_FD_187384 | JGI IMG/M metagenome (GOLD analysis project Ga0209780, IMG submission 187384) | Marine gutless worms symbiont microbial communities from Max Planck institute for Marine Microbiology, Germany - Inanidrilus exumae... | ecosystem: Host-associated > Annelida > Digestive...
CGTTTAAGGTGTGGTGGGATCTTTAATTATCACTGTGCTGCAAATTTACCGCTGAGTATGTTAGTGAAAGAATTTTGAAAATCGGTTAAGAAATGACAGAGTTACGGCCATGAGTTTGGTGTCTTCCTTTTTAGGGACACGGTGTAGTTATGTCCGCGGTTCCTGAGTGACTTTCTTGTTTTTCTATTTCTGTGGTTGGGTAGGAGACAATGTAGACAATGGTGAGTATTGCAGTCCGTCTAGTTTTACTTGCGATCAAAAAGCTGACAATGAGTCAGTTTAGTCTAGCGCACGGTACCAAAAACGAAATAAATCAGTAGAAACTAAAAAACGCAAAACCTGGGTGCTCAGAAGAAATGGTCCGGGCAATGGTCCGTGGAGGCAGTGCACAGAAGTGAATCTACGGTGAGAAAGATTTGTGAAACGCAAAGTTTAGTGTGTTCTTGACGACTACAGTTCTGCCGTGCGCTAGCTGAAGAGTTGCGTTTTTTTCCGACAACGTGCTGTTACTACTGCGATAACGGCGGCTGTAGAAATGGCTGATGCGCGTTGCTGCAGCTGACTCATTGAGTGCTGCTGAGTAGAAAATTGTGTTCGAGCAGGTGCACGATGCGACGTCGCCGTGGATGTCGGTAATTTGCTAATCCTTGTTGATGTCGTCCGCGCCTTCTCGTCCGTTTGCAGAGCAATACTGTGGCACGTCGTGTCGCAAACGTCTCTGCTTCCTCCAGTCTTATCCACCGGAATAACAGCAATTCGAGCTGATTGCATTCCGCATAGCGTGGGCGCACGTTTAATTATCGACAGGATTGCTTACCGGGCAAACTGTCGATATATTGTATTCACTCGTGGATCTAGGCCTACATTTTGCGTTTTTTGCCCCACGACTAGAGTTCAGAAATGACGTGACACTTCCTATGGGTAAAGTGTAGTTCTACCTACACCTTCCACTACAGAAAGCCCTCACTCGCGGTTACACAGAGTAATTTAGCAACATTTTAGCCGACAATGGCAGCTGTTCGGGTAGAAGATTTTCGGCTGCCTGTTACTGCGACAGATTTATGTAATTTGGCGTGTTCGAAATATATCTTTCTTTGTTATTATTATTTATTATTATTTCGAATTCTGATCTGCATTTCAGTCACGATCGGTCATCTCATTCTCAACAGTTACTTAGCTCGGACCGATAGGCTAGCTCTACCTGAACTACTGAAGCAAAATTTCGCGTAACTTTTTACTAAGTAATCTCGTTGAAAGACTAGACAATCAACATACAGACGGGGACAAAAAATAAATATATATTTTTCCTCGGTCTGTCTGTGTACTCACTCGATGGTTATAATTATATCCTCGACGACGGAGATATTGTATGAGCTATAGTACATTCGATATACTGCGATATCATATTAACGGACAATATTAACGGAAGTAGAGACGAAATAATGGAAGCCGGCGCAGTGTATGCTTGCGCGTGTGGTTTGATGAAGTGGTGTGAACGCAAACCGCACGTCTGCAAGTAGCCTATATCACTGCGGCAAGTATTACGTGCGTACTGAGTGTTGGCGCCACGACGCGATGAAGCAGTCTCTACTCTCTATAGACAGGCCTATCTGCTCTGCAGAATCTAGTGACCATTAATACATATATAGCTCCTGCAATCTATTTCATCCGGCTGCACTCAGCGCCGCCCTCAACAAGACGCCTTGCTTTCAGGCCATGCACGAACCTCTTTAATTAACCCTTAAGTATGCAGTGGCGCATATGTGTCTCCAGCAAAGTACCACCAAATAGAGCACGAGAATGAGTTTAAGTAAGTAAGAAAGTCGCCGATAAACGCAACGATCACAAATTCAGATATTCAAATTCACCGCGGTCCATGAAAACGTTACCCAAAACGTGCTACTTTATTCCGAACTATCTCCCGTGTATCTTGGCTGCTTGTTACCAATGGCAACAGGAAAGACTGCAATAATTATAATATATTTAATTAAATGCATGCTTGATGACGTCATAACTGCGTCACACTGCAATGTTTAGTTTATCCAGTTACTTACTTTATGCATAATAATGATAACACTTAACAGTACAGTAAAACGAAATGTTGAGCTTTGAAGATAAATCGTAATCGCAAACCTGTGAGAATCTAAAACATTGTGCCAGAAGACGACAAAAGAATTACATAACAAAAACTGGAAAAGACTTTTCGTTTTTACTGCTGAGTAATAAAATACTGTGATGATTGACTTCAAAATGTGCAGTTTTATGTTGTTTTAAGTTTTACCAGCTAGTGTGGAGACATTTCAGTTGAAGTAGGAAATGTAAATGTAATGACTCCTGTTGTGTGGAGCATTCGTTTCTTTATCATAGATACCAAAAGTGTAAAAATTCACCAAGAAACACGAGAGTTATAATCGGAAATAAAGTGGCACGTTTAACGGACGACGGTGTGTAACGGAAACACCAGCTGCAACGCAAGACGGCACTGTACAACAGAACACAGAGAAACAGACGAACACGACACACGTATTAGCATGGCCGCCGTTAGGCCTACATGCGCGTTACGGTCGACCGCGGTCGAACGTGTGCGAATGCCGCGATTGCCATGCTGAATTTTTGAGACCGTCCCCCGCGTTCGCACACCTTCGATTGCGCCGTGACTTACGTACTTAATACAACCCGAACCAACAAGCGTACGAATATTCAACATATGATTGACTTAGCTTACGTCAACGTCGTTGACTTGTTATGTTCAAATGTCGCAAAATTTGTCCGACGGGAAATCAGTAAAAACGTGCGTTATTCGCATGACAAAAAAAAAATTCGGCTCCCGCTCAAACTGTTGCTACTGCGCGGATCGCGCCCAAAATCTGCGAGGGCCAGCCCCCAACATTTGGCTCACATTGTTCCAGATTTCATCCAAATCGGTTCAATTTCGGCGGAGTTATAACCGAACGCGTCAACACCGTTCTTTTGCCCCGAAAATTTCCAATATTCGCCCGAAGCGAAGAGTCACTTAAAGCGAATAACCAGCCTGCCTATTCCGCCTCGTTATATGCCATCAACTATCGATGTCTTAACTGCATGTTATCCAGTACATGATACAAATATGCGAGGCGATATTACGTTAGTGACACACTGACCGAAGCACTGTCACTAAAGGGTGAACGAGCATAATGATTTTACTGCGTACAGATGGCGAAATACGACGCCTTCCTTTCAGGCGGTAAACTTCATTTCCTAAGGTTTCCAGTCAACGATGCATTGGAGTGCCAATGAATCCACGATACGATGACGTCAAATGTAGCTGATGAGTGCTTTCATATCCGTCGGCAGCATCTGGTGACTGACTACTTCGTCGGCTAGTCTTCGCCAACCGGCTGGCTGGCCTCTTTATTTGCGTCAGAACACGCACAACGTACAGCCGCGAGCGGTAAAAATACACGACTTGACAATGACGCACCGCACAATAATGGACGGGACGACTTTGACTGACTACGAGTTGAGTAACGCAGCTCAGTCACCTATCGCAAGGCTTTTCAGGTGCAACTCCATTTACAGTTTGTGTTGTACAAGCAGCTCACCTGTCGTTAACAAACCCGCGCGATGCGCTGCATGCATCACGGGAAACGGCAAATTTTTAAAAATCACGTGACCACAACCACGCCCTTTTGTGGGTGATATGTTGCTAGAATTGATATTACCTACTCGTGTACAAATTTTGACTACATTCAGCCGTTCCAGTGACAAGATTGGAGCCCCTAACATTTTTAATGGGTCACATGACCCGACGTTTTGACGTTTTCTCATTTACCACTTTATCTAACAGACTAAAGGGCTATTCACATCGCGTAGACTGAGCTGTACCGAAGTTGTTCTGAATACGTTTAGACATGCGAACAATCAGTTCGTGTGAGTTCAATTCACTTCAATCGTGGTGACACGAAGGAGTCGTTTAAACCAACAAGTATTCAGTCCTCATTATTGTTGGGCTGAAACGTACGCTAGCCACGTCGCATGCTGCCGCCGGTGAGTCACGGTGAGTATTCCGACAGGACAGATAAACAGACGGACAGATCGTTAGATTACGCTTTCCGCTAAACGCGGCCAGCGTAAAAATATGATGTTGGCGAAGTGTTCGAAACGCCGACAAGACGTGCAGCTGTTACGTTCTTTGTGACGTGTTAAAACAGTTATAATACATTACAACAACAGTAATCGCTTACCCTTCATTTACTCACACCGGATTAAGAACAAGAAGAGAAAGAGGAGGAAAAGGAAGAAGAAGAAGATAAAGAAGATAAAAGAAGATTTCGCACGACGACAGCTAAGAGTATTGCGTGAGAGCTCATCTCCTTTGTGGTCCTTTAAGTCTACAACGATTAAAGCCGACTAAGATAATTGACGCACTTAAGCCGGATAACTGACTCAGTTTACAGCCAGCGCCTTTTGCTGACTACGCCAGTTTGCCAGCAGTCCTAACAACAGTGACTTCGGTCATGCAGAACTCGCTGTTTCTTCCCTAACGGTGGCCGCGAACATCGCCAGTATTCACGGACGGAGGGACGGCCAGGCTGAGTTGGCCTCGGCGGTTAGTAGGGCTGTCTCAATACTCATCGATGTCGGCTCGGAGTAAATTCGTTGCACGTGCGCAACATCATTACCCACGCCGGATGTATGGCTCGGTCGTGTCTGTCTGTTTGTCTGCTTCTCCGCATTCTAAAAGAAAAACGACTTGAGCTATCAACACCAAACTTGGTGCACATATACTCTATAGTAGTCACTCGGCATGCGTTGACCCAGAGGTCAAAAGGTCATAGGTCAAGGTCACACGGTTACGAATACCGTCACGGTCGCACGGTTGCTAGTGACGCGTGCTGCTACGGCCGTGAGCTGCTGTTGCTGGCGTGGGTCTGCATGTCGATACGACTGCCTATGTGTTCTAGTTACTACTATATCTCTAAACGAAACCAATCGCAACCACGATACCATATGATGTGTTATAATTTGCGTCAGAAAGATCTTTTAGTTAGTTCATACAGTGTCCCAGAAAGTGACGCCAAAATACAAAGCGCATTTAACTGCGACATATCTTACACAAATTAAACATCCTTCTAACCCCGTTATCCGGCAAACATGTGAACACCTTTTGCAGATATCTACATAATTCATTGGGCAATATCTGATTAGCAGTGTCGATGCCAACAATCCATTTCACAGAAGGAGAATTATCTATACGCCCTACATTCAAGCTGAACGTCATTCTCAGAATTGTTCAGCATGCATGTAATCCTATAAAATTTGCTTGCGGTATTGTGATCACAGCCTGAAAGCTATAGTATTTCTAATATGCAAAATGTACAGTATAATTATAACAAGAGGCTGAGCTATCGCCGAGAGACCCGCGCGACGCATTGTGTTTGCTGAAACGTACGTTGTCGTACTGTTGTACGAATAACGCAAACAGATCGCGTGTCAGCCTGAGAAGCACTTTCAGCAAATGACACCTTTTATTCGGCTACCTACGTATACGCAGGTAGCCGAATAAAAGGTGTCAAAACTATAGTTTTATACACGCATCGTTGCAATAGGCTCAACTATCGCACAGCGAGCATGCGATTCTCCGTGTCACATACATACATAAACGCTGAAATCAGCCGTACGTGTGATATGGATTATGATTATGCCATTTCTTCACGCTACAGGAATATTTTTAATGTTAAATCTAACGTAAATGTACGGCTTTGTATGGACATGTTTAATAGTGTCGATGTTGATACGATGTTGATGAAGCGAAGGCAGAAGTTTTTGATGGTTATGAACATCTGGACAATTTGTTGTGCCAAATAACCGTGTCATGCAACTGTAATTAGGCTGACCATTATTTTATTATTACCTTTTGTTGTGTTTTATTATCTTATTACTTCCTGTGTTGTATTGCTGTCTTGATGACAAAATAAAGATGTGTGATAAACAGACTTTCACGTTGTGGATGTCAACTGGGCACAATTGTTATCAACTCAACAGTCAACAATCTTCGACCACCGCTAACGTGCATTTCTCTTTCAGCGCACCGTCGTGGACGCGGACCACCGTGGCGGATGGACATAAATCTTCGGCGGTAAGGCATCTGAGCCGCAGACTTCTCGATCGATCGAAAAACGCAATTTTACCTACCCACATGCATTTGGCGCCCCCCTTTCGGGTGATCCCATCGGAATTTCGTAGAGGTCCTTTGCGTCATAAAACTGCAGTCCCTGGGCTATCGTTTAGCCGTTTTCGTAGAACTCTAACTGTGAAAGACAGACGGACGGACAGACAGACGTGCGACGACAGCAAATACAGCCGTAGCATGGCGTCACGCGGGTAAAAAGTGGAAATAGTATGCCACCTGTAGAGCAATGTACACTGTAAAAATAGAAAGCGGAGCAAAGCCCAACGTGTAGCCCGCCCGGCGTGCGCAAATTCGACTGTGCATTTCTTACTTACTTACAGATTGCCTATGCTACTACCACCTAGCGAATGACGTTTAAAATCAGTCCATAGAGTATTTTAGCTATGTGTACACCTAAACATCCATGCACATTAGCTACTAGCTCTCAGACGTTACGAAATTCTTATCAGACGTAGAGGGATTATCGGCAGAGTTAATACAGCAATCCACGTTGCGATCCTTCCATCCTTTGTCGAAAGGCAGCGCACAGAATGAAGACAGGGTGTGCCAATTTTCGCCGAAAGCGTTTCATGCCAACTTATCGCATCCGTGCACCTATTGTCGAATGACAGAGGCGATAGTTAAAAAAGAAGAAAATCGTCGGTAAAACATAAGCCCGCCGGCGCCATTGCAACGCTTGCCGGGCGGGCTGACACCTGCAGACTGGAAGTGTGCAGTGAGTCTGTTGGCTAAGCACATGTGTTTGACAAGCGCATTAATGAACTTGCTTATCTAGTAGTCCAGACTAGACTCTGTCGCGACAAACTACGTCCGACAGAACAAGAAGCTCTGTTATTGCAGAGAAACCGCGCGACGCGCTATGTCAGTTAAAATCTTGTCAAATGCTGTACAATTGTACGAATAATTCTTATCTCATCTTATTACTGGCCCGCCTACATAGTGTAAGGAACAGTATCAGTATTGTTTTGCTCTCAGGCGTCTGTCGTCGTCTGTCGTCGTCGTCTGCAACACTCCATGGCGGGCATATTCGCCAGGTGGCGGTTTAGTAAAGTTTTGTCCCGTTAGGCGACACCTTGTCTTACCTTTATCTTTGAAGACTTGGAATTACATGATTCAAATATAACAACCTCCAGTTTTATCGTGTTTTAAAATGCCTACACTGAATGCCCAAAATACGTCCGTCTTTTCTTTTCTTTTTCAATAATTCGGTCAAAACCCGCCGATTTTAATGTTTTTGATATACAGATTCCTGGGAAATTTGACACCAAAAGGTTGGGTTATATAGCCTACTTGAGCATTTCACCTGTAAAAGCAGGCACTGAAATTTGAGAAATTAAAATAATATTTCTCAGCAGTACATGGTTTTGAGCATTTGCAGCTCTCACAACATTCCGGATATACCGCGTAAAGCCCCGTCCACACCTACAACAATGTCGAAGCAACATTGTCGAATGCTACAAGTCGAACGATTCTTTCGACAAAGTCGAATGTTGCTTCGACATTGTTGCAGTTTTTGGCAACAGTGTCGAACTAAATGTCGTCTTTTCTACAATGTCGAAACAAATTGAACATGTTCAATTTGTTTCGACTTTGTCGAAAAAAAAAATTTCGCGAAAAACTCGTTCGACATTGTTGTCAAAGATGGCTCTTGTCGTCCTCTTGGCAGTTCCTCATTTTCGTCTACTGTTTCGCTGTGTGCCGACAGTGTCTCGAGTTGAATGTGCTCGAATCGCTTAATATCAACTTAATGCCGACAAGACTAAAGATGATGTGGTGCATGTCTACTCGTAAGCTCTCGGAACGTCCCAGCTGTCCGCTTGCCGTAGCCGGCGCTCTTTTTCAGCCAGTTGACGCCGCTCGTGACCTGCCATGGGAGTCTACACTGACAGCGACCTCGGCGCTCTATACGCACGTCACGTGTGCAGAACAGTTTCACGCTGTTTCGCTGCAGTTCGCCATCTACGACATCTTCGTCGATACGTCACCGACGACTGCTTTTGTTCTCTGATAGTCTCACGCGACTCGACTATGGCTACTTTGTCCAGGTCGGGCTTCCGGCTTACCAGCAGAGGCATCTTGAGTCTGTTCTAAAAGCCGCAGCTCGTCTGGTGTACCGGTATCGATGGCGTCGTTACGAATTACGACCACATCGCCAACGTGCTTGCAACATTGCATTGGTTGCGTCTGCCAGAACGGGTCGATTTCAAGGTCGCTGTCACGGTGTTCCGCCTGCTGCGTGGCCTCGCTCCACCATATTTGAGTCACCTGGTTCGCGCTCGTCGCTGACCTGCCTGGGCGTCGCCGACTTCGTTCATCCTCGTCGCAATTACTCCGCATGTTCCGCCTTTCTGTCGGTCTACTGTTGGTCGGCGCCCGTTTCCTGGAGCAGAATCCGTTCTCTGGAGCTCCCTGCCAATGGACATTCAGTCATCGCTCTCTTACCCTATTTTCCGTCAACGGCTCAAGACATTTCTTTTCCGTAAATCTTTCCCTCATATTTTACTGTGACTTTACTATGACATTTTTATTTTCACTGTACACTCTTTCGTGGACTCCGTAATAGTATTGCTATCGGAGCCACATAGTCGCGTTTGTCATTGACATTGATATTGACCTACAACGCTAGCATATAGCTCCGCGCGGTAAAACCGTAGAGACATTTTGAATATATCCATTATTTATATGCCAATATCGACAATGTCGACTCTCACGGTTCCTGCTCACTCGTGTTAGCTTCTCGAAAAAAACTGTCTCCTCCCGACATGCATACTTGGGCATATTGATTGCGTTCTAAGGACTGGTGGTTTTTTCTTGCAAGCAGCGTTTCCATGGTGCGCAGAATAATTAACGAAATGGCAGCGGTAGGTCGCAGGTCTGGGCTCTGCGCAGGTTTGCCAACAGCTCAGCGCGCGCTGATTAAACGGTAAATCACGAACGAATAGATTGAGCCAGGAATATTCAATAATCGTTATCGTTAGGCCTAATTATACGCCACCAGGCAGGTAGCGAAAGAATAAACAAAGACGTATGTCCAATAAGCGATACGAATGAATTGTAACAGCTTTGCTTACGAGTGTGTGTTACGTGCTTTGCTAATTTCGCATGTATTCGTATTTGTATGCTATAACCCTGTGTCTGTCCGTCCGTCCGTCACAAGCTGGTGTTGTATCAAAATGGCGAAATATAGGATTAAGAAAACAATGCCGCACAATAGTTTTATGACGCAAAAGATCTGGACAAAATTGCGATGGGATCACCCCCAACTGGGGCGCCAAATGCGGGTGGGTAGGTAAAATTGCGGTTTTTCGATTGGTCGAGAAGTCTCCGGCTCAGACGCAGAATTTGTGTCCATGTGCCATGGTGGTCCGCGTCCACGACGGTGCTCTGGGGGAGGAATACGATACGATACGATACGGTGGATTAACGTGCGCTCAAAAGCTGACGAGATGGCCAGCTTAATCTAGCGCACGGCACAAAAACGAAAAAATAAGGAAAAAATAAAAACAAAAACCGAGTAGCTCAGAAGAAACGGTCCAGGAATACGTGGAATCATCAATAACGTTGGTCGTTGTCGACGATACGTACGGCTCACTTCAGCGTTACATGTACTGTATTTAACACGGAGCATCGCATGTTTGTTGTGCTATATATATAGTTTATTTCGCATAAAGCAGCAGCATAAAAACGATAAAATGATAAAAGAAATTAAGCCTAATCACAATCACACACACAGGTACACACACAGACAAACAGACATTAGATGACCCTGTTGTTATAAGAAGCAAATGACACAGACCGTTCATTCAGTTCAGTCAACATACAGAACATGATACAGCCCGACACGATAGTCCTTTTAGCCGCTAGCGTCATGCTTATCCTCCGAAGTCAGTCGATTGCAACCGGCTTCTCTCCCGCCAGTGAATCTTGGAGAAATGCAGGCATTCATTAAAGCGGCTCGGATTTCTACCGCCAAATTCAACGACTCGGATCGCCTCAAACACAAAAGTCGTGCTGAGGATTCCACACTCTTGTCCTACGTCTTCGGTTGCCCAAGCCCAAATATCTTGACTGTACGTCGATATAATTCAAGATACAGCGTCAGACGTGCAAGGCACAGTTGATGGACTGATTAAGTGATCTTAGAACAACCGGATAAACGTCAACATTGTACAAAGACAAAGAGATGATTCTTGCACGCAACGTCACTGCTGATAGCAGCTAAACCAGCTGTTCAACGAGTGACAGAATACAAACTACAAGACGCCGGCACCCACAAGAGTGCAAAGACCCACGCCGGCATGCATTGTTTTTGTGACTCGTGACCTTGACCTTTGACCCCAAAATAAATGTTCTTTGAGATATCGTGCCGAAAGATAGACAGATACACAGACAAACGGGGGTAAAAGCCTTACCCCCGCGACTGTCGACGGCGTGGGTAGCTAACTGTAGGGCGTGGCCGTCTATGAGGCGTTGAAGTGGGACGATCATGTTAACGCTATCTATTTAGACAGCTAGTCTCACAATCTCACGTCCTTCATTATATGCGACCTGCGAAACGAGACGATGAGTCTACAGACCGACTGCGATCGACAAACAAATATCGAACGGTACTCGCACGAACATACAGCTACACAACTCGTTTATACCTCATCACATTATCTAATTACCAATCACATTTGCAGATACGATGTATGCATACACATAGGGTGGAGTGACGTCACCGTAATCTATGGTCACGATACGATCTCTATGTTGCAGGGCATGATGTCGTACTGTGCGAAGTTAACTGGTTATCTGTGACGTTGTTTAAATAAAATTGAATCGGTAGGTTTAAGATAAGCTTAATGCTAGCTCCAGATTGGAGACCTGACTATAAGTGCTGCAAATGTTTACATTTCCTTGCCGTACATCATGACGGACAGTGCAGCTGACGTAGACAGGAATGAAGAAATTACGTCATTGTCACCCTATGTATATGCATTTGTGCGTGTCTAATTCTTCGTTCGATTGTTCGCGAGCTTGCGCAATCTTTTCGTAATCCAGCCTCTCGCTGTCCGAATCTAATGAACGTTATCATCTTTATTGTACGCTCAAGGCAGAGTTAAAAAACAATAAAACACACATCAAAAACACAATCAATAAGAAAGAAAAACACACACAGCATAAAAAT
>Ga0209780_1003873_pt1 | contig 11342 bp, 10 predicted proteins | sample WorMetexBAHAMAS2_FD_187384 | JGI IMG/M metagenome (GOLD analysis project Ga0209780, IMG submission 187384) | Marine gutless worms symbiont microbial communities from Max Planck institute for Marine Microbiology, Germany - Inanidrilus exumae... | ecosystem: Host-associated > Annelida > Digestive...
TTCAGCATACGCCTGTGACGCTGGGGCTGAAATCAGATCAATGGCGATCTTGGACAGAAGTGGATATTCAGCCTTGCGAGCCTGCCAGAACTCGATAGCACTGCAATTCAGAACTGTACCAGAGCACGTTTCAGCAGCATAGTTGGAAAGTTTAGTCTCTTGGTCCAATACCAGCAGATGCTGACTGGGTATGAGAACTGGACAGTTGCTGCTGCAGGAACTTGAACCGCTTCAAAGGCATGCGTGTTTCAGGCGCACAGTCGGCCAATCGCCGCAGTGCCGCATTCAGGTAACTGTTGTCAGCGTTATTATCATTTTCGTTTTGGATTTTTTCGTTTTCGTTTTATTTTGTTATATATTTTTTCGTTTTAGTTTCGTTTTAGTTTTCAGTATTTTTTCGTTTTAGTTTTAGTTAACGAATTCATTATTTTTTCGTTTTTGCCAATTTTCGTTTTAGTTTTCGTTAACGAAAATCACACTGCACTCTGTGCTTATTTTGTGCAGCTTTTTGCTTATTTAGCCAGTTTTATGCAGCGAGGTGTTTTGTTTTGCACATGTCTGCTGAATATTCATTTCAGCATTATGTTATTATCACTAGCCAATGAAATGCATTGCGGTGTATCACTGCTTATTGAATCTCCATTTACCTGGGGGGATGGGGCAGGTCTGGTACTGTGGGTGGGAGATCCCCGGATGCTTCTTTGGGTTTAACCTAAGAGAGGCATTCCAAAGCCAGACCCACACAGACAAGATATTATACAACAAGAGTCGTTAGGCACTGATATGTTATAGGAACTGAAGAACAGCAATTACACAAGATATCACATTGAACTGATAAATAGGTCTTGTGGTGGTTGGTTAGTTTCCACCCTGTTATAGGCGCTAGCGTAATAACTTAAATGAGCCTCCCCTATCCTTTCCTATTTTGGGTCGTCACTGAACAAAAAGGCAAAGAGGTCGGGAGGTTACTGTATCATTGGCCATACTTAACCTGGCAGAACTAAATCTCCACCCAAGACCTTGTCCCAATATAACCTATTTCTGTGCAGAAAAAGAACGTTAATCTTCCAACCAACCAATCAACCATCGTCATCATCAACATCATCATGCATAAATAACTTCCTGAGCCACACGGGTGCAGAAGCTGGCACTCATCTCTGTTTCTCTAGCCCTTAGTCAGACAAAGGCTTACGTTGCAAGACCATGGATACGGGTTCTGCTCAAGTTTCGCTAGTATGCATTGGGCCTACCCACAAAGAGTGGCCAGGCTAAGTTGACATGTACGACTGGTAGCATACTGACATGGTTTGCTCACCCAAAGATGGTTCTCATCCCAGTATTAAGTGGGTGACTCGGTTGTGGCTTAATAGTCGTGAGTTCGATTCCCGGCCTCTGCAGTATCGCGGGATTAGTACTTGGACGACTGACCGTCTTCAGGCAGGCATACCACCTCGCTACGTAACAAACCACCCAGGCCAACTCAGCCTCCTACCCTATGTGGGATGAGAAATGAGTACCGGCCAAAAGTGCGGTGATGTGCTGTGGATAAGCGTGTGGGTGGCAGGTAAAACTAACTGTGTGATCCCTCGTGCACATATTGACACAGCTACTATCAGGTGAGTGAGTATGTTTCAGCCTCAGCACCCCGCCAGCCAGCCAATCAGCAGCCAGCGAGTCAACAAAGTCTGTCTGTTGTCACTAGCCTCGACGTTGGTGAAGCAGCGCTCACAGTCCGTGTCAAAACCAGCTGCACTGCTGTAACGTCCACAGTCAATGTTCCGCTTGATTGTCACAAAGTCGACAGGTTCCCTGATCAGCTCATAGTACTCCGGACACCTGCCACAACAGTCCACTCTCAACCAAATATCACAATCTCCATAACCCTAACCCTAAATCATAGTACTGTGGACACCTGCCACAACAGTCCACTCTCAACCAAATATCACAATCTTCCTAACCCTAACCCTAACCCATAGCACTGTGGACACCTGCCACAATGTCATGCCACAGTCCACTCTCATCACAATCTCCATGGCAACATCAACAACGCACATCACAACAGAGTTGCATCACATCGAGCCAGGTTACAACTGACCACTAGCCACCGAGGCATGGCTGGTCATCCAGAACGTTTTCTGTATCAGTAACACTGTGTTAGGTGGCTGCAAGGAAGGTAATTATGGACAAGGTAAGACTGACAGGTGAGACAAGGTCACTGTCAATTACACACACCTTGAAACATTGGTAATTATGGACAAGGTGAGACAGACAGGTGAGACAAGGTCACTGTCAATTACACACACCTTGAAACATTGGTAATTATGGACAAGGTGAGACTGACAGGTGAGACAAGGTCACTGTCAATTACACACACCTTGAAACATTGGTAATCATGGACAAGGTGAGACAGACAGGTATGACAAGGTCACTGTCAATTACACACACCTTGAAACATTGGTAATTATGGACAAGGTGAGACTAACAGGTGAGACAAGATCACTGTCAATTACACACACCTTGAAACATTGGTAATTATGGACAAGGTGAGACTAACAGGTGAGACAAGGTCACTGTCAATTACACACACCTTGAAACATTGGTAATTATGGACAAGGTGAGACTAACAGGTGAGACAAGGTCACTGTCAATTACACACACCTTGAAACATTGGTAATCATGGACAAGGTGAGACAGACAGGTGAGACAAGGTCACTGTCAATTACACACACCTTGAAACATTGGTAATTATGGACAAGGTGAGACTGTCATGGTCATGTTAATCATAGACAGGTGAGACTGAAACGGTCATAGTGTGGGTTACTCAAATAAGTATGCAATTAAATACCGTTTTCTTGACGGAACTGTCAGAAATGCTGACGACCATGTGGCTTCATCTGCAGCAGAAATTTCTGCAACACATTCAGATACAACTATTCATCTATATTCTACACACATATAGAAAATATATACATATAGGGGGTCTAAATACCACACTAACATAGCGTCATGTGGAAAAAAACTGACTCTAGCTTCAGCTGTTCCCAAGATATGATATTGGAGCCCCAAAAACTTTAATGGGTCACGTGACCATGCCCCTTTATGCATGGTTTGCCGACCGTTGGCTAGAACTTGCAATCGTCAATGTATCTATCCAATTTGAATTCTGTATCTCAAGTCGTCATGAAGACGATACAAAATATATGTATTTAATGGAGATAGTTCACATACTGGCAGTGTTGACAATGGTGTTGTAGACTTGCTTCAGCACTTGGGCAACATCAGCAATGTGACTCAGTTCCGCATCTTCTTCAGACAACGCTAGGTGCCTGCAATACACACGCACACACACACACACACGCACACACACACACACACGCGCACACACACACACATGCACTTCTCCAGGTTTTGTTAGTCTCTCACTTTGCTGCACACAGACTCAACTGTCAAGCCTCTGTCAGTCCTGAGACATTGTCAGCCTGATCTTAACACCATGACACTTGTCTTTCGGCCATTATGGTGTCAAGGCTTCCAGATTAATTCTCTAATCAACTGTAGACGATCCTGCTAGTATTGCAACGCCATCTATGCGTTCACACCTAGCTAGCGACAGCAACAGCCAATCACAAGCATCTATGCGTTCACACCTAGCGACAGCAACAGCCAATCACAAGCATCGAGCAGTAATGACTGACAGGCAGTACGCACCTGGTTCTCACTGACCGCGACGTCTCCAGGGCCGTGAACTGGGCTGTGAACAGATCTACACACACACACAGACACACACACACACACACACGCACACGTTCAGGCTTCTTTCATCTGGACACTCACTGTCTCCTTGTGAACACGGAGACTTCTCAAGAAGTCAGAGAAAATCACTCCACAAGAGATGCTGTCATTAATGTCACTGCCAAAGAGGCAAGCAAGCTGACGTCACTGACTGGTTTTGTGAGCAGCAGGTGACACGTGACTCTGACAGGCTGCAGCAGCAGCAGCAGCAGCAGACTCAGCATTCATCTTGCACTTGATATTACGTAGTAGAAAGATGCTCTGTTTCTGTATAAGACAACGTTCACGGTATGACGTCGGCTTCAACGGACTCGCCTGCATCACCAGCATCAGCAACTGCACTAGCTCAGCTGAGCAAGAGCATCCAATGACATGACATACAATCAACTTCACTTTCACGTGTTACGGAGGCAAAAAAGCCGACTGACTCGTGAGTAGTAGAACCATGCTCTTAGCACGGTTCTACTACGAGTCTACCATGGTTCTACAACTGACTCGTGGTAGAACCATGCTATCTGCACTGACAATTACACCTGACATATTTTCACTATTCTGTCAACAATAAATTTAGAATAATGTCATCAATAAAAATTCCATCACATTGTTGTAAATTTGTTATTTCACTACCGTATCACATGTTAATGTCAGAAAAATAATAAAAAACTCAACAAGGTCATGCAGTGGGTAGTGTAGCTATGCGTTTGACATGCTGGGTTATTCAATGATTACTTTTAGGATAAAGTCCTGTCCAAAAAGTCCGCAATCCTGTCCAAGACCTGTCCAAGAGGTCCACAGTCCTCCGCAGTCATGTCCAAGAGGTTGTGCTTCTCTTATGAAGCAGCACACACACAAACAATGACTGGTTTGTGAAAATGCATGACTTGTTCGAGCTCCATTTTGTTTTGAGGGCATGTTTCAATTGTTCAAGAGCTTCTGTACAATAAGGGACCAAGCATGTTAATGCTGTGACACACTTTAACAGAAATTCTTCACAAATTCTTTCACCATTCCACTTATTTTGCTTACAATATATGTGTGGAATACGGTCAAGTACACACCAGTGACAACTAAACGAATGTTCATCACGCAACTGTAATGTAATTTCACAATTTTGAATGCTGTGATTCAATTGATTAAAGCACTTTCTCATCTACGTCACTGTAAGCATGCAGTTAATAAATGTACACACAACTTTCTTCTTTCTTTCTTTACTGTGGGCAGAGTTCCAGCCTACTTCTGGACCTCAGTGCTGAGACCATGTAACAGTCCAGTGTGCTAGCCCAGCGAGAGGAGGGGGATTGGTAGATGTGTGTGCTAATGTGTGCGTGAGTTAGTAGGAGGTGAACAGCTTGTCGGGTATTTCTAGTGCCCCCCCTAAACGTGGCCTACTGTCTGGCTTAGCCCTAACTGGCGCTTTGTGTTGTGCCAACCAGTGGCCAGCCAAGTCTATTTACTTCAGTTCATGCTGACGCGGTTAACAGCCTTGAAGCTGCTAATCAAGGTGTCAGCAACGGTCATAGTTTATAGAGGACACGGTCGAACCCTCTTTTTGCTGCCCGGGATTATCTGCCTGTTCATCATGTGTGTAGAAATTATTTGAAATAATTCTTTTGTAGGCGGATGCACCCGGAAACCCCGGCCATAGAGTGCATCACACTTTAGTTCACATGGTGCCCGAGTGCTCTGACCACTGCGCCACATGGGCAGGTACATACATGACATGATAGAATGAAATTACAGACCAGCATTGAAAACCATGTCATTGTTATAAGCAATAATTGTTTGAACTGCAGACTTTTTTATGCACCACCCTGTATTACAAAATATTCCATGATTAGTTTCACAATTTGTCTGCATCAACGGCAACAATTTGGTCAAATTATATCACTTTGTGAAAATCAGCACCACTCATTAACACCTCAGTCACGTTCGGCTTTCATGTTTGTATGAAGTGTGCTTACACACTTAAGGTCAGGTGAGACCTTGCAGTTTGTGGCGCCTCCTGGTGAATACAAATGTATCACATAGTTTCAGTCACAATGGTTAAGATCAGCAAAAATACAAGTCAGGCGATCACTCCACTGTGTAGACACATACCTTCATCCAGGCCACCACAGGTCAGATATGCCCATATAATTACAAATATATTACTAGGTCTTATGAGTAGCTGAGGCCCGTATGACATGTATGCTGAGCAGTAATGGCACAACTGCATTCAACGATTGCTAACGACACAAACGTATTTAAACTGACATACGCACGGCACATGTCCTCGGCCACGTTTACATGCATCAACATTCAACATTCACAGGTCTACTAAGAGACAGAGGCATAAATCCACAGTCAGTCCGGTCAAGTCCAGATGTACTGGGCGTTCACATGGTCAGACTGCGTAACAAAACTGCTTTAAATGTTTTGAAAGCGGTCAGATACTTGTGTACATTTATGACTGACAATGAGAGACAGACAGACAGACAGACAGACACACACAGAGGGTGGATGGTAACCTTGGAGACGAGTTGTTGAGCATTTGCAGTGTGCAACAGGTCCGAGTTATCTGCTCTCAGCAGGTCCACAGCCGCCTTCTGACTTCGACCCCCGACCACCTGACGACACTGGCTACTTCCACAGTAGCACCGTTGCTGTCACACACAGACAGACAGACAAACAAACATACATGTCTCTACTTTGCACCACACCCCCGACCACCTGACGACACTGGCTACTTCCACAGTAGCACCGTTGCTGTCACACACAAACAGACAGACAAACAAACATACACGTGTCTACTTTGCACCTCCGGCCTGGAAACAGAAAGGGCCTATTCTGGAAGGAGTAGATAGATAAGTCAGGAAGTAAACGAGTAAGAAAGATCTTACATGTATATAGCGCCAAAAACAATGCACGAATAACGCCGCAATACCGCCCTGGAGCCTGTACTGTAGGCTAATTAGAATGAAATAAAAAAGTAACAAAAAACAAAATTTACTATAAGTTCCATTTAACGGCCTTATTTCCAGGTAAAAGCAAGTGAAGTGAGCTCATTTCACTTAGGACGTCTGCTGCTCCACCTGTTCACCTGCAGTGAACGTCTAGGACCAGTGGAACAGTAGTGTCAATGAACAGATAGCTAACCAGTGCCAGACTGGCTAGTGGTGGAACAGCAGTGCCAATGAACACAAAGCTAACCAGTGCCAGACTGGCTAGTGGTGGAACAGCAGTGTCAATGAACACAGTGCTAACCAGTGCCAGACTGGCTAGTGGTGGAACAGCAGTGTCAATGAACACAGTGCTAACCAGTGCCAAACTGGCTAGTGGTGGAACAGCAGCGTCAATAAACACAAAGCTAACCAGTGCCAGACTGGCTAGTGGTGGAACAGTAGTGTCAATGAACACAAAGCTAACCAGTGCCAGACTGGCTGGTGGTGGAACAGTAGTGTCAATGAACACAAAGCTAACCAGTGCCAGACTGGCTGGTGGTGGAACAGTATTGTCAATGAACACATAGCTAACCAGTGCCAGACTGGCTGGTGGTGGAACAGCAGTGTCAATGAACACAAAGCTAACCAGTGCTAGACTGGCTGGTGGTGGAACAGTAGTGTCAATGAACACAAAGCTAACCAGTGCCAGACTGGCTGGTGGTGGAAGGGGCGTGGCTCGCCAAGACAATCTGCAAGTGAATGAGTACCTGAGAGTCTGCGTTGTAGCAGTGAAAGTTGTAGTCATAGGTGAGTTCTGTGCCAGCCTCAATGTCTTCAAGAGCAAACAAAGCCAGACGATAGATGCCGTTCACGTTCCTACACACGCATCATCATCACCAGCATCTCAGCCGCCGCCGCCGCCGCCACCATCATCATCAGTGATGAGTGAATCAAGACACACATAGCAATGACTCTGCTGGATCATACCATTTCTGCATTTCACAGTTGGGTTGGCATGAGTGGTTGATGAGGCGGCTGATGTTGCCCATGCGGTAACCGTCGATGACGATGCCTCCGTCGAGATGAACGCAGTAGTGATGACGTTCATTGCAGTACTCTTCAGTCATACGACGACGAAACTCTCGCTCACTCACCACCTCACCGACGTACTCCGTTATGAACTCACCTACACACTCATACACCACCTACTTACTTAACGCAAAATGTAGAAATTGAGGTGGTTTAAGGTGGTTTGGGGTCACCCAATATCAACAGCGACATAACCAATCAGTAGAGCGCATACAACTTCCTATTCAAATTTAATAGAAACTATGAGGCTATCTTGTAATGGTTTCAATATAGTATTATTTTTTTCCAAAAGTTAAAGAGGTCACGTGACAGTGACCACGCCCCTTTCAGAGACAGTTTGTCATCCGTAGGCTGGGACTTGCTATGATCAACATGTACACCAAATTTGAAGTCTCTAGCTTAAGCCATTCCAGGGATATCTTAGGGGAACTAAAAACTTACAATGGGTCACGTGACGTGGCCACGCCCATTTCGGATGGTTTGTCTTCCGTAGGCTGGGACTTGCTATGTTAAACCCACATACCAAATTTAAAGTGTCGACGATTACTTGCAACAAAGATATGAAATGCAACGCCAAATATAAAAATTCTCGTTTCGAGTCATCCTTTGGGGGACTTATGGGTAACGCATTTTCTGAAGGGGTGGGTCACTTTGAGTGCAAATTTTAGGTAGATCAGGGACGACGTCCGCTATCCATCTATGGACCATTGAATAGAGAAATAATGTAGCTACAAGTTTGCCGCTGGAAGTTCTCAAACAAAGAAACTTTGTAGCAGACTTCCTTCGACAGAAGTTGGATTTTACTTGCACAAACAGCAAAATCGCGTTTTGTGCCACCCTTTGGGGGACTTATGAGTAACGTACACGGTTCATCTATGGCTCGTTGGAAAGCGTGCGGTTGACATCCTATTAGTGCTAAGTGAACTTTTTTCGCCAGCTTTCACGGTTGAGGCGCTATAAGCAGATAATGGTCGAAAATAAGCTGTTTGAAAGGAGGGCTGGGACACTTTGAGGGCAAAGTTTCAGGGAGAAGGGGTGTTCTACCAACGACTCTTGGCGTCAGAAAACTAGAGTCCCTGATGGGCTATCACGCGTGGTGTTGTTTGCGTGATCCTACATTTAGCCGATTTGATACAATATCGGCGTGCATTAAGACACACACACAGACAGACAGACACATAATGACGGCTAATACCCGTGCATCGCTAGCACTGCACAGGTAAAAATATAAAATCTCCTTGTTCAGAAATAAATAATAAATAAAATAGAATATTCTGAAAGTGAAATATCACTGCTTACTGCTCACTCGCCGCCGACACAATGTCGTACAGAGTCTTAAGAGTGTGATAAAGAAAAGTCACAACAATGACCTACAGAGTCTCAAGAGTGTGAGAAAAGTCCCAACAATTCTGTTGTCATCATCAGCGAGACTCTCACTCACCGGACTGAACAGTGCACACCGTCTTCACTCCATATCCACGGTTGAGTGTCAGAAACTTTTCCAACTTGACTGTCGAGTCATGTCTCTGAATGCGCTGATTACTGCACTTATCACCACAAGGACAGACCGACGGACTGCATTCCGTGTACACCATGCTATACACAGACAGACACACACACAGACTGCAGTGCTACTGATAATGACAGACCGACGGACTGCACTCCGTGTACACCATGCTCTACACAGACAGACAGACACACACACAGACACACAGACTGCAGTGCTATTGATAATGACAGACCGACGGACCTTATTACATGATCTGCTATTAGCAAGAAATAGGAGGCAACAAATCTAGCACACCGCTAACACTGAACATATAAGAGTTTTGGAAATGAGTCGATTGAGTAGGTCGCTTTTCAGCCGAGTCAAGTCAATAGACACAATAGACTAAAGTCCAGTCGATGGCAGCATGTTATCCAGACATCTACTGCTAGGCATCTAATATGGCACAGATTGGGATGCAATGACGCTGCTGATATCAGAGCATCAGCAGCCAAAGGACACAGCTTTGTGAGTGTGACTGAGTGTACAGCAAACAGACCGGTTGAGCTTTGTGAGTGTGACTGAGTGTACAGCAAACAGACCAGTTGAGCTTTGTGAGTGTGCAGCAAACAGACCAGTTGAGCTTTGTGAGTGTGAGTGAGTGTGCAGCAAACAGACCAGTTGAGCTTTGTGAGTGTGACTGAGTGTACAGCAAACAGACCGGTTGAGGCACGAGTCGTTACAAGCAGCTTCACTGGCATCAGACGGTGGAACACAGTTGCACTTGTGTGCTTCGTAGGCCTTGCAGACAGGCTTGCAGTCCACATAGACATCTGACGCGCAGACACACAGACATCAGACAGATCACACACGTGCATATCAGCGAGCTGAGTTAGTTAGTTAGTTGGAGTTTAATGTCCTTTTTCAGCACAAATATGGCTATATCAGAGATAAAAGGTCAGGGGTGGAGAGCTATCCCTACTTAGTGAAGGAAGGCCAGCGATATATTAACCTCAACCCTGACCGCATGTTTGTTTAGTAGCCACCCAAAAATGGAAAGGGATCAAGAGGCTTATTTAAATTATGATGCTAGCACCTACCATTAATGGGGAGACAACCATCACACTGCAATACAAAACTAAATCAAATATTACAAAATCAAGAATGCATCCTTAATTAACAAACACATATAACACAAAATCAACACATAAAAACTAAAGCCAGGTTTAGTCGCCTTCTATGACATCTGGTCTGGAAATGGACTATTCTGGTAGAATGGGAAGGGATGGAAACGCAAGAAAACAGATAAAGCGAATAAAAGAGGGAAAAATAAAAGATACTAAAGATAGAGCAGAAGGTGGGGAAGTAAAGGGATAAGAGGGGGACGATTGCCCGGGGCCTAGACAGGGCCAGTGAGCTGAGAATGCATGTCAGTCAAGTTAACTACCAACATCAAGTAGACTTGTGGTACTCACTGTTTTTGATCTTCTTGTAATTCGGTGACGCAAGTTTGTGAGGCTGCAACTACAACAAACAAACAAACAAACACGTGCACAGAGTGACACATATTTGTGGTGAGCTGATGACTGCATGCAGCCTCTATCTGCCAGCATTTTGAGAAGTCTTCAATTATGTTCTCATAAATTAACAATAAGTCAACACAGAACACACACAAGGGACGGACGTACAGACTAAAAAGGTTTTCAAACGACAAAGACTTACATGTGTAATTAATGTCTCTGTATCTCATTGTCCACAGTCGACATCACTTCATCAACAGAATGCATATCGTCTGATAAGCACTGGGAAGGTGCAGGGTTATGGTTAGGGTTAGGATGTTGTGACAAACATTGGGAGGGTTAGGGTTAGGTTGGTGTGACAAGCACTGGGAGGGTGCAGGATTAGGGTTAGAATGGTGTGGCAAACATTGGGAGGGTTAGGGTTAGGATGGTGTGACAAGTAGGGATGTTAATACCCGGGTACGTTGAATCCCGAGACCCGAACCGTCAATCCCGGGTCCCGACCGGGACCCGAAAGGGCCGAAACAGACGCAC
>Ga0209780_1003874_pt1 | contig 11342 bp, 3 predicted proteins | sample WorMetexBAHAMAS2_FD_187384 | JGI IMG/M metagenome (GOLD analysis project Ga0209780, IMG submission 187384) | Marine gutless worms symbiont microbial communities from Max Planck institute for Marine Microbiology, Germany - Inanidrilus exumae... | ecosystem: Host-associated > Annelida > Digestive...
CGTCCTTTCCCCCCTTTATAGCTTGTAGAACGGTGCCAGCACTCGTATTATTGTGTAGAATTCTGTTGTTTTATATAATACCGATTTGTGTTCATTTATTAAACTGTCATTCCTATATTTCCTCATTGTTTAATTCAACTACAAGGCAATCAACCATAGCTACGGAACTAGTTTTCGTAGACTAAAAAGGTCAATGGTTGCAGGGACCGACAGACAGACAGAAGGACGGAAGGACGCCAGACCGTTACACTAGGCTTACCGTAAGATACGGTCAGGGTAAAAATGGTCAAAGAATTTTGACGAAAGGCCGCATCGCAGGGGCAGTATTTTCTATCGGGGACAATGTACTGTGACACCGACCAATGCGGAGCATTGCACCCAGTTGCCGCAGTCCCGCTGTCGCAGTAATTGGTTTCCTGCTGCGTAAAACGTAAAGACTCCCAATGCTTTTCAATGGGCCAATGCCCCCTCCCGTGGGGGATCTTGACCCTATCTATCGGCATCTCGATCGGTTCAACCGTTTTTGCAGGGCTCGCGAATGTGACCAACAGACAGACAACAGACGCACACTGATCGACCACGCTACTCCGTCTATAGCAATAGCATTTATCTTATGCAACGCACGTGATGCGGCCTAAGAATAATACGGTATGCCTATTTGTATAGCGCCTTAAAGTCCTAAAACACACATGCGCTGGTGGCTTCAGGTTAAGACAAGACCGTCTGAACAAATGCGTTTTCAAATGTCGTTTAAGGTGTGTGTACAGTACGACAAGATCATTCTATTGTCAGAGGGCAGTGAAGTGAGTAGCAGGTGTGAAAAGCCGTGACCGAGAATACATGCCAAAACGAGAACGCCCGCTGATTAATTAGGTGCCTGATGCCAACCGTGAGCAGCCGAACGCCAATTGAACCCGTGACCACAAGTAGGCCTACGACAAACTTTACTGACAAATAACAACAACTGACAAAGGACGGCGTTATCCGGTGCGCTTTTGCAACAACAAAACAAAAGTCGGACCACTAGAATATCTCGCAAAATTTACACCGAAGCATGTGCAAGCAAAGTTCATATGAAGAGTAAAAAGCGTACAGAGTTACAAATCCGAGAGGAAACCAACTTTTCTGCAATTAATTGTGTAATTGAATCTAAACAACCGGAAGGTCGAAGACGTCTCACCAGTGGAACAGTTCGGACCGTACATCCTGTCGTTGCTACAGAAATCGCACTGAGCTCCTGTGTACTTGGCATCACACCGACATGCTCCGGTGCCATAGTAACCATCGTCACACTGTTCAACAGCAGTTGACAAATACAACTAGAAGACGCCAGCACTCAAAAGAGTGCAAAGATCCACGTACGCAATGCTTTTGTAACTTGTGACTTTCCCTTCTGACCTATTGACCCCAAAATAAACGGGTTTCCAGAATTGGTCGTGGAACATTTCTGTGTCAAGTTTGGTGATTCTAGCTGCGTCGGTTTTTGAGATATCATGCGTAAAAAGACAGACACATAGACAAATGGAGGTAAAACCTACCTTTGCGGCCGCCGTCGGTGTGAGTAACTAGACATTCACGGCCTTGCATCGTTTTCTCGTTCGTAAATGTAAAAAGTAAAATTCTCCCATACTCGTTACCGAGCGTTCGGTCCGTAACTGATCCCGGTATACAGGCAGTCAGCCCACAGGTGACTATAAGTCATCCACCCGGCGGTAGGCTGTCATTACTTTCCGCCAGGCCTGCGGTTACCTGCCCAGCTGCCGGTACCAAGTTATACTGCTTGGTGACAGAGGAACATAGGAGTGAGCAACTTGCCCAAGGTTGTTACGCAGCTTTGCCTCGAGTAGGATTTGAACCCACGACCTGTTGATCGAAAGTCCAACGCTCTACATGTAGCCGATAGATAATACTGACGGAAAATACAGATTATTACATTAAAAAACATCAGCACATATGTTACCTTTCCATGACCAAGACATGGATTCTGAAATCCTCCGGGACACGGATGACAAGACGATCCGTAGAAACCGCTGCAGCAACGTGTGACCTATAAAGTCATATGTGTTACAAATGCCACACTATTTCACACTATTTAGGCCAATTCAGTTGCATATTTTCAAATGGCATTAAGTCACACAACGTCTTTCAAAACAAATGGTATCGCCCTGATTGCAGCGAAACGATATGTCCCCAACAATGGCTTTTTTCCTTTCCGGTGATTAGGCGATAGCGAAGCTGACGGCAAATAATAGGTAGCCTATCACTTCCTGTTTACTTTTAGTAGTAAACATGGCTCTGTGTCGCTTGGTTTTCGAGATATCGACGACGTAAAATTTTTCGGCATCAAGGACGTTTTGGCCACTTCTCGTGGGCACGCTGACCTATGGGTTCGACTTCCAACTCGGGGTTTCCTATTAGTATTCTGTAGTAATCATAACTCTAAAATGCACGGTTATGAGCTGAAGGTATGGGACAAACAGACAGACGGACAGATGGACGAACATCTGCTTCGGAGATATAATAAATCACTGCTTTTTACCACGTATGCTAACTGAATGTGTAAAAATGATTCATTTTGATGTAAAGTATTCACGTAGTACTTGATATGTTCGGTTACACATGCGATAGCAGCCGTCGAACGCGACGTACGATCCTCGTCCTCCGACGCCGAGATTCACCCAGTATCTGCAGCCCGACTTTGTCTCGTTCTAAGCATAAACACAAACAGTCACAGCTACAGATCTGTAACCAGGTCTTATACTTGCCACGTGTTATTACACCAGTCGCTGACCTTGAGTCAAGGCAGAGGCTGCGATCGTCATCAACTTCGCAACGTGGTTATGCCGTGCATGCGACGATCCACGATCGGCGACCGCGCCTTTACTGTCGCCGCGCCTCGCGCATGGAACAGTCTGCCTGACTCACTGCACCGACTGTCATCATTGGAACAATTCAAGAAACATCTGAAAACTCATTTATTTAAATTCTCATTTGTGCAGCAGGACAGTTTGTGATTGTACAGTGCTCTTGAAGCGGCTTGTGTTGCTCATCATCATCATCATCATCTTCGTTTGCTTACAGCACTATATTAGTTGTCTACATTACATTACATTGCATTACATTAAATTGTGTGCTAGAGCGAGTTGTCAGTTTAGCACAAAGTAATGAGATCACCAGTATGTTTATTATGGTTCAGAATGAATGGGTTGCGGTGAGCTTTGATTTCCCACAGAATTGCAGAGCCTGAACTAATTACAAAAATTATCACAGTTTATTGTGCAAGGTGAACCACTATACCAAATATATATGGTGCATACGTATCCATGGCTGCATTTCTTGGCAACTGGGTGAAATATAACATTTTATGACATGACATTCTTTCTTTAGTATTTTTTCCCCTAACTCATTGACCCTGATGTAGTTGATGCATTTATCATTAATGCACAGAACTTTGTCTTTGCAGTAATTGCAAATTGTGGTCATTAATTGTGGATTTACATTGCAGAGAGAGCTGAGGCTGTAACGGATCTTCAGAAACAAATAGAAGAACTGACGTCTAGCCGCAGCATTGAAGTTTCGAAGGCTTTGGCAGAACAAAATGAAGAGATTGGCTTCCTAAAGGCTGAACTTACATCAACGAAAGTCCGCCTGCATGATGCTTTGTCTCAGAGTCAAGCCGAAAAGGATGCACTTATCCGACATGCAGATGCTAGCCGTGCTGAGCTTCTGCAGCAGCTGGAACAGTTACGGGAAGCATACCTTCGAACTGACGAAACAGAAGGGCAGTCTTCTGTTGTCACTTATTCAGAATCTCCAAATATCACAACTGGCAGCAATTCACACAGTGATGAAGCATCTGGCAATGAACATATGCCTGAAGTGGAAGCCGTAAGCCATGTCGGAGACAGCACTGCAGGTCTTTGGCCGAAATTAGAACTTTTGCGCCAACTTGTTAAGGGAGAGAAGGATAAGTGGGATTTGCAGCAGACTGATGTGTCTAGACAGGAGTTGGATGCGGACACACCTGATGGCACTCTGAATGAAGCTGCTCGATGCACACATAAAATTAGGTCTTCTTGGGTAGTACTGGAAGAGCAGGTTTTGCCGTTAATTGAAAAATTCTGTACTGCTGCTCATCACGACAGTGCACCTAGTAACAGGGAAACAGATACAAGCGGTGGGCGTGTGCTGGAAAATCAAGAGAATGGTGATAGAGACATAGAGGCCACTGAAGAAGAGAAAACTCTCCAGTCTGTGAGAGGACAGTTGGAAGAAGAAAAACAGGAAGTTATTCGTTTGAAGGAAGTGGTAAGTGCAATGCATGTAAAAGAGGAAGCTGTGCATGAGATGGAAATTAAGTGCAGTGAGCTGCTGGCACAGTTGGAGTCTGTACGTGAACAGCTGCAAAGTCAGGAAGAATTGGCTGAAAAAGAAAAGCAAGAAGTTATTCATTTGAAGGAAGTAGTAAGTAAAATGCATGAAAAAGACGAAGCTGTTTGTGAGATGGAAACTAAGTGCGGTGCGCTGCGGGCAGAATTGGAGTCTGCACATGAACAGCTCCGGAATCAGGAAAGTCTAGCCACAAATCTCTCAATAAATATAGAACATGCTAACGAACAGCTGAAGGAGCGGACTGATGAACTGTCTGAAAAAGATGTCAGTATTCAAAAGCTAAATAGGGAAATAGCCGAACTGAAAGGACAGATTAATCAACAGTTGCTTGCGTTGCAGACAGACTGTGATGAGAAATTGAACACAGAACGGAAAACGTGGCAATCACAAGTTGATGCAAAAGCTGACGAGCTGTTGGCCAAGTGTGCTGAACTTGAACAGCACGAGTTCACGTTAAAAGCACTTTCTGATCAGTGCAGCATGCTGACCGCAGAGCGGGATGCAAAGACTGCTGAAATATTGAACAATAATGCTCGGATTGATTCGCTTTCTAGGGAAATAAGTGTTGTCAAGGAGCAGTTAAATGCTAAAGCTGTAGAACTTTGTGAGACACAAACGTGCATTGAGCGTGAACGGAAGCAGCTTAAAGATGCGACAGAAAGTGAGGTGCAGGTGATGATGTCTAAGATGTCAGCACTGCAAGATGAAATTACCACCTTACAACAGCAGCTAGAGAACAAAACTGTCGAGTTGGTTAATAAAGACGAAGCACTGAGTTTGCTGGAACACAGAACTGCTAGTGAGCGGGAAGAACTACAGGCAAAGATTGCTGGCTTGGAAGATCAGTTGTGTAGCGACGAGAAGTTATCGGTGGAGAAACTTGACATCCTGACGAAAGAAGTAACGACAAAAGAGTCCGTGATAAGAGAACTTGAGGAAGCACATGCAGCTTATTGCAAACTTACTGACGGCAAGCTGGCTGAACTTTCTTCTGCAGTCAGTGTGAAGGAAGATGACATGAAGTCTCTGCTAGATCAACAAAAGGCAGAACTCGCAGAGAAATGTGAAATGTTTAATGCAGAAATGGCCAAGACAACTAGTGCACATGAGGAGCAGCTTGAACATCTTAACAGCCAGATCATTGACTTAACAAAAGACAAACACAACCTCGAGTCTGAGGTAAAGATGCTAGAAGATAAATTAGTATTGGACTCTGAAAACGTTGGACGGCTGGAGAATAACATCGCAGAGATTTTACTGGAGAAAGAGGAATGTGAACGTCTGTTGGAGGACTTGCGCAGCACATTAACTGCCGAAATAGAAGAGAAGATTAAACTACACGATGAACAGATAACTGCTCTGAAAAGTGCTTTATCAGACAAAGACCACAGTCTTTCACTGTTGAATGCGGCCTTGTCTCAAACGTGCCGTGAGGACATCCAGTCAGTGGACTCAAGTTCTCACACAGTTGTAAACAGTGCAAACAATAGCAGCAAAGAAGCTGACGTTTTAGATGCAGGGTCTGGTGATGCATCAGAACAGTCACAGTGTACACAGAACTATGATGTGCCGATGATGATTCGTCAGATAAATTCATTATCGGCAGCGAATACAGTGTTACGGGCCAAAATTGAGGGACTTGAAGCTGATCTGCTGCAGATTAGGCAGACTGTTGAGGAATCTCCTCGGCCTGAACAAGCATTGATATCACAGCCTCAGTCAGCGTTGTGTTCTTCAGGTTAGCTATTTGTTCATTTTGTATTTATACGAAGCATCCTAGTCAGTAACGTCAGGAGATACTTTAGTTGTTTTGCTTGGGCATTGGCATCAGAAAACTGGCATCAAAAGTATATAACATCCCCTTTGTCATAAGTCAGTTGATGATAAGATAGGATGAGACCAATGGCAATTCCTTCAGTTCTTTGATGCTGTCACTTGGTTTATAGGAAAGGAATTCAGCCATAAAAAGCTTGCATAATTTATCCCAAAGATTCTCTTTTAGAACAGCTGGAGAAAGAAAATCAACATTGGAGGAGACAGTCAGCTAAACCAGATTTGATTAAGAAGAATGACCATTAAACCAGTATGAGTATGTATTTGTGTTTGCAGTAGCTTTGCTCATGTGTTTGATTGTAACTGTGTTATTACCAAACGTCTAATGGTTCTTAATACTTACTTATTTATTTACTTGCTTACTTATTACTGTTATTACTACGTTTAGTATTAGAAATGTACAGTTTACAGTGATATTATCACAGAGATGCTGGAGGAACTCATCTCTGACTCTGATGAAGGCCCTGACCAGAGCCTTCGGTCTTCCACATTGAAGGCATTAACTACACCAGCTCATTAGAGTATGGCAAGCCTAGTCTGCCTGTGTAACAGCCGATCCATCTTCAGCCAGGCCAAACTGGCTGTTAGTCAGCGAGTATGCAATGCAATAATGTCATTCGCCGCTGCTTCTCCATCGTTAAGTCTGCACCCACTTAGTATTCTCTGGTATTTTAACACAGGCTCAGCTTCGATGGCATTTAAGTGCCAATGTTTTTTTTAAATTTCACCATCAGCCAGAGTGTTATAGGTCTTTTACCACTGTACGTATCTTTAAACAACATCTCAAAACCCATTTGATCAGACAGTCAACCTAAAGCCACAGAGGCCTCTGTATCCTAGGACTTTAAGGCACTATGCAAATGCTGTATTATTATTAATAATAATATTATTATTAGAGGACACTGTCAAACTCTCATGCCTATCCTAAGAAATTGTATAAGAGAATGCACACTGTAATAATAATCTGGACTCAAATTATCCAGCAGGGCTGGGGATTGAACACCAGTCCGTTTTAACTTTACACCACCTGGGCAGGCCGTGCTGCTGGGGAACTTTGTAGAGTCCTAGTGATGAGTATGCTAGAAATGATAACGGTATAGGCAATGAAGACAGCTCATCGTTTATGGAAACGTGATCAGTAAGCACTCAGTGGAAGGTAGTATTACTGTATTGGGTATATGTCGAATTCTTAACATTCCGTTTTACATTTGCAGATTCACTTAAAGTTCTCGGCATGTCCCTGGACTCTTCTCTGACTTTTGACATGCATGTCGCCAGTATTGTTCGCACTTGTAATTTTTATATACGTGCACTCAGACACATTAGACCATTTTTATTTCTAGACTCTGCTAAGTCGGTTGCTTTCTCTGTCATCGTAGACTATTGTAATAGTTTACTGTATGGTATTTCTAATTGCAATTTAAGTAAGATGCAGCACAGTCACAACTTGCTTACTAGAACTGTACTGGATGCTTCCTAGTCTGTAAATGCCGTCGAACTCGCCCGCTCGCTCCATTGACTATACCTGTTAAACAGCAACTTTTCTACAAGGTTGGTGTGCTTGGCTACAAGGCTAAACACTTGCTGCTACCACCTTACTTTTACAAACTACTGTCAAGACTCAACCAGCCAAACAACTTTGGTCATTGTCTGCCCTCCTCTTGTCAAAACCAGCCATTGCTTCCTATTTTGCATCATGCCTTTTCCATCGCTATCTTTTTGGTGTTGAATTCTCATGAACTTGACCTCCATTCCACATCCTCACTTGCCACTTTCAAATCCCATTTAAAAACAACATTGTTCTCCGCCGCATATAGGACACGGCATGGTTCACTGCCAGGCAGCGCCTCTGATTCACTCGCAGCCTTGGGCGCTACATGAATTTGTATTGTATTGTATTGTACATTCATTGTTGTTGTACTACTTATTTACTTTTAATGAATTCCTCATTTAATGGTATGTTTGACAGAAACTCAGACTGATCTACAGCCATCACTGGTTACAGAGAGTGTTACAGAGACTGATGATAAGCTGCTTGTTTGTGAAGCAACGTCAGAGGCAAGAACCCTTCTGTGATTAAATACAAGATACTGTTTGTTATTACTCAGTGTGGTTGCATGGCTACAGACTAGTTTAATTGCTATAACTTTCTTTTAGCTGATGGTAGATCTACAGTTGACAATGACAGATTTTGCCATGCCAGTGTTGATTGCGTCTTATCTGGGAGCTGAGGCTTAATGTAGATATCTGTTTCTTACTCTTGTTGTTTTGCATCAAGGAGTTTCAAAATATGTTGAAATGTGCAGTTTTATTGTGTTATCTCTCATTTAGCATTTTAAATATAACTGCTTGTATAGTTGTTTATAATTTGAAACGTATTCAGCATATTCTGTTATGTGTGAAGTTCCAAACTGTGAACATCATAGGCATCTGAAACGGGGCTGGGGGCTCGGGCCCCCTGACTTTCTACAAGCGGTGGGACATAGCCGTCCTCACTTTTGCATTAGTTATTGCATTGCCAACATTGTGTCAGAATGTTTCATTCTCAAATACTGACATTTATAATAATAATAATAATATACACATTTGTATAGCGCCATATGGTCGTAACTTCAGAGGCGCTAATATTTACTAATATTAGTACTATTGTGTAAAAACCTACATAGTTTTTGTTCCGTATTTATTGTATAATCGCAATGCATTCGGTAATCAGTCATCAGTTAACACATCGTGCTGTAAAACTGTAAAATGTCTCCTTTGACCTGTGTAATGCATACACAACGACATGCATTGGCTGTATTGAAACATACATCCCAATTCCGTAGAGTTCTACATGTCAAGTGAGCCACCTGTGCAGACTTATGGAAGGCGTTTCTGATGGTACTGATGTATGTGTTCGGTGTGGTATACTATGATTTCAGATGACTGAGAGTCAGTATACAGCGCATGTAGCTCAGCTGAATGAGATTATTGAAGATCTGCAGCAGAAGTTGCTTGATCGTGACTTTGAGTTGCAGTCATGTGCAGACTCTGCAAAACATGATATTGTTCATTCAACGCCGCAGTCGTCACAACGTGCACTGGTATGCACCATGCTTGGGCATGGTACAATGTACGATGGGTATCCTCTCTCATGGCATATTTGGCCCTGATCAGCAAAGGGTGTTGGTACAGGAGCCGGAGCCCCCCAAAGTTCAAAATTTGGTTACAGTCGCGGTATTTTGACAGTTTATCGTCCTGCGTGGGCAACATTATGTACTGATCGAGGTGAAATATGGCGTGGAAGAGCCAAATTTCACTTTGATCCGTTTAAGGGTGTGGGTACGGTGCCCCGCGTAGTTTATAATTTCGTCTTTTTTGCAGTATGGCCCAGCAGCCAACTTATTTCCTGTTGTCAATGGAAGTGACATAGTGCTTCATGCATTCGCAGAAGGTTGAAATTTTTGTGGTATTTGGCGACCTGATCATGTAGTCCAGTGGTCAAAGCACTCGGGCGCCATGTGCAGTAGGGCGTGATGCGCTGAGTGGCTGGGGTTCAAACCTCAGCCCGGGTGCGTCCGCTTAGCGAAAAGAATTATATCAAATAATTCCTACACACATGATGAAAGGGAGATTATCCCGGGCAGGAAAAAGAGGGTTTGACAGTGTCAGTGTCAGTGTCCTTCATAAACTGACCATTGCCGACACCTTGATCTAGCAGCATTAAAGTGTTAGCCGCACTGGCATGGCTGAAGTAAATAAACTTGGCTGGCCAGTGGCTGGAGCAACACACAACACCTATTCACTCAGGGCTAAGCCAGACGGTAGGCCACGTCTTGAGGGGCGCGCTTTAGAAATACCTGACAAGCTGCTCACTTCTACTTAGCCATCCATCCCTGCACGTCTTGTACACATCAAATACACCTACCAATTCCCATCCTTTCCCTGGGCAAGTGCGCTGGACTGCTATATGGTCTCAGTGCTGAGTAGGCTGGGCCTCTGCCCGCAATAACGAATAAGGAACGAACATCAAATATGCAATTAGTATGAGGCGGTATTTACAGTAATGCCTATTTTGGCAACCCTGCCAGTTCTTGTGGTCGCTGCTTAAGGTTTCTAGTTTTACTTTGTTGTTTATTGCACTATGACCATGTGCATTATGTCGATGCTGTCTGTAGGCGGACTGCTCAACAAGCAGTAACTACATTGAGTACAGTGAGGGTCATCTGCGTGAACGTGTTCTGGAGCTAACAAGACAGCTTGAAGAAGCGAAATGGCTGCACAGGTAACCTGTGTTTACTGGCAAGAAATAAGTTTGTTGCTTATTGTTTGGTTTTTCACACAAATGCACACGCATCCATGGACCATTTCAACAGCTATTTCCAGGTGAACATGGATCAAGCTGGAGAATTTTCGGGAGTGAACATGTATCAGAAGCATCCATAGACCGTTTCAGTGGCTATTTCCAGATGAAGCTGGATCTGCCGGTTGCCCCATCATTTTGCCTTCGCCATCCAACAGTGTTGGCAGAGGCGTTATGTTTTAGACTGTCTCATTCTTCTGTGCATGTGTTCAATTGTTTATCCAGTCAGGTATTGTTACCACAATATCTCATGAACTGCTTGAATGATTGTGATAAAATTAACAGGGAATATTCACTAGCCCCACCGATGACCTGATTAATTTTCTGAAGGTCAAATGCCAAAACTAAGGTCACAGCAGGCCGTCGAGATCATTTGTTGTGAACACCATATGTCATGAACTACTCGAGCCATCTCGATGAAACTAGCATGAAATAACCGTTAGACCCTGCTGATGAGCTGTTTAGATTGGAGAGGTCAAAAGTTGAAGGGTCAAGGTCAAAGCAGGCCGTTGAGGTGGTGAAGACACCCACGTCAACACTGGGGCATTGAAGTCCATCTTCTAGCTCTGGCTGGTCCTGTACATCCTGCCTTGATGGTCCAGACCTTTTCATATCATCTTTAACGTCATTCCACCATGTCTTGCTTGGATGTTACAATAGCTGCAGTCATCTACCGTCAGCTAATATGCAGGAAAGGTAATGCTGTCTAGGGCACTCATGAATATTCACGTGTACAAAGGTATGATCCATCAGCAGACAATACACTACACGTATG
>Ga0209780_1003875_pt1 | contig 11341 bp, 11 predicted proteins | sample WorMetexBAHAMAS2_FD_187384 | JGI IMG/M metagenome (GOLD analysis project Ga0209780, IMG submission 187384) | Marine gutless worms symbiont microbial communities from Max Planck institute for Marine Microbiology, Germany - Inanidrilus exumae... | ecosystem: Host-associated > Annelida > Digestive...
GTATTGAACAACTGGATTGCAATAAGTTGCTCGGAGTTCTTTTTCAGTCTAATTTTAAAATGGACATGCATGTTCAGAACATATTGATCCAGTGCACTCAGCCGTTAACTCGTGTCATCACGACGGCCCGTGTAGTTTCGACAGGCGCCTGTGAACAGAACACCCATGTTGACGGGCGATGTTTTGAAAAAGCACTGTCTTGCACTGCTTTTTTCGCCAACACGGCCCATGAACACGGGTGGTCTGTTTACGGTCCCTGTTCACGGGCTTGATTTTGGACAGACCGTGAAGACGGGTGGTGCGTACCGACATTAAACATATGAAACAATATAATTTACTAGCCGCTACGCTACTAGTGGCTGCTTTTCGCGTTGCGCTGTCCCTTCAAGTCTGTCCTACCGTCCACTCCCCTCTGTTTTCTGACGAGATGGCCAGCTTAGTCTAGAGCACGGCACATCAACAAAAAATAAGAAAAAAAAATAAACACAAAAAGGACTAACTCAGAAGATACGGTCCAGGCAAAAGTCCGCGAAGGCAGTCCGGTAGGAAAAAGTGAAACTACGGGGGTAGAATTTGTGAGACAGGTAGATTTTAAGCCGGGAGTGAAAGAGTTGGATGAGCAGAGTGGTGAATCAAAAGAGGAAGAAGTGATGGGTGAAGGAATAGTTGAGCCGGAAATGGAGGAACTGGTACCATTAAGATAGAGACGTCTTCACTACAAACTACTAATAGGAAGTCCTATAAGGCCTATCGAATAGCGCCATTTTCGATGACCTTGAGTGATTTTTAAGGTTATTCACTTGTTGCAAGACTTCGAATGAAATCTTTCGCCGTTGACAACACTTCAACTGATTTAGGGCGGTCGCGCGGTCCCTCTGCAACCGCTGAGCTGCTTGTTCTGTGACGGCAGACGCACCGATCATTAATTGTTCGGAGTCGCGGCGGACGAGGGCAGCAGTGGGCCACCGAGCAACAGTCATCTGCAGAATTCGCGCCAACCCGAACTGTGATCACGTCACGTGGACGTACGCTGACGGCGACGATATGGACCACGACCTTTACACTGACCCAAATATCCACATCGATTACAAGGTACGGCATGTGTCAGTGACAAATGCACCGCAGATTCGAAGACATAATTACTGAATTAACTGTATCAATAGCACTGCTACTAGTGATACATCAACAAGGTGTCGCCGGGACGTAACCGTACTGTCCCGCCGTGCAGTGTCGGCTGCCGGACCGGCCACTCGCCCGCGCGCGTTACAGACGACGACAGACGACGCCGACAGACGACAGCGTGCAAAATAATACTGGCCCATTAGGCGGGCCAGTAATAACATTTTAGCTGCTGAATCTCTAGCGCCAACCACACCTGTGAGATATGAAATGCTGAGTGGAGAACTTAACACATAAGTTTTGATGTGTCTGTCGAATGACTTAAACAGTGCAGAAAACTGACCTCTAGACAAAGATAAGTATAATTTGGAATTAATTAAAATTTGCAACTTGGAATTTGGATTGCTGTCATATTAGTATTCACTATTCACCTGTGAATACATTCTAGGCCTACCGTATTATCCGAAATATAGAATAAGGAAAAGTTTTATAAAAATCGTTAAGCTAATTTTTTTCCTTCTTATTACTTCGGTGGTTTGTTTGCTTTTCTTTTTTCTTTTTTCTCTACCACAATTGGTGAATAAAGTTGTATATAAAAAGCGGAAATGACCCTTGTTGTCACCCAAGGTTATTGAAATGGCACTATGTGATATAACACTATGACTTCCTTTATTAGTCTTTCATTATAACAATGTTTCTATCGGTCTAATTACCTTCAACGCAGCTTGGCGGGAGTAATGTTTTGATCGGTGTTTGTCTCGTTGTCTGTTTATTTGTTAGCAGGATAATTCAAAAAGTTATGGATGGATTTTCATACAGTTTGAGAGGATTTGGTAGATAATAGACAACAGAAGGATTGACTAAATTGTAGAAGGTTATAACTTAGAAATGGGCAGGCCAACTCAGCCTGGGAAATGAGTACCGGCCAAAGTGCGGTGACGCTCTGCGCCTAGCAGTAAAAACAGGATGGCTCATTCCATTCGTGGATAAACGTGTGGGTGGCAGATAAAACTGTGTGATCGCTTTGACACGTGCCATCCTGAGCAATTTAGAGATGAGTTTCATAACTAAGCGCTATACAAATGTTAATCTACGCCTTTTTAAGTTTAGGGTTAGCACACCTGCTTCTAGCCGGTAACAACGGCGTGGCAGAAGTGTACACTCTGTTGAGTGCCCGCCAGCTTGTAGCCGCGAGTGTTGTACGTTGTATGGCAGCCGTTGCCGGCGATGGATCACAGCGAGGCATCGATGACCGTGAAGCCCGTCTCCGCTCAATATTTCCGATCGTACGCTCTCACCGCCAGGAACGACGTCGGTCGTCGGCGGGCAGTGGTCGAGCTGGTACGTCGACGGGGTCACGGCTCGCGAAGACCATCCCCTGGCGAGCAGCAGACGGCGCGGCCGACACAGCGACAAGACGTCGCCAGCGCGTTGTCGCGCCCGAACGTCGACGAACCCGGCACCACGGGTGAGTAGCCGGCGCGGCGTAAGGTCGTCAGCGGCAGCTCATCTCGTCCGAGCGTCGTTAACTACGATAAACGACCCGTCAACGACGACGCCGGCGCGCCCACGTCAACGCTACACTAATAGAAATCTACGGCGTGTATAAATGTCGCGCGCCGATAACTAGCTGAGCATCGCAGTCACTCCACGCTAGCCGCAGCGTCGCAAATGAACCACGCTCTTACAACGGATCAAAACACCGAGCGGACCAATACCGAGTCGAGATCACTCGGGCACCAAACGAAGATTATCAACCGGCTTTTATGCCCAACTTATTCAGCGCACCGAACTCCTTCAGTGTATAGAAAATGTTCTCTCCAGCACAGGTTCTCTGACGTTACTGCACACTGAACGACTTGCCATTTAGAATAATAATTGGCGTGTTAAATTGTCGTTAGTAATAAGCCATTATACCGACGATGCAAGCATAATTACATGGCTCAGGAATCGGACCAATTACGTCTTCAATGCCAGTGACCGTTTCATCGCACTAATATCTTTCTAAAATATGCCGATGATACCTATCTTATAATACCTGACACTAACTCCTCACTCGTAACCGATGAAATCAGTAAGATCACCCAGTGGGCTAGTACTAACAACCTCACACTCAGAAAGATTTTGAATAATCTTCACAATCCTCTGTTCAATTTACTACCACCACCCCGTGATGCTGCTATTGTAGGACGACTCCGATCAGCCCACCTGCTCCCCAGTCCGAGGACACGTACCTCCACGTACCGATCATTTATACATTACGGTTTAACTCACTACCAGCCAAAGTTAAAATGAAATAATCATCAATTTATACAACAATTCATATAGTTCCGGTAACCAAAAGTTTTTTTTCAATTGCTGTCGTTGGTTATTGTACTCGTTAGTTACATAATATTATGAACTGATTATTTTTACTTGATTTGCTTTTTACAGTTTAGTTGCATTTGTGTTTTTATTTGTATGTGTTCGAACTTTGATTGTATGTCCTATGTTTAGCTTTTGATATCTAGCATTGTTTTATGCTACAATTTTTAATAAACTTACTTACTTACTTACAAACTTACTCAACCTAAACAAATAATATGAAATGATAGTTTATGCACTTGCCTGGCAAGAAACCCACTGGAATTCCTACGCTTTGTGATAGCATATCTAGAAGTAACCAAATGACTGTCCTCGGAGCAATCTTTAATAACACGCTGTCTTTCACTGTGAGTGTTCAGTGTTAAATTTTGCAGAAAAAAATTAACCGCTAAGGCAGCAAGCTCTCTGTATGCCCTCAAAACATTCAAAGTACATGGTTTACAAGTTAGAGCATTTTGGAGAGTGATGCAAGCTACCCTGATTGCTCCAGTATGCAAGTCCGTCTTGGAGGGAATTTAGAAAATCCGATCATACGTCAAAAAGTAAAGCTATAATCTCCAAGGCACGCCTTTATGTCCACCATTTTGTAAAGTTTCCCTCCTTCGAAAAATTACTGGAAGATAACGATGAAGCGCTTTTCAGATCCACCCTAGACAATCCTCAGCATGTCCTGCGTCAACTCCTTTCTCCGCCCAAACAAACTGGCTACAACCTCCGTTCCCGTGGTCACGTACTCACCTTTAAAGAACTACAGTTCGAATATCTAAGTAAAATTTTATTCATCGCATGTTGTACAGAGATATTTATTAATTTTATCGTATGTCTAAGAGCTTTACGGTCAGTTGTTTGGTGTGTTGTTGCTTTATTAATTGTGTTTTATCACGCAGTCATTTTAGTATACACATATTATATATTTTATTGTAAATTGTAATAAACTTTGCGTCTGTTAGATTTTTATCAAAAAGAATCTACTACAACTACTATTATACATTAATGGGAAAAGTCCGGTTATAAACGCCACACTTTCCTGGCACTTTGTGACACGTTTGTGTTCTGTCAAAAATAGTCGTATCGCATACGTTTTTTGCTTATTTTAAGTCGTATGTATCCGCACATACTCACAGAAAAAGTGACTGATTTAATAGTTTCATGTTACTTCTTCAATGTAAGCAAACTTACTGTAGAGAATGTAAAGAAGTGAGTTGAATGCCACGTTACCGACCATTCTAGTGGTCCAAGTAAAGCAATGAGTCTGGTGTATGTGTGTGTCTTTGTCTTCGGAGAATAACGTTTGAACTAAATAACCACCGACCTAAACATTTGGTTCACCCTGATCCTATGTAGGTCAACTTCGAAGGTCAATGTCACAGGACAAAGTTCACGGTCACGGAAGGAAAGCGTTCCTTTTTCGGCTGTGGATGCACGTTTCGACATGACGTATTTCTGGTTGTTTGTCGAATTCTTTGTGCTAAAGTGGTGGGTCGGTGCGACCTCGAGTGAGGGCCTTCTGTTGTCTATATGATACTGTGCAGGTGCTGCTGCGGAGGCGGTGAGAATGTCGACGTCAACGCATGTACTGTTATCCTCAGCGTGGCTACTTCTGCTGACCTCGTCCGGCGTTCATGGACAGTCGTGATTAATGATTGACGAACCGTTGTCGCACTATCGCTCATTACGGGCAAGATGGCCCGCCGGACAAACTGTAGTTATGCGTTTACTCAGGGGTCAATATATTTTGTTTTAGCCCCTTTGAGGCCGGGGGCGACGTGTTCCATCGTCAGACTGAAATTTTGCAGAAGTGAGCGGACCACAGAAAGCGAGGTAGTTCGATTTTTGTCATGCTGCTGCTGTTCGATTGGCTGCAATTCGACGGTGGTTGCTTCACCAACAATAGCGTCGCCTTTTCTGAATCGATTCGGACGTGGTTTAAGTTATTTTAAGAGAATGAACGCAATTTCAAATGTACTGGCTGTCATTCAAATCCATTCCCAGGTGGTTCCACAATTCACGCGACAGTGTTACGAAATTTGCCAAAATAGAGGAACATGTATGCTAAGTTAGAGCTGAGGACCTGGCGAGCTGGAGGCAAAATTTCACCAAAATATTTTATACCACAGTCACTGCAGATAGCGCATGCACAACTTTTTGTTTACTTATAACACTGCGCCGCCATAAATTATCGAGTTTGTATGGATTGCGCTAAAAGTCGTTAACAGCAGTAAGTTTCTAACGGAAATAATTTTAAGCGGTGTAAATTGTAAATTAAAAGCATTTTGACGTTTAAGGTTGTGATAAACTCGTGTTCATCACTTTTCTCTGCGCCATCAGATGGCATAACGCGCAGCTACATACATTACAGTGTTCAATAATATTTATGTCGATGATTTTCTATGTTTCAACAACATACGCAGATGGTGGTCTAGTTTCTCGTGTCAACGGGTCATTGGCATGTTGCCGGTATTGCTACATCTTCGAGACGTTGCTTTTGATATTTTTATTTTATTTAGTAATCTCGTCATTAATGAACTTACACTGACGGCGACCCAAAGACCCCAAAACCGATACAGCTCGGACAGCCAAACTTGACATACAAATGTCCCACTATGAGTCCTAGAAACTCGTTCATTTTGGGGTCAAAAGGTCAAAGATTAAGGTCACAAGTCACAAAAGACAGTGCCAATGTGGGTCTTTGCTCTCTTGTGAGTGTGGCTTCTCCTAGTTTGCATTGTGATTACAGCACGATGGCGGCGTGAGAGTTGAAATTTACTTATTGTACTTTTGCTGGAAAATTGTGTTATTTCTTTTTAGAACACTGTTATCGTCTCTGGAACTAACAAGAAGCTAACATATCGCAGAGGGACCCGCGACGGGCTATGTCAGTGGAAATCCTGTCAACTGCAGCACAGTTGTATCAAAAATTCACATACGTAAATACTTGCAATAGACGAATGACCCTGAAGGTCATTCAAGGTCATCGGATTTGCCGCTATTCGATAGGCCATATATCAATTAGTGGTCAGTAGTAACAATGACTGAGTGACTTTCAAGGACATGCACCTATCGTAGGCCTTTTAGAGTCCAATTTTTCGTACAATTACGGAGAATATGACAAGATTTCAACTTTTGTTGCGCGTTGCACGGTCGCTCTACGATAGCTAAGCTGGTAACTGTATGTATGAATGTATGTATGAAAGACACACAAACAAATAACCCACAAATCGTTTTTTACTCCAAAGTGATGTACAATTCTAATTTTTCTTTGCAACTTCGCACGTGTACACGACGTTACTACTTCATTTCAGGACACTGGCGATCCCTAGCGCTGCGATCTTTATACCAGACTAACGGACACTGGTGAGCAACTAGCGTATTATCATGTCCTAGAACGAATCGATTCACTCGCTCGCCACTCACTCGAGACACGGTTCGGGAAGATTATACTTCTACTCAAATAAAACGGCGCGAGCAAAAAAAAACAAAAGACGAAAGAACGAAAGAAAAACGACAATACGCGGCTGTATATAACAGCGAATCTGTCGAGAAACATGACTAGTGACAAAGGCAGCGTTTTGTCCTTTCTTTACACGCACACACACACACACGCACAAACAAAAACCGAGATGAAAAATTCAGAAGTAACCAACAACAACAACAACATCAACAAACTGCGCGAGCACGTTGAAACCGCGTATGAAAACAAGTCAGAAAGAAACGTGTCTGTTGGTATCAGAGAAGAAAAACGGGACGTGAGTAAGTGAGTAATAAGTAACGAATGACTAGCAAGCAGCAAATAAATCGCACGCACACACACACCACGCGTCACGTGATAAAAGATGGCTGAGCGTCAGGTGCGCGCGATGGACTCTACGAGCTCTACGTCAACGGGGGGGTCGCAGCGTTATCACAAACTGTTTCCTCTTGTCGCGTACTGCCTGCTGACGAAACTCCGAGCACCGACCGTCGCGCTGTCAACACTGGACGACCGAGAGAGCAGTAGTCAGCGAACGAAGACCATGGTCGTTTTGAGTTTCGATGCGGCGCGCGGCGAACGAAGTAACTAGAGCTATCGAGAGAGAAGGACAGAGAGAGAGAGAGAGAGAGAGAAACTGGCGTGGTCAGGAGCAGACTCGCTACGCCTCGTCCGCGCCACCGTCGACTGCGTCACTGAGTCTACTTCCTCTCCGCCATCGGATCGATGGCCGAACTCACTGCAACACACCGAAAGACAACCATGAGGTCCGCAGTGAAACGCGGGACTCAAGTCTCAAGCAGCTTTCACATCGCGCCCGGCACGATGCGATACGTCGAGACATCTGACGCAGAAATCAACCGTGTCTCGACTCCTGCGACAAGTTGCGTCGTGTTCGCCACATCACGTCCGTCCCCTTGTGAACGCTCCCATTTTATTGAGCCAGCCCGGTCTTTCCCTGGCAAGCGAAAGGGCTATAAGATGTGCCGATGTTACTTTCTTTCTTTTCTAACGGTTCCCTTGGATACCAGTTATGAACAAGTTCTGCATTTCACAAGGTAGTGTGGAGACATTATTCAGACGTGATGGGCAAGTTCGCAGTCACGGTTACAGGTCGTTTTATTCTGAGATAACGCAAAAAGTAAAAGGTAGGTATTAGTAGTATTGTTTAAAATGACGTTAAGATTTCCCAAGGTAAAGTGGCTACAGCTGACATGTGAGACGAACAAATTTCTCAACTTTTAACTCAAATTTTGTGAGGAATTCATACACTAGAAGTCATTAAAATCGGTTAATTTGTGACAGAATTATTGGTATGTACTGGACCGATATTCACCAAATGTTTAGGATAGGTACATGTATGATGAGCAGATTTGTAAAGGGCGTCATAATGGTCATCAGATGCATGGGTGGACATGATCAATGTGACCTATCGCTCAAGGAATGTTGCTATGGTAACCGATTTTTGATGCCATCGGCGATAATTACTATGGACTGGCATTCCACAACGTATGGGAGGATCGCAACATGGATGCACGCGTTAACACCGCCGTTGACCCCTCTACGTCTGATAAAAATTTGGTGAACTTTGGTCTTTGGTCTAGTAACCCCCGAGTTTTGCAGGCGCGTTTGCGCTGACGGGCTACACGCTGCGCTTTGCCACGCATTTCTTGTTCAACGTGTGTTATAATGTCGCCGGCTTGCATCGACGTGCGCTGTGCCGTGCGTTGTGTTGTGTTGAGTTGCGGCGCTGGATGGTGTATGAACCAGACAGTGCTGGAATTACCGGGAGAAAGGCGGAATTTCCCCCACTGCGGTTGTCAGTCCCTATACTTTACAATGGGCCGCCCTTTGGCGCCTAGGTGTCGTCCCCCACTACTTTTTTCTTTTTTTCTTAATTCGGCCACTGGAACCGGACTTCAGACTAACTACAGCCTACAGGTTTTACTGCGGGCGAACCTACAACCCGTTAAGGGGCGGACCAGCATCTGTTTGGAACTTTGGATGCAGGCAAACCGGGTCGCTACAAGTAAGGTCAAGGTCGAGGCATGAGCACTTGCTCGATAGCAGTGTCTTCGTGAGTCCCTGAGCAGCAGCACTTTACAGTCTCCGAAGTTGCGGATGACTCGCAAGAACTTTTTCCGAAAGTGTACTGCATTTGTCCAGTGTTCTTTTCATTGTGGCCTATTTTTGCGTTTTTCACTGCCACATTTCAGTTGTCCACCAACGGTAGATCGTCACTAACAGGTACTTCCGCAAAGCACAGTCATGTTTTGCTCCTGTTTTTTAGTCTGCCTTTCTGTCTCGCAGCAGGGTCACTAAATTGCTTGCAATGAACTACAAGAAATTTTGAGAAGGGGCTCTTGCAGAGAAAATTCAGTTAGATTTTGGACATGATCGGCATCCGGATTTTCGAAATAAAATGGAAACGTAGCGTTGGTAAGCTGGAAGTACAATGTCTTACTGATAGCAGTGGCCTGCTCGGGAGCTGCGTCACAGCCATCGCAAATCCTATGATGTCACACGCCAGTGCGCTATAAAGTATGATACGCTGGAATAAGTAGAGCAAACGCAAACCAGTTGAGAGCCAGTTTGAGGCCCGGAGGAACTACGGTCACTCACGGGGCCCCCTGCAGGCTGCTTCACCCCGAGGGATCGCGAGGCCCCTCCGACACTGCGGGCCCGTGTGGGACCCGGGGTAGCTTACCCCTCTTACCATCCCCCTCTCGACGGCCCTGAGCAAACGTACGCCACTTGTGTTACTAAATCCTTTCCTTTCCTGCCTTCTTCCCTCGGGTAGGACAAGTACTCGAACCAGATCTTGTCGGCTCAACGGTTTTTGCTTTTAGTTATTTTTCGTTACCGTTTCAGTCTGGTTCTTTGCGGTAGGATTAAGCTGGACACCCGACAGCTTTTCAGCGCACGTTAATATGTCGTACTGTACCGCATCATTATCGACAAAAAAACAACGAACGAACAGCACGCTCTGACAGACAGCAGCACGAACCTTCGGTGATTTTGCGCGCGACGACTTTGAGCACTTCGTCTATGGCGATGACCGGGAACGAGATTTTCAACACTGCGAACCATTCTTCCAGGTTCAGTGGCGTGATCTGAAACACTGCCTGCACGCCGCCGAAACACAATCACGCATTCCGCTTTCAACCGCCGTTAAATCGTCAACAGTTGAAGCGGCGACGAAACGAAAGTGATTTGACTAACGACAAAGATATTGACAAAACGAATCACGCAAGCAATGACAATCTAACGATTGTAACAATTGTAACGGTAACACAAAAAAGACAATTTTCATCGATGAAGTGAATTCCAATACACACATGCAAAGCGGTTAGTCGTAAAAGAGACAATTACATAAATTAGCCCCGTATGGGACTGACGGTCGACTCTTCTGAATCACAACTGTCGTTTCTGCCAAGTTCAGAGTCACGTGACACAAAAACTAGGACAAGTATCAACAATCAGGCCGACTAAATTTAGATATCGTGCCCTAGTTTAAGAATCAGTGGTCAGTTGCCAGCTCCCATTGTAAATGGCGGAGGAGATAGCTTTCGAAAATGGAAGGATTTCCAAATTTCAAGGGCTCGTGACCTTGACCTTGGATCGGGTCATATTGCATACCTTCGTGCATCACTCATAGACCTCTACCTCCTAATTTCATTGAAATTGAGGAAACTTTTTGTGGACGGACTGACGTACGTACGTACGTACGGACGGACATTTGCGACAGTCTTTATTAGGTCGACTCGGAAGAGTCAATCTAACACTAGAGCAAAGGACTTGTGTACTGCTTATGTTTGAACTGGACGATGAATGCAAATCGTTAAAAACTATTAGTGACTAAAGGAATATGTTCTTTGCTATCATCTTGGTTGGATGGACGGAAAGGTCGCAGCCAAGACATATTTCTTCAATCTCTGATAGTTATAATTATACGAGTTATTAAAGTAAAATTTATTTAAATGAAAGTAACGAAGTATAGCAGACTCGATAAGATATCAAAGAACGTCTACACACTCCCCGGTCACATGACTTGCCACGCAACATTTCGGCAGAAAATGTCAAATATTTCGTGTACGTACAGAATTTTGCGCATATAAATACAAATACAAACCCGTATTTGTCACTCCAAATTTTTTTTTAATTTTTGAACCCTTAAAACAACGGAGATGTTAAATAGACCGGCACCTCCAAGGTTGGGACTATTAAATTTCGTATTAACTCTCAACAACTCGCAATTAAAATCAGTCATAAAACAAAGTGATCGTGACAATCAAGAACCAGAAGAAGCCAGAACTCGCTAAACTGCAAAAAAAACCCACGCTGGTACTGTTTTTTGTGCCTCGTGACCTTGATCTTTGACCTTTTGAC
>Ga0209780_1003876_pt1 | contig 11339 bp, 5 predicted proteins | sample WorMetexBAHAMAS2_FD_187384 | JGI IMG/M metagenome (GOLD analysis project Ga0209780, IMG submission 187384) | Marine gutless worms symbiont microbial communities from Max Planck institute for Marine Microbiology, Germany - Inanidrilus exumae... | ecosystem: Host-associated > Annelida > Digestive...
ATGCAGACGTCCTTTATGGACGACCCCTTACTCAGGGGGCAATTACAAGTTATTTTGGCCCGCAGGGGTGACAAGTTCCATCACTGAGGCACAATTTGGGATAGACTCCTCTATGCAATATTTTTCCCCCAACAGTGCAGGAGTGGAGACGTTGGACACTAAAACTGAAAATTATACCCAATTTCATAATACAGGGGCGTTTTCCCTGCGCAATTTTTATGAAATTTTTAACATTTGTGGGGAGTACCAAGGTCGGTTAACTATTAAAATTTGGGATAATTTGCTTAAGCGGTTCCAGAGTTATGGGGGTTTAAAGCTGGAGTGCGTTCATTCATTTATTCGTTATTGTGGGCAGAAACCCAGCCTACTGTGGACCTCATCGCTGAGACCACATAGCAGTCCAGTGCGATTGCCCAGCGAGAGGAGGGGAATTGGTAGGTGTGTGTAATGTGTGTATGCGACGTGCGGGGAAGGCGGGTTAAGTAGAGTGAGCAGCTTGTCGGGTATTTCTATAGTGTACCCCCTCTAGACATGGCCTACTGTCAGGCTTAGCCCTGACTGGTGTTGTGTGTTACACCAGCCAGCGGCCAGCCAAGTCTATCTACTGCGACTCACGCTGGTGCGGCAGACAGCCTTGACACTGCTATATCAAGGTGCCTGCAACGGTCAGTTTATGGACGGCACTGTCAAACCATCTTTTTCCTGCCTGGGATTATGTCCCTGTTCATCATGTGCATAGGAATTATTTGAAATAATTCTTTGGTAGGTGGACGTGCCTGGGCTGAGGTTTGAACCCCGGCCACTGAGTGCACTACGCTCTACTGCACATGGCGCCCAAGTGCTTAGGAAAGAGGAGGATGGGAAAGGGCAGGGAAGGGAAGGAGAGGGAAAGGGCAGGGATGGGTAGAGAAGAAAAGGGGAGTAAAGAAAAAGATACAGAAAAGAAGGGAAACCCTGAAAAACCGCTAAAAACTGCAGTTTTTACCAAATTGTCAACAGAAATAACAATCCAAATACATGCTACCAAAAACTAGAGAAACTGTTATGCAGCAGTGCAAGGTGAACAGAACTAGCAACAAAATAACACGATTACTCTGAAATCACATTATAATCATGATGATATGATTACATAAAGAGCAAGCAAAGATAAACTAACAATTCATTTTTGGAGACTTTGAAAAATGAATCGACATAATCAGAGCGACCAAGAAGCTCAACGAAGTCTTCATCGTGAGTGATGACCAGCAACTGAAAATTGCGCTGTTTCTGTCGACTCTTGATGATTCTGACGCAGCAAAACAAACAGTTGTAGCACGTGTATCGACGACATCAACAACAATGAAAAACAAACTGTTTTAAAACTATGCTGGTAAATCAGTATCATACATGCACTGTCATGAACACAATGAACCATCAAATCGATGTTACTTATATGCACTGACATTGACAGTTCTTGTGTGCTTCTCAAATCTTCACTGATTGGCAAAATGTACAGTATATAGTAGGCATCAGAGGACGGTTCAGGCGTCGGAGAGCCGACATAAAGGGACCAACGCCCCTTCCCTCAGGAGTCCATTGGTGGATGAAGAAATGATGAGGTTGGACCACTGGCTAGAGTCAAGTGCTTCGGGTTTCCTTCAGTGCTTAGACATTGTTGGTTGGGTGAGAGGAAGGGTAGCCGGCCTACATGCAACTTATCACAAAGGTAATCTTCTGGAACAATTGGAGGCAAACAGCGGGACATTCACCTGTCAGATGGTGATTAAAAAAGACGTAGTTAAATACCCCAAAACACGTCATGATTAGCTGCTATTAGTAACCATTAAAAGGTCCAGAAACAAACTCTCATCATACATGCCGTTCATACAGTTAGTTATTAGGAGTTTAACGTCCCCTTTCAGCACAAATATGGCTATATCAGAGACAAAAGGTCAGGGGTGGAGAGCTATACTTAGCCAGTGAAGGAAGGCAAGTGATATATTAACCTCAACCCTGGCTGCCTTTTTGTTTAGCAGCCACCCAAAAGGGAAAGGGATGGAGAATCTCATTTAAATTATTACACTAGCGCCTACAACAGAGGAAACCAACTATCGCACCACAAGACTAAACTAAAGCAAATACAACAAAACACCAAAATAAATCTTAACTAAGCAATACAGATAACACAAAATTAACAAAAATGACTAAACCCATGTTCGATCGCCTCCTACGATCTCCAGCCTGGAAACAGAGTGGGTAGGTAAAAAGGTAGGGATGGACAAAAGAAGAAAACAGGTAAAGCAAACAAGAAAAAAAACAGAAAAGGTAAACAGAGCAAAAGATGAGGAACTGAACAGACAAGTGAGGAAAAAAGCAGGAAAGGGGGTACCGCAGGGTTACATGCCATTCAAAATCACTGACCTGGAATGACTGTAGCCAATGATGGCCCAGTGGTAGTTACTCGTGATCAGCTTGCTGATGAACTCTGCTGATGTGTGACATTACTTATAAACCTAGCAGTAGGCTGCTACCATTACTTTCTGCCAGGCCCACAGTTACCTACTGAGTTTCAACTGACTGACTGACACAAAATAGGTCATTACAGAGACGTTCTTCCCAGCCATCTCAACGCAATCTCTTGGCTTAGTACTGAATTCCCAGCTTCAAAGCAACACTGCCCTTGCCCAGTACTAATTTACACTGCTTGGTGTAACAGAGGCACGCGTGTCAACAACTTGCCTAGGGTGGCTGCATATCTGCAGAATGGTCGGGGATTGAATCAGCGACCTTCAGATCATTAGTCCAATGCCTTAACTAGTGCAGCACTATACCATGGAACTACACCGCGAGTCCAAAACAACCCGGACCCCTACAACATTCTGGCAAGGCTTCATCAAAAAAGCACAGATGTCGGTAATTTTTGATACAGACAATTGCACTTCATCAGTTAGTCTGCAACAGCTAGTATAGCAAGTAACGAGTTTAATGCTGCTGAGAACCACATGCAGTTTCCATGGCAACGATAGCAGGTACATGTGGGCCAACTCTTAACAGGCGATTGCAGAGGGATGTGGAAGTAACGGTCAAAAAACTCCGTAAACCGGCAATTGTTTACATTTTATACTTCTTCGAACGATCATACCAAAGACAGTAGGTGTGGCAAGTCTTACCAAGTGTTGGCGACAAACTTTCGCGGGGAGTTGTACTCTTTCAGAGTACTTTCCATCTAGTTCAGTTATTTTCATCAACACAGCATTTTATAAATGAAGCATGATAGATAGCGTAAGCATGCCGACAGTAACATTATGTCTGCTGGTGGTATGCTATATAATTTTATACACTTGTTATGTGAAAATTCAATATTACTTCAAAAACTAACTAGACCTATGCATTATGTGTATAAAAAATAATGCTACTGAAACAATGTTTATGACGTTGTGCCACAACAGTACAGGGGTCCGGTTTTTTGACTCACAATGTAACAATGTAAGTATATCTCCAGGTGAAGTCTACTTATAAGTGTATAACGTATGCATAACCTGTCAACTGATCTCTGTGATTGGTCAACAACTCTGCAGAAATAACAGCAATATCCCCACAAGTTAGAATGTAGCGAGGATGAAAGCAGTAAATGAAACGAAACTGTAGCTTACTCTACTAGTGCATAGGCCAAACTTTCGATATTTTCACGATCAAGGTTTGTTGTCGGCTCATCAAGTGCAAGGACACCACAATTCAAACAGAATGTCTCGGCTAGCGCGAGTCGAATAATTAGTGACGCCAGAACCTATACAATATCAACCGAATCAATGACAATAATGTTCACACGTATTTATTTCACTTTCTAATGATGCAGCTGGTCTATAACAGTAAAAAAGATGTTAGGATAATTTATTAGGCATACGCAAAATATCTCACAAATGTTGACTTAGTTGTCTGTATAGATAACTAAACTGACTGAGTTAAGGTTTTACATCCCACCCCACACAAAATAGGTCATTTCATTCTTCCCAGCCAATCTCTTTGCTAAGTACTGAAAGCCAAATCTAACACAACAAAAGCAAACATGCATCCAGAACAAAATATACAACAACACAAAAATAAACTAAAAATCTCAAGCTAGGCTTGGTCGTCTCCTATGACCTCTGGCCTGGAAATAGAACTGGCCTATTCTGGAAGAAGTAGGTAAGTAACAAAGTATATAAGGAAGAAAGGAAGGAAGTTAAGTAAGCAAGCAAACAATTTTATATAGCATCAAAATCAACAAATAAATCAGGGCGAATTACAGCCCCTAAGCCTATACGGGTGGAACTAGTTGATTATTAAATTAGCTCCGTACGGGACTGGCGGTTGACTCCTACTTACAATACAATGCAATATAAAACTCGCAACGCACCATATGTAACTAAAATGTTATTCGTAGGCGGTACTGCCAACTTCAAAGTCACGTGACACAAAAACTAGGACAAAAATCAAAAATCCGGCCCCGATAAGCTCTAGGTATTGTGCCCTAATTTAAGAATCCGTGGTCATTTGCCAGCCCCCATTAGAAATGCGGGAGGAGATAGCCTTTGTAATAGGCTGAATTTCCGACTTTCAAGGGCTCGTGACTTTGACCTTGAATCGGGTCATACTGCATACCGTCATGCAAAATGCATCAGTCATCGACCTTTACCTACATACCAAATTTCATTGAAATCGAAGGAACTTTTTGTGGACGGACGTACGGACAGACGGGCAGACAAGACATTTTACACACACGTTATTAAGTCGAATCGGAGGAGTCCACCTAAAAATGAGTTGCTTAATGTAGACAGATATTCATCTTGTTTTCACAAGATATTTCTGTACAATATGTTTCATTCACACAGACCATATGCATATACTTAGCAGTGTTTACAATTACACTAAGAAACATCAGGGTGTTGTTCTAAACACTGCCAACATTCATCACGCGAGTCAATAACAAGCTATAAACACTAAAAGTCTTGGAATGAAGGTGTTATAGGCAACAGACACAAACTAAGAACCTTTTGACCAGCACTGCATCGTCCACGCATGTCTAGCTCAGTGCCACCTCTGATCATGACAACTCGGTAACGATAGCTACGACGTGTCTTGGAAGCTCCGCTGCCTTCCTCCTCATCTGAACGGATCTCTATCGTCTCAATATCTGCAAATAATTCAGTTTTTCTATCAGCAGAAGTAGAAAAAAGCAATCAAAGCATATAAGTATGCTACATAAATGTGGCAAAATTAACTATATCAAATACATCACATATGTGCTTCGTGTTTGACAATACATGAATAAACAGCAACTGTCCCAGTTTTATACAGTGAATTGTTGCTGTCTTTTCTCCACGTGATACTGAGTTAACCAGTTCCTGCTTTCTTCCTCCACTTGCTCCAGAACAAAACCTGGAACAGGCTTTTTACAGAACAGATGTCCTTCCTGTCACCTAATCAACAGAGTCAAAGCTCAGAAGCAAACTCAAAGCACCGACCCCAACCAGAGAAAATCACTCATTAGTCCACCCTTCCTTCATCCACCACCGACTCCTAGGGGTGTTGCCCACTTTTACTCTTGCTCTCTGATGCCTCTGCCCCAGTAATAGCACACAATAAATATACCTGTTCTGAAGAGTATTCATTCCTGTTTCCATAAAGTATAAAAATCCACCACGAAATACAGGAGTTATAGTGAAAAATAAAATGGCACATTTTTATGGTCCAAGGTGTATAAATATTACTATTTTATGTACCCAGACTACGAACAGTTGTTCAAAATCACTGCACTCTCTCAACAAAAAATAGCACAGCAGTAGTTTTATTCACAAACCATTTCCTCGGTACGTGTTCCTCCACAACTCACGAATGATCTTGTTGATCTCGGACATTTTCCTGTTGTGGTAATTCATAATTGTTCTGGCATCAGCAAACAAACACAATACAATGATGTCAAAAGTGATGTCCTGAAAGACATTATTTATAGTAACTGTCCAATTATTCTGACTAGAAATAGCCAAGTGTGAAGATAACATAATTTAGCAATGTGTCATTCTAAGTTTAGGGGACACAAAGTTGAATATCATTATTGTACAATTTATTTCAAGAATGTAAAATGTTTGTTAAACTGTAGAAATATGTATAAATTATATATCCATTCCAAACAGAAAGGTGACACACAATAAATCAAACAAATAATTAAGTTTTACAGGCACCGACATAATGAAGTGTTTATAATAAGTCAACACAACACAAACCCATCAAGAGCTTTGTAGTATTTATCAAGGTCACTGTTTGCCATTTCAGTTGTCTGCATATACAGCAGTGACAATAGTATGAATACAAACATCTGTGAGGCATGCAACTATCAGCATTCATAACTGATTGATGTGACAGCAGTGTCTAGGAGGGTGGCGGCTCTGTAAGGTGTGAATGGATCACCAGTACATAAACAGTAAGTAATTATCAGTAAAATTCCAAACATGATTCGTAAATACACAAACATGACTCAACAGAATATACACAGCAGTAACTATGTTCTCGATACACTACTTCATGAAAGCTTAATAACGAGAGGCTAACTACTGCAGAGAGACTGTGTAATGCTCTAGGTCAGTTGAAATCCTGTCAACTGCTGCCCAACTGTACAAAACAAGTCTCTGCTGCCACTGACAGACCCGCACAATGCAGTGCCTCGCGCCTGTGCTGTACACACATGTCAACAATCAGTGTAATAAACTGGTGACCAATAACGGCCACCAGTTTTACCACACTGACCGTCCACCTAAGTTGACAGCACCTAAGACGATTAGCCGTTCCAGAGATATGGTTGGTGCCCACCGAAATTTAAATGGTTCACGTGACCTAACCACGCCCCTTTCAGGGATGGTTTGATAGGTAGGCAGATGCTACTATCAGCCTACCTGCCAAATTTCCATAAAGCACATATGAGTTCCTATTTGCACTCCATAGTTAAGTATGTACCTATGTTACACCGTTTCTAAGATATAGCAAGATATTGGTCGAAAATCGCTGATCCAAACCTACCTCACCTCTATTTAGCACACCCACTGGGGGTGACTCCGCTAGAATTTCGCCGAGATCTGAGTCCCTGGGCTATCGTATAGCATTGTTTGCGAGATCCTAGGTTTAGCCGTCTTAGTAGAACAGACTTGTAATGGACAGACACACGATGATAGCAAGTACTGCACTAGCATAGCGTTGTGCGGTAAAAATTGCACTTAAACGATGGTTGGGGTCACTCAAGGTCATCAGTAATGCCACCATTCGACAGAATGCACATGACTATGATTCCCTATTCACCTTTCGTACAAATACTTTGTCTATCTTGTACTTTTTTTGAGATATAGTGAGAACTGGTCACAAGTCATAAATCTTTCCTACCCCATGTGTATTGGGAGCCCTCATTGGAGATGACACCTGAATTTCATCAAAATCTTTGGCATCAGAATACTACAGACCATAGACTAACATGCGATATTGTTTGCATAACAATGTTTAACCATTTTTACAGCACCCTAGCTTGTGACAGATGGACACATGACCATAGCAAATACTGTGCAGCATAGCATCATAATGGCAAAAAGCAACTTCTCCTACAACTCCTCCCGATCCATAACACGCACACACTCAGTTTTGGCCTTCTGCTCTGGAATTAGCCCAGGCTAGGCCAGGGCACCCAAAATAAAATCCTTGGGGGATAATTGGTAAAGTTTTTACAGGTTGTTACCCACCCAACGATCAGTGTGGAAGCAACGAAGAAAATTAGCCCCGTACGGGACTGGCGGCTGACTCCTACTTACTGCCAACTTCAAAGTCACGTGACACAAAAAGTCGGACAAAAATCAAAAATCCGGCCCCGATAAGCTTTAGGTATTGTGCCCTAACTTAAGAATCAATGGTCATTTGGTCGAGGAGATAGCCTTTGAAAATGGCCGAATTTCCGACTTTCAAGGGCTTGTGACCTTGACCTTGGATCGGGTCATACTGCATACCGTCATGCATCACTCATCGACCTCTACATACACACCAAATTTCACTGAAATCTAAGAAACTTTTTGTACATGGACAGACGTACAGACAAACATTTGAGACCCACTTTATTAGGTCGACTCGGAGTCTACCTAAAAACTCAATGCATTGACTGTAACCTGAGACCGGAAGCAGACAGCAAGCACAAGAGCACAATAACCCACACCGGAACTGTTTTGTGTGCCTCATGACCTTGACCTTTGACCTCACACCCAAAATAAATGGGGTTTCAGTACTCATTGTGGAACATGTCTGTGTAAAGTTCGGTGATCCTGGCAGCACTGATTTTTGAGATATCACGTGAAAAAATTAATCCCGTACGGGGACTGACGGTCGACTTCCGCTAGGGCAGACTAGGGCAATTATCAGAAATCCGGCCGGAACAAAGTCATATATTGTGCCCTAGTGTAAGAATCAGTGGTCATTTGCCAGCTCCCATTTTAAATGACAGTGCATCACGTTTGAGAGCAGAGCCATTAATACCATTGACAAAGGCGTCGCTGAAGTTGCGAAACAAACGTAGCCGTTCGCGGTGTTTTGCACAAAGTACACACCATATGCGCACCGCACTGTTGTCAATTAGTTCATCACGAATCCAAATTCCATTTGGATTGAGTGTTTAAAGCTTACACTCATAACGTAGTTTTTGTTTACATGTTACCGATACCGGAAACTAATTATCCGTTGTCATGAATATTCATGTAGTAAATACGTCAAACTGTTGACAGAAGCACGCTGAACCACGTGCATGCTGTTACCGCTGATTAACGCAAAATGACGATTGTTTATCGACAAACATCTGTAAAAATGCGCTGTATTTTACGTTTGTTTTGAGTAAATGAGATGTCGAAAATATTGATTCGCACAAATTTGCACCTGAAATATCACTTTGTTTAGCAAAAGCCAAATTTTGCGGCGCATTTTGTGATGGGATACCGCTTGGCGTAATTTGGACGATTTTGCAACTGTCGGGTCCCGGTGACCTTGACCTTGGATCCGGGTCAAGGTCATACCGTTGTGCATCTGTCATCGAGTACTGGCAGTATACCAAGTTTGACAGATCGCATAAACTTAAGAAAATATCTTGTCAGACGTGGTTAGGACCAAAGTTCAGAGGTCACGTGATGGAAAACGAGGACTAATTTTAAAAATCTGACCGGTTACATTTTAGACATTGCCCCCTAGTTTAAGAATCCGTGATCATTTGCCAGCCCCCATTATAAATGGGGGAGGAGATAGCACTTGAAAATGGTTGAATTTCCGACTTTCATGGGCTCCTGACCTTGACCTTGACCTTGGATCCGGGCATGGTCAGTACCTTTTTCATCTCGCATTGAGTACTACCTGTATACCAAATTTCATCGAAATCGAAGAAACTTTTTGTGGACGGATGGACACACGGACGTACGGACAGAGGGACGGAAATTTGACACCCATATTATTAGGTCGACTTCCAAAGTTTGGAAGTCGACCTAAAAAACAGACAAACAGACATACACACGAACGCCACTGAAAATCCTACCCATGCAACTGCTGTCAGCATTGGTAAAAATCAACAACCACTGGACCTCATTCCTTCTTCATCCGTAAACTGACTTGTGATGGAAAGGATGCTGCAACCTTTACACTGGCCCTCTGATGCAAGTACCATAACAAGTATCTATATTGGGCCTACTGAAATAATTAAATGTGAATATACAGACGAAAACAACATACTTTTAGTTCTATCATCTTATCTCTGTACTTGACGTCTGCATCCTTGTACATATCTCCTTCAAGATCACGTCGAAATGCCACAATTTCACCTTTAAGTGCATGCTGCCGATTCCTCGCCACGTCTCGCTAAAAATAACAACAACGACACTTCATGGGTTACAAATCTTCACGGGGAAATGAAATCAATAGGTGCAAACAACCACTACAACATCTTAAAAAATGTACAAAAACAACAAATTTCTGTTGTAATTTAACTCTTTGGAAGTCACTCCAGTCTGGGTTAGGCCTGAACTGTAAGTTCTACAGGCTGGAAGCCTATCCTGCCACACACGGTGCACAACTGACAGTATCAAACACTGAAATAATTAACATCTCAAACCTCATGGTAAAAACAATTATACCACTGACAAATTATAAACGTCACATCTTAAAACTAGGTGTTGCCCTAACGGGATGTAACACTACTGGCCCGCCGTCGCGTGCTGCCCCTGGTAAGTTACGTTGCATATGTGCCGGTGTTACAGACGATGACAGACTACAGATGACGACGACAGACGCCAGTGACTGTTACTAGTCTAGCACACGTACACAGTGTGTAGGCGGGCCAGTAATAAATCATTATTACCCACGCCAGCATAGCTGTCGGCGTGGGTAGGGCATTCAGTCACATCTGTATGCTTGTCCGCGCTCTAACAGGAAAAGGAAAATGGCTTGGGCTATAGACACCAAACTTGGTACACTTATACTCTACAGCAGTCGAACAGCATGCATTGACACAGAGGTCATAAGGTCAAGGTCACACGGTTACAAAAACCGTCACTGTCGCACGGTTGCTTGTGACCATGGCTGGTATTCCGTGCATTAGAGACATTGTGACAATGCGCTATATAAATCTACTTTTACCATTACCAATTTTACCATTGTCATATGCTACACCATTAATTAACTTATTTACTACCTTACGTCTGGTAAAGTTACAAGGTTACAATCTTATAGCAAGACAAAAGTATATATGGTCATCATTGTATTATCACCATCACCATAATGACTAATATCAGGAATGAGCAAAAAATACCTCTGCTGTAAGCTTATCCATCTCCTGCTGGAGAGAGTCTCGTTCTCTTATAAGATTGTTGACGTCCAGTCCATCCAAACGCTGCTCCTCGGCTTTAATGCGATCATTAATGGCTTCAATCTCGACCTGTCTCTCACGCAACTTCAGACTGTCTACCAGTTCACGCTGATGAATCTGATCACAAATATCATATGACAAACTACGTTTACTGAAAGGAAAAATGAAGTTAATTATTTTACATAATTCAAACTTGCTGATGCTGTTCTGCACAAATTTAATCGTCAAGATGGCAAATGTAGACATCAGCTACCAGTGCCGCCATATGGCGAACTTTACCAAACATAACCTTGTCATCTGATCTGCGGGTGGCACGGCCACCAACTGTTGCTTCCACCTGGCGAACTTGATAGTTAGTTAGTTAGTTCGAGTTTAACGTCCCCTTTCAGCACAAATATGGCTATATCAGAGACAAAAGGTCAAGGGTGGAGAGCCATCTCTACCCAGTGAAGGA
>Ga0209780_1003877_pt1 | contig 11339 bp, 11 predicted proteins | sample WorMetexBAHAMAS2_FD_187384 | JGI IMG/M metagenome (GOLD analysis project Ga0209780, IMG submission 187384) | Marine gutless worms symbiont microbial communities from Max Planck institute for Marine Microbiology, Germany - Inanidrilus exumae... | ecosystem: Host-associated > Annelida > Digestive...
CACTCGTGTTCGCCTCGCTACTGGCCGCTGTCGACCCAGTCGCTGTACTCGCCGTCTTCGAGTCGATCCACGTCAATCAACTGCTCTACATCATCGTCTTCGGCGAATCGCTCCTCAACGACGGAGTCGCCGTGGTACGTCGCGTGGCCTACTGCGCAGCACCGTATAGCAAACACAGTGAGAAGATGAGAATTAATCAAACTACGTTTTATGCTTGGTGTGTAGAAACGCGACGGCACAAGCTGTTTATGTAGTCTATTGTGATCATAGTTGTTCCGAACGTTCGAAACGTTCTGAATGTTCAAGGGAAGACGCAAGGAACAATGTCAGGTGCATGCAGGCGAGGAAGACCACGCACGTCCTGGATGGACAACATCAATAAGTGGACAGGACTCCCCGTGGAAGAGTCAATCAGAATGGCAGAGGACAGAGATAAATGGAGAAAGTAGGCTATGTCCATGGTGTGGCCAACCCTCGGATCGAGGACGGCTAAAGAACAGAACAGACACCGTGATTGCAGGTTGACAGCGTGGCTGCATGGCAGTACGTGGTGTTTTGTCTGTGCATGCGCGGATGCGTTTTGCAGGTGCTCTATCACATGTTTAGTGAGTTCAGCGACATCGGTGCCGAGAACATCGTCGCTGCCGACGTTTTACTCGCGATCGTATCGTTCGTCGTCGTCATCGTCGGCTCTCTGCTCATCGGGACACTGATGGGTCTTGCTGGCGGCTTCTCGGCACGGTTTACATATCACCTGCGAGTCATGGAACCGATGGTTGTCGTCGTCATACCCTACCTGGCGTTCCTAGTTGCGGAAATGTTTCACCTGTCCGGCATTCTTTCGTACGTAATTTTCACAATTTTTGATTTATAATTAATCAACTATGAGTTGTCTTAAGGCGAGGAATAGCCCAGGTCTGTCTTACCCTTTTGGCTTTTCATTTCTTTACTTTACTTTTTAGGTCGACTCTTCAGATTCGACCTAATAAAGCCGGTCTCAAATGTCCGTCCCTACGTACGTACGTACGTATGGGTGCGTAGACAGACACACGCAGACAAAATGGCTACGTACTGTGGCTGCGAAGAAAACCAAGATTTAACAGCGTCGCAAATGATAGCGTTGCGTTACTCAACAGGTGCGCGTTCTGCGGCATGACGATGCGCAAGTACGTGGAAGTAAACATTCTGCCCAAGTCGAAGACGACCATCAGGTACGTCATGAAGATGCTAGCGTCAGTCGCTGAAGCAGTCATCTTCATGTTCCTTGGAGTCTCGGCCGTTTCAAGTGCGCACGTCTGGAATACGGAATTCGTCCTGCTCACCGTGTTCTTCTGCCTGGCGTTTCGCGCCATCGGTGTGTATCCTTCATGATCTGCGCAGTGGTTAGATTGATCCGGATCTCAGTCCCTCCATCTCACGTCTGGCATCCGGAACATCCTGGATGGGATTCGGCACCTAATCATTGACATCCGGCGGCTAATCACATATCCCGGCAGTCTTTACCATCAGAAGCGTTTTGTGGCTCAAATTACAAAAATTAAATTCGGCCTGGGGCTACACCATACATTTTATGCATGGGAGCTTACAGCTGATTTTCAAAGGGACCGCTTTGCCTTGGGAAGGTGAGGCAAATTTAGTAGCTGGATTGAAGCATGATAATCACTGGATCTAGTGCAAGCAACCCCTGACAATCAGCGTAGTACATTAGTCCTCCTTGTGCGTATGTAAGGTCTGCGTATACCTTAAGCCCGGTCCACACCAGCAACAATGTCGGCGCAACATTATCGAAGCCACTGGCAACTTTGTTGCCTGTTGCTTTGACAGCGTTGCAGTTTTTGGCAACAATGTCGAACGTTGCTTCGACATTGTTGCCAAAAAAGGCAACAATATCAAAACAGCGTTCGACTTTGTCGAAGCAACATTCGACTTTGTAGCATTCAACAATGTTGCTTCGACAATGTTGCTGATGTGGACGGGGCTTTACGTTCTTAACATAGTCCAGTGTAGCCACGGCGCCATCCCTGCTTTGTAATAAACGTAATCATGTTGGCCTTTGTCGTATAAGGGTAGAGGTGAAGTCGATTCACTTTTTTTGTCTTCCCCAAGACAAAAGTTTATTTATGTTAAATATTAATTTTAATATTAATTTAATTAATTAATTTATTATAGCAAGCAACAGCAGCTATAGTGTAACAAGTGTCGTCATCATCAGCCATTTTCTTGCATATATTTAGCGTACGTTAACATTCGTTTACATCACGCATCTCCGTATGGCGCCGAGCGGTGTTGCGCCGCACCGCGCCGAATCCGGTGTGAACGAGACTTTAATGTGCGCGTTGTCAGTGATCGTTGTTCTGAACCACTTCGCGAATCTGGTCCGAGTGGCGAAGCTGGACCGCATCAGTCATTTCGTCATGGCGTACGGCGGACTTCGCGGCGCCATCGCCTTCTCGCTGGCCGTCGTGCTCGACCGACAACACTTTCAGAGTCGACAGCTGTTCGTCACGACCACCATCGTCGTCGTCTACTTCACCAACATCGTTCTGGTCGGTAGTCGCGGGAAGCGAGACTAAAGTTTGTTGTCGCCCTTCCCTCCAATAGGCAGCATCAGAGCTATGATAATTGTCTGGCAATTAGGACGGAAAATAATCATAACTGTAATGTGATATGTACCATATTTGTATAAACATGTTTGTTTTTATTTTTTAATAAAACGTGTTTTTACTGTTTTATTCTTGAATGTTTAAAAAAATTTCGCAACATTTATATGTAATAAGAATCATCATATGTCACGACTCGTGATAAAACTCTGTAACTTCTTATCTCAGTCTCAAACTGCAAATAGCACAACTGGTGTCGGACATTTCTTTATTCTATGATTTTAGTGTTTTTATTGAAGTATAAAAACGTCTTTTCATGTTTTTTTAAAATTCCACAATATATGTTTTTACAACTTAGTTCTGTACGACAGTTGTGCACAGTGGTACGCACATACATGTGAACAGTTCTTAAATTTGCATTTTAGTTTAGGTTTAGATTTGTTTTTTTGTTTTAGTATTTTTCGTGCTTTTTGTGTTAGCTCTCACCAGTGTTTGAACGGCTGTTGCAAAAATGTCATTGTAAACGCACCAAGCATGAAAATGACGTAACTGAAACGAGAACGTGACACCAGACGACGACAGTTAACGCAATGTCAGCATTGTGTGATGCGAATGACAGGGATCGACGATGCAGCCACTGGTGAAGTTTCTTCGAGTCAAGACGCAACAGGAAACTGAGACGACGATGAGCGAAACGATCGTGGAGAGGGTATATATAGTCATCTGACTTTACACAGCAAGTAAGTAAGTAAGTAATATAGTGGCAAAGTAAATATCGACGTTGGAATGAAGAACTCTTGGCTCTGTGCGTTAACCGTTGTTCCTTGACCGTCTCTCCAGTTTCCCCTATACTGGATAGGTTACATAAAATCTGTATGAAAATATTGACTCTCTTAGTAAATCAGGAATTTGGAAAATAGTAACAGATGCTCATCCAAGTTAACTGGCAAGACGGCGCTATTTTGAGCGTGAAATATTTTACTGGAATTTTGATCTTGTTGCGATTACGCGTACGTAGCAGCGTGTTTAGAATCATTTTAGAAATAGTCAAATCCACCCTTCTCTAAAATTTAAATGTTGTAGTTAGCTCCTCTCTGTCCACTTTGGATATGAATTTATCAGTGTTTGACATTAATTTTTAGGTCGACTCTTCGACAGAGTCGACCTAATAAAGCCAGTCTCAAGTGTTCGTCCGTCCGTCCGTCCGTACGTACGTACGTCCGTCCGTTCACAAAAAATTTCTTCGATTTCAATGAAATTTGGCATGTTAGAGATCGATGAGCGATGCACTACGGTATGCAGTATGACCCGATACAAGATCAAGGTCACGAATCCTAAGTTCGAAATCCGGCCATTTTTAATAGCTAACTCCTCCGCCATTTACAATTGGAGCTAGCAACTGACCTCTTAAACAAGGGCACAATATCTAAATTTGATCGGGCCCGATTTTTGATATTTGGTCTGGTTTTCGTGTCACGTGACTTTGAAGTTGGCAGAAACATCAGTTGTGAAGAGTCGACCGTCAATCCCGTACGGGGCTAATTTATGTTCAAAACATTTCAAAGGGTCCAGGCCCCTAAATACCCCACTGAGAATTCGTAAGTCGGGTTTATAATCTGAGTAAATAATATAACGTTATCGTCGTAAGTCAATTTTGCTGCTTTGTAGGTTTATTAATTCAGTCGTTTCTCGAATGCAGTGTATATTTTTAATACACTTAAACAATGCCGACAATACTGTTTGGCAGGTGCTTGATCACGTGATGGTCGGAATCGAAGGCATTACTAAAGAGCGCGGTCATCATCTCATCAGAGAAAGGTGCGATATTCTGTTGAGTCAGTTTTCACTCTAGGCCTTGGATTGTATGAATGAAGTTAAAATTCTTTAGCTGTCTTGTGCAGCCGTTGACAGCGCGGTTTCCGAAAGAATTTCATTTTAATTTTGGTCACATAATAAAACTATTTCGCAGCTATTCCAGAAAATGGGCGCAACTATCTATCAATCTCCCGATTCGTTTTTGTTTCAAGTCTGTTGAAATACGCACGTGAGACGTAACGTATAGTAAGTGCTACGCTATTATGCATTAATCGCTGATTGGCTGAACAGTGGCAACTCGTAAATAATTATTTCAAACAAACTCGGTTCGCCTGAAAGAAAGTCTTTCGGCGGCACCAATAATCTTTCAGTCTCGCCTAAGTTGCTTCCCGCTTGTGTCGACGATTGTACGTTTAGGCCGTAGTTAGTTACATGTCTAAAATAATTATTATTCACGCTGAAATAAAATTCTTTCAGCGGGTTAGTCAGTTGCCTGTTGATTTTCTGCTTGTTCCGAAAAAGAACTCTTCGTAATAATTGGATAGTTTTTTACAGCCGAATGCCCTGACTACACCAAACTAACGATGCCAAAGCTCTGAACGAAACACAATCGCCATGTTAACGGTATTACTTATTTTGTCACTTGTTTCCAAGTGGCCTAAATGTTTGGTTTGCATTTACAAAATTGCTTCACTCTACCCCCAAACACGAGACCCATATACTTTTTACGCTAACCTCAAAGTTAGTCGTTTCAATGGTCGTGCTAAATACCATCTGTTTAATTCGACTGCAGTTCCCTGATCAAGTGCTTCAGCGTGCCCAGTTTGTAGATCGTTGCTGCAGTTTTGACAGTAGGGTTTACTGCCGTTTTCCGGAACGTCACTTTTCCCGCTTTTCCGGAAAGACAACCCCGTGTGGGCCCGGGGTAATCCCCCTTTCCCCTTATCCTTTCACTTCCCCACCTCCTCACATTCTACTCTGTCTTTTAGCATTTTTCACTTTTTTTCCCTTTCTTACTCGCTTCATCTATTTTTTTGCTTTTCCATCCCTTCCCATTCTACCAGAATTGTCTCACCCCGTTTCCTGGCCGCATGTCGTAGGAGGCGACTAAACCTGTGTTTAGTTTTCTATAGTTTTTAATAGTTTTTTGTGTCGATTTTATGTTATATATATTTTTAGTTAAGGACGCATGCTTATTTTTGTAGTATTTGATTTAGTTTTGACTTGCGGTGTGATAGTTGTCTGCCTCTGTTGTAGGCGCTAGCGTAATAATTTAATGAGCCTCTCGATCCCTTTCCTTTTTTGGGTGGCTGCTGAACAAAAAGGCGGCCAAGGTTGCGGTTAATATCTCGCTGGCGTTCCTTTACAGGGTAGGGATAGCTCTTCACCCTGACCGTTCGTCTCTGATATAGCCATATTTGTGCTGAAAAGGGACGTTAAACTCTATCTTCCGGAAAGATGTCTTGAAAATCGAATATACACCGCCCACGTCCCTCAAAATTTCAGAAGTTCTTATCCCTTGTTTAGAATGTTAACCGACGGTCAGTAACTGCCGTTTGTTTTTATGTGCAGATTTCTGCAGCTGAATCACAAATATCTGCGGCCGTTCATCACGGGCTGCAAGTCGATGGACAAGGTACACAGTCCAGGAGCTCACATACTCCAGGTCTACAAGCGACTGAATGAACATGACGCTCTGACACTGTCTCGCGCGCCGACAGACCCCGCCGAACTGATGCGGTGGAACGCGTCGCTCAAGAACATCGCCTCCGTGCTCAAAAACCACACGTGCGCCGAGTTGCCGCAATTGTGAGTAGCTGAGCGTCTATGTCAAATGCTATCATACTCCTAACGGAACGTGGTCGGCGAACACATCTGCCGTTCCCATAGGCCTTTTGCCAGTGGTGTATTCCGGAAGATGCCTTGCAGTAGGCTACGACACCGCCGTTTGAAAGTGAAAAAAATAATCAGAAGAATCTGAAAAACAATTAAAATGTTGGCATTAGTCTAGATCGAGTCAGCTTTTTATTATGAAAATCATAAAAAGAAAAAAAGCATAATGTCATGTGTGTTTTTCATTAGTAAATAATTGTTGCTGTATTTTTTTCTGATTGGATTTTGTCGTTTTATTTTGATACAGTTACTTGCATTATATTGTTCCAACCACAGTCAGTTCTTAGGTGGTTTAAATTGTAAATAAAACGAGATTATACCATGTTCTGCAGAAAATAAAAGAAAGTTATTCTCCGGTTAAAAACAATCTCATATACTAGCGTGGAAGTTTATACTGAACAAACTGCTTAAAGTGTGACAACATCTAGCAGTCGGAATAGTTTCGTCCAATGTTTTGATCGAAATTAACGACTGCGTAACGGTTTTTTAGTCGAAGAGTTAGCTGTTGAAAATTTTAACCGTTGACGTTAGTAGAAGTTTCCGAGCCTGTGAACGTGAACAGATGTACGGAGGCGAGTGTTGCGGCGCCCGAGGTGATGGAGACGTGTAGCTCGGAGAACCGTCGACAGTGCGTCTTCGAATCACCGGGACGTCTACTTTGGTCGACGCTAAGTCCAGGCGACGTCTTCACGACGACGGACAATCCACGCGTTCCTCGACTGCTGCCAACCAGTTCTTCCGCACCGCAGGTGAGATGTTACTGAATGGTTACTGTTAAAGTCGGAGCAAAGGGATCGGAATAGGCCACAATTTTTCAGTTAATAACAAGATGCAGTCATAAACGGCAGACTTTGCCCCCAGTATACCGCCACCTGGCGAACTGGACGAGACATTCGCGTCGTCTTTGATTATTGCCCATTCGCTCCATTATGTGAAAACAACGTCATACACAAAACCGGCAATACATAACATAATTTTTTATCGCACAGCCTGGTTAGGGTTACGCAAGGTCGTCGACAATGTTGCCACTTGATACGTCGAACACGACTTCCTGTTTACCTTTCATAGAAACTATATGTACCATTTCCGCTATATGTGAGTTATTTTTTGAAAGCCGCAAATTTTTGCTACCACATCGGCCATCGGCGTTTAGCGCACACTTTGTATTGACCGCATTGGAATTTAACCACCATCTTTGCCATCAGAAAACTATAGTGGGTTGTTGCGTAGCACAGTCGTAGAACGTCGTATGTGGCCGGCGAACTTTCCCTGTCCTACGCTCGACCTGCAGCTGATTGGTGACCACTTATGTGGGTAAACCGTCCGCTACAAGGTCAGCAGCAACTAGGCCAACTCAGCCGTTGATCCTTTCGAGGTCGATAAATGAGCTGTAATCGGACAAGGGGAGAAGGAGATTTAGGGGCGACCGATAACCCAGGTTCACCTAGAAACTGGCCGTTAAAAATAAAATTGAGTGTTTTTTCAAATGCGCGCTAAAACTGAGAAATGTTCATAAAATGGTTGGCCGTATGTGATTGTAGACGCTGTCTGTGAGCTCAGTGAAAGAAACACGCGACCTACGACGCTGTGTGACGTCACCGCTTAACAACGGCGTTGCCAGGAAACTGGCCGACAGCAGCCGAAGGCCGGCGAGACTGGACGCGACTAGAATGCTGCGCGAAGATGACGCAGCGACGAGAAATCGCTTTCATCCCGGCTGGTCGCAGCGCCCGGCGTCGTACTCAGACGCTGGACCGGCCGACAACGCGCACGCCGCCGTGTTCATCAAAAACCAGCGCGTGAAGTTCCAACTCGGACACGACGACGAACCGTGTGACGTCATCACGCGTGACGTCATTGCCAGTATTTAGAAATTACTTACTGCTACTGTCGTTTCGCGCCAAAACCTCGCGTCTAGGAATGTACAGTCGTCTCAAATGATACGAAGTTGTTACAGTTTCCGCCACGCCATATTGAAATCGGCACAGTGTCGTTACCGGCGAGCAGCAGGTGCGCACTTATAGGGTGAAGTAGGACCTAACCATAACCGATCATTTAGCAAATCTAACCAACTTTGGTCCATTAACTATGACGATTCCCCAAATTTCATGAAAATCAACCCGTAACGTTTTGAGTTATTCTAACGATCGAACAGATCATAAAGTTTCCTCCGCCAAACTGTGGTGGAGATAATAGTACGATTAGTACACTGCTGTTGAGTGGTATGTTGCATTCGGTACAGCAGGGACGGCCAGACGGGAGGTCGCCGGCCGGGTCCTCTATCTAGCGTACCAAATGCATCAATCTTTTGTGGTTCCTTCCTATGAGCATTTATATGCCTAGTAAAGGGTCGAAAGGGGTTAAGCGCTTCTTCAAAGATGGATTCAGGGAAGAAGAATACATCATCAGCGGCTTTCTCTTACGTGATTGTAACTGCAGCGTTTCTCTTGCTCCGTTTTAAACCTATTTTTAAATTTTCTTTCGGCAGCATGCCCATGGATCTGTGACCCTGATAATCTCCCATCAGCAAATCAAGAATCCGCTTTTTATGTCGCGTCCCAAAAGGTCCTGCAAGGGAAACCTGCTTAGTGACGTTTTGGGTTTTATTTTACTGACTTATTTTTATGGTAGGCCTATCGCTTCGGGTTCGGCCTAGTACTTCAAAAGCGAATCTTTTTATCCACACATGCCGATAGGCAAGGTGTGGATACATCGGTTACTGTGTTTTTTTCGTGTGTGTTTGTACGGTTACGGATTTTTCCGCCGAGGATAAAGCTAGCGGCGTCAAATTTTGCACGGCGGTTCATCGACGTCCAAGGCAGGGAATCTCCCATTTTTTGAGCTTTGCTCATCCAGAATCCCAAAGTCGGACAAATCTGCGAGCGCGCGGGCCACGCCTATTCGCATGTAAACATTGCCGTAGAGATGCGCCGACGTAAACGTCACGCTAGAGATGCGCTGTTCGTATTCGTAAAATCGCAAGGCGCAAGGCGTGTGGACGTAGGATCGGCATGTGTGGATATACGTCAGTCACCAAAGATGGACGTACAGACTGTGTGTACAGGACGTACGTCGTTGTCGTTGATATCGCCCAAACAATACCGTCGAAGATTTTTAAAGTCCACGTTAAGCGTATTTTGAGACTGCTAAAACGTTATATTGTTCCAGCTGTATACGACGACGAGGGACAGTCGCCTTGTTTTAACGTTCGTCTTCCGAATTGGTTGGTTGTCCGCGAGTTTTCTTTCGCTTCTGTTGGCTGAGATTTTATGAGCCGGATGACCTGCCTGTCACCAGGATTAAGCCAGTAGAGTCAAAGCACTGAAGGAAGCGAGCACTGCCCCCATCCAGTGTCCTGGCATCGTTCTTCGTACACTGGCCGATGGCGCGCTGTTGACTTTACACCGGGTCTCTTACTACCGTAGCATGTATGCTATTCTTGCTAGACCACTGAAGACATTATTGCTCGACTCCATACACTAAAGTAATATTCTGTTTGACCGTCTGCAATGAAAACCTCTGATTTATCTCTCCCATGAACCGTGACAGTTTTATTCACCTAACAGCAGCCATAATAATATTGCCATTAGTGTTTGATTTTATTTCATGTCTGTGTAATGTGACGTTTCCAATGTCGAAAAGTGTAAAACGCACAATAACGTGGTATAAAAGAATGTGGTGTAGATGATGGTTCTGCGTCGATGATTTAACTGTCATTAATAATATAGCATTCGCATACATTGTATGCGTACGCTATTTTGATTGATAGATTAATAGATTTGAATATTGTTTAACGTAATCGGATAATCAGAATTACCGGAGCCGACGATGCAAAACTGTGCAGAGTTGTCAGAATATAAACGCCTCCGACGTTCTCTTTTACATGTATAATAGGGACGATTCCGCGAGATAGCGGACAATATAGAAAAATATTAGTTCTGACCGTACAGTTTCTAAACGTATAGTCGATTTCGTCTGCCAGTCAACCGCCAAAGTTGTAACAGCTGATTTTAAAAAATTATTGGTCAATATTAACATTTTTGTAACACTGCACATCCCGGGACTGTCTGTGTCTTATTATACATGTACGTCACGCGCTGTTGTTTATTCTTGATGACACAGAAACGGTAAATCGTCATCATCGTCATCATTTCCGTTTATTAATTAAGTTGACATATGCGCAACGTGATTTACATGAACAGGCAATAAAACATACAAAAATATAAAACATAGAACATAAGAACGTAGGAGAAAAGTTAGACACAGTTGTGTGAGAGATACAGCTAATAAATTCTTTTATATGCGTTACGCACTAAGAAACTTCAATACCAGCAGACCTATTTGAATAAAGATTTGAGCACTTTCATACAAAGCTTTCGCAATGAATGGAACGTTTTACAACAGCAGCGTAAAAGATGTATTTACTATTGCCAGATTAAAGTCTGCGGCGTTTGAGTGCAGCCTATAGTCTACCATTAGCATACTTGAGGCCACTAGTACAGGCATACGAGTCGAAAAGGTAGAACTAACTTCATTAATATCAACAACAACAACAAAAACAACGCTTTATATTCATTGAACGTAATAACGAGTAAACGACCTATATACGAAGGTGAAACAATGGAGTATAACGGTGCATGCTATAGCTTGCGACCACTACTCTCCCCAACACTGATACAGCGAAATACCAGCAAAAAGGCAATCGGCATATGATATATGTCCAATTGAACACGTCGTTTTAATCGGGCTCACCAGAAGGTAGCAGTAAGAAGCATCAAAATCGCTTCACTCAAAATATATCCACGGGGATCGCGCGACGCGCTCAGTCAGTCGAAATATTTGAAAAGGCTTACAATAGCTGAATGACCTTGAAGGTCGCTGGAAATGCCACGATTCGATAGGTAATTAGGCCGTATATCGTTCCTAACTTGCCTGTAGTGACCACGTTCGTCTATTTGAGTCTTGTATCATTTCAGAGATATTCCCAAAGTTCACGTTAACAGGAAGAAAAGTGTTCCTAGAGTAGTGGGG
>Ga0209780_1003878_pt1 | contig 11339 bp, 6 predicted proteins | sample WorMetexBAHAMAS2_FD_187384 | JGI IMG/M metagenome (GOLD analysis project Ga0209780, IMG submission 187384) | Marine gutless worms symbiont microbial communities from Max Planck institute for Marine Microbiology, Germany - Inanidrilus exumae... | ecosystem: Host-associated > Annelida > Digestive...
GGTGTGTATGGCCATCCTGCCAGTTTTGTAGCAGCTGGAAGATGATCACTGTTTATAATTGGATTGATTTAAACAGTGGTCTGGTTGCTTAAAGTGTATGATAAAAAGGTTAGTGATGCATTTGGGTTGTGGGTGTACAGAAGCAGCAAATCTATGCCATTGGGCTGGTCAACAGCAAATGCTTTGGTATTCCGCAAAGTACGTCGGGCTCTTGGGCTCGACCGCTGCAAAATGTGCCTGACTGCTGCTGCTCCAATTATGCGTGACACACTAGACTTTTTTGCAAGCCTCAATATCCCAATAATGGAGATCTACGGGATGAGCGAGACTTCTGGTAAGTTTTTGTAGGTTTCTGTTTTTTCCGTTTATTACTCAATTTGACTCGGTGATCTTGCACAGAATTTTCAGTCAGTGCATTTTATTGTGATTATTTCAGTGTTGTCTCAACTAAGTAACTTGGCTTATGATATTTTTATTCATCAAAGCCTCTCTAGTGAGTCTTGCCAGCACTTGAGATTCAGTTATTGACTTTTAACATATTTACTGCAGTTTTTTACCAACACCATTTTCACAGCAATTTTCCAGGTACACCTGGATTAGCCTGGTTTCCCTTTATTTTTTCTTCCACTTATTCTGGCAGGAAACATTTGGAGATAAGTGGCAGTGGCATGCCCTTTCTGTTAAGCCATTCACACATCTAAAATAAAATATGCTGCAATAAAATAAATGTTAACCTTTGTTTTATGGCAGCATTTATTTTATTTTGGCATGTTCGCACATTTGCAATAAAATAAAATAAATGCTGCAATAAAATAAACGTTTCTTGCAGCATTTTATCTTATTTTAGGGACACGAATCATTTAATTTAGAAACCATTTAAGTGAAACGTTTGCAGGCTGCAATCCTTTTAATTCCACTAAAAATGGAAAGGTATATACATTTTCCGGCTTGAAATAGAAACTGGTGTTTTACAGAACAACCAAATTTGTCATTTCCTCTTCGCTTTTGAATAATTTTCAATTAGTGTATGTTTTAACACGTTTTAAAGTCCTAGTCCTAGTCGACCTAATAAAGTGGGTCTCAAATGTCCGTCCGTCCATACGTTCATCCATCCGTCCGTCTGTCCATCCACAAAAAGTTTCTCGGATTTCAATGAAATTTGGTTTGTAGATAGAGGTCAACGAGTGATGCATGACGGTATGCAGTATGACCCAATCCAAGGTCAACGTCAAGGTCACAAGCCCCATACAGTCTGAAATTCGGCCATTTTCAACGGCTATCTCCTCCCCCATTTATAATGGGGGCTGGCAAATGACCACAAATTCTTAAATTAGTGGGCAATACCTAAAACTTATCCGGGCGGGATTTTTCATTTTTGTCCAGTTTTTTGTGTCACGTGACTTTGAAAGTTGGCAGTAACAACAGTTGTGATTCTTGAAAAAAATTCTTTCTGATCTCAATATGAAATTTGGTATGTAGATAGAGGTCGATGAGTGATGCATGACTGTATGCAGCATGACCCGATCCAAGGTCAAGGTTAAGGTTACGAACCCTTCAAAGTCGGAAGTTTGACCGTTTTCGAAGGCTGTCCCCCAATTCTTTGCAAATCTATAGTAACATTGTATGTGTAGTCAATCGCTAGGTGGCAGCAAAAATTTCGTCCATAAACCATATTTTATTTTTTATATTATTGCAAAATGTGCAATCCCTTTAAATGTTGGTATTCGTTTTAATGCATGCATGCCTAAAACTGCTGCAACAAACGTTATTTTATTGCATCATGTCCACACATCTGCAGTAAAATAAATGCTGCAAGAAACATTTGTTTTATTGCAGCATTTATTTTATTTTTCTTGTGCGTACGGCATTACCGAACCAGTCGTGTTGTAGATCTGTAAGGAAACAGTGCTGACTGCATCCAGTGGTCTGACCCATTCTTTGTTTATCTGCCATCGGTCTTCTAATTGGATGGGGTGTTGCTTCCTTTATACTGGCTCTGTGATGTCACTAACATACTTTTCTCATTTTTACTGCACGTTGCATATGCATAGTGCAGTATCGGCTGTGGCAACATATCATGTCTGCCATGGTGTATTGTATTAAAAGGCTCAACCATATAGAGTCTCCAGGGCTGTAATGAGTCCTGATTCATTTTTGATTCTTGCACTATGTTAATAATTACATTGCTTTCTTCCTTACTTGATTCCTAACTTATTGTCTTTCTTAAGAATAGGCCCGTTTCGTGTTTATTTTGTATGGTAGTATATTTTGTTTCCGATGCATGTTTGCTTTTGTTATGTTCGATTTAGTTTTTTAGTACTAAGCAAGAGATCAGCGGGGAAGAGTGTCTCTGAATTGTTCTAGTCTGTGTTGGGTGGAATGTACAACCTTAACTCAGTCAATCAATGACGGGCCGAATACATCTTCAGATGTCTGCTATTAGTGATTTTTTGCACACAAGTGGTTATGTCACCTAAATCATTGTATGAAAATTAATATAACACTACATTTGCAGGTCCACACACAATATCGCTGCCATGGAATTACCAGCTTGGAAGTGTTGGCATGGAACTATGTGACCGTGAATGTACAACGAAGTTGGTTCCTGATGAAGATGGCAACCATGAGGTGAATTAGTTACATTCATGCCAACGTTTCCGTTGATGAATTTCGTAGCATACATTTTTTGTACGTAGAGGAGAAAAATGAAGAGTTAATGAAGAATAATAGGACTAGTTACTAAACCAGCGGTTCCCAACTGGGGGAATTTCCCCAGGGAAGGAGTTGCAGTGATTCAGGGGTAATTTTGACCACAGATTTGCAGACTCTAGTTGTTGGATTTAGTTGAATTAATTCCAATCATTGTTTAGCCAGGCTGGAACATATGCACTGTACTGATGCTGCATCTCATGTTGTGGATATGAGAGATGATCTATATGAAAAACTTGAATCATGAACTACTGTTCATGATTCATATCTCATATTTAGAATGCATTTTATCTTGAAACTGGAATGACGTTCTGACGTGATGAAAAGGTGCATGGGGCAAAAGTGGTTGAAATGCACTGTGCTAGAATGAGTAATTGTAATTATAATTGATTTTTCATTCAATTTACTAAAGTTTTAAGCCTAGCATACATATATGAGCTTTTAATGTGCATATGGTCAGGTGTAAATGTGTGAAATGAAGGTGTGGGCAATTGCTAGGTGAACAAGAAGGATGATTGGAATTAAAAGGTTTTGAGGTTACGCTTGAAAGTTTCTAATCGGCAATGGACTTGTATTCCATGTCTTAAAGAGTGGTGACAGAATGTATATATCCCTTGCCACGTAAGTTAGTTAATGTTTCCAGGTCCAGTGGCGGATTTTCCTGATTGGCATCAGTGCTTTCAGTTCCTTTTGGTACTCATGACACTGTTGGTTTAGTGACAGAAATGCCATTTTGTATGTGAAAAAAACTTGCCCAGCTATCTGCAAAAGTTCTGTATTGGGGACTCATCTAAATCTGAATAACAAAAACTGAAAATAGTATTATTTCGCACTTGACTTAGATTATTCTGGAACAATGGCCATAAAGTCGTTAAAGTGAATTTTTCTTTGTTTTGTGAATCACTGTCTTTGTAGAATTCCACGTTTGCTGAAGCTTGCTGTAGTGGTTACTAAGTCTTCAATCCTCAGATATAAACCTGAGGATTGAGGACCAAGTAGTAACCACTACTTGTTAATACTTATACTTTACCGTGTGCTAACTTTTAGCCTGTGCTGAAACGCTGGTGAAAGTCAGCTTAGTCTGCTGCATGGAACCACAAAGAAAATAATACATAATAGCTAAAATCACATCAGTGTGTCTAGCTTTCAGCATGCAAAACTGCCAGTGTTCGGACAGACAGTGCTAATGGTAGTTACGTGTTTCTCGAGCAGATTTGTATGAATGGCCGGAACATGTTTATGGGTTACCTCGATGATGAGGAGAAGACACGAAAAACACTGGACAAAGATGGATGGTTACATTCTGGTGACGTTGGTAGACGTGACGAAAAAGGATTTCTCTGCATCACTGGCCGCATCAAAGGTACAGTGTGTGATTGCTAAATCATCTGCATAGTTTTGCCTTTTTGACCGATGACGGTTTGTTTGAATTATGTGCTCTGTATTTTGATACTTACGATTTGGTTATTTCTTACAGTTTTTGATGTTTCTTGTCAAGCGTAATAAATATTGACAACAGAAGTTGACTCCGATACATGGATAATGTTAGTTTTAATGCAAGGAAGTCTTTTGGCCTGTGCAAAGTAACCAATGCAGGTATTTTCAAAGGGTTTTTTGAGACCGAGACCCACTGGCTTGCACAGTCACCACTGGAAAGTGGATGTTAATTGACGTGTTGTTTTAGAGTTTGCATTTATGTGTTGCAGTGAATGACAGATAGGTATCATCAGATAACCACTAGTAGCTAGGCAAGTACTTGTAATGACTGAACACTGAACTGATTTGTACTACTTGCATTTAATGGTTTAAACAGGATGAGCATTTCTGTACTGTTGCAGAACTGCTGATAACGGCCGGGGGCGAGAATGTTGCCCCAGTTCCAATTGAGGACGCGGTGAAGGAACAGTTGCCTTGTGTCAGCAACTGCGTGCTGATTGGCGATCGCCGCAAGTTTCTGTCTATGCTCCTCACCTTCAAGGTAAGTCATATACATCATTCTGCTGTTTTGTGAGATCTGAAATATGGATAAAATGCTATCAGTGGGACCAATAAAATGCTTATCAGTTTTTGCCTGAACCTGTCTGTAAATTGAAGCAGAAAGAACGAGGCATTTCTTGAATTGCCAAAGTGTTAACTGATAAATTACAACATGTTATGACATTCTTTGTGGAGACTTGTTTCCATAATTTCTGAGGTTTTCATAGGAATCTTCGGGATAAATGGCCTACCTGTTTATGGGCTTGAGAGGAGGGCCAGCTAGTTACAAAATTGACTTCTAGTAGTAGTTCATCCAGCACAATCCGCCTACGGATAGACTTTTAACAGTTACTGTAGCTTCAGTATCATGTATTCTCAGCAGAGTGTATAGATTACATACTGCATTGCTGAAGTTAATTTAACACAGGTCAAGGCTGTGATTTTTGGTATAGCTTATAAATGTATCTCATTGGCTTTTATCACTGACATTATGTTGAATTTGTCAGACCGAGGTAGATGACAAAACAAGCTTACCTACGACGAAGCTGACACATTTTGCAAGAAACTGCTTCCTCACCGCTGGTATCGATGTGTCAGACGTGAATGAAGTAATGTCTGAAGAGCATAGTTCTGCAGTTGCACAGTTCATACAGTCTGGTATTGACGCTGCCAACCGGAAAGCCGTTTCCCGTGCTCAGCTCATACAAAAGTGGACAATACTTCCTCGGGACTTCTCAATTGCCGGTAGTGAGCTAGGTAAGTGACATTTTGTATTTGCATGTATGTAACTGAGAACTACTTGCTACTGCTACTGCTACTATTAGTACTACTACTTCCGCTGCTGCTGTCGTAGGTCAAGGTGACCTGACATGTCAGCATCAAAAATGCTGTTACTCGACAATGGATAGTTATATTAACTTCAAACTTGGTTAAAATTATCACCGTTGGGATGCACCACGCAACACTTTCTAAATCAGTAGGTCAAGTAAACCAGAAGTAGAAACATGGCAGACAGCTTATCCCAATGAATTGTGTAAACCTTAACCACCTTAAAGGTGATATGCAACAATTTTTTTACCAGATTGATTAAAAGTAGTTTATATCTGCTTACTGCAATATAAACCCGTCTGTGTAACAAATTTTGATAAAGTATGCCGTAAAATGCTAAAAAGTACAAGTTTATTGGTGTTTTTGGTATAGTTATTCTTCGGCTATTTCCGTCGTGTGACGTCATACCAGGATATGCTTGTTTCATTTGTGTTGTTCTGCGTTATTGAGATTAGTTAATTTTTTTATTTTACCAGTTTATGCTTTAAAAACCTATTTCTACATCGTTATGCCTATATGTTGTGTAATATCTCACTTAACACTCCAGTAGCCTGTTCCCTTGTTTGTTTTCCTGGTATGACGTCATCACTTGCAAAAGTCAACAAATGATCGGGTGTGCACTTTCTGGCACTTTTTATAAAATTTCCTAATTTTTTGATGTTCCTTAATATTCAAATAGATTTGCTTATATTAAAGACATACTATGGGCAATTTACTTTAACAACCAAAAAATCGTTGCATATCATCTTTAAACCACCTCAATTTCTACATTTTGCATTGCCTTATGCATCTTTGTAATTGGTGATCGCAAAGCCTACAAATTTGATGGACAATTTGAATCTGCAAGTCACAGCCTACGGACGGCAAACTGTCCCTGATAGGGGCGTGGTCAGGTCATGTGACCCATTAAAAAGTTTTGGGTGATCCAACCATATCACTGGAACGGCTCAACCTAAAGTCGTCAAATTTTGTACGCAGGTAGGCTATATCAGTTCTAGCAACAGGATGACATATCACTCACAAAAGTGGCATGGTTATGGTCAAGTGACTGTTCTAAAAATTTTGCCATTTGACGTGATGCAGTGTGTCGTGCGGGTTTGTCAGCGACACTGAGCTACTTATTTTATTGTTATTTAGCTCTTTGTGACACTGAATAGCCCATAGTGAACTGATGTGCAGTTAAGAAACTGCTCTTCACACTCGCTCACTGTAATCATAAAACTCTGGCTGCTGTTTTCATTTTCAGTTTATTCTAATTTTAAATGTAGTGTAATTACAATGTCTCGCTGGGTGTATATGATATACAGTGCTGTTGAAAATTTAGACTGCTGTTGGACATATTGCTATCACATTGTTTGCTATATACGGCAGTATGTATATGTTAGGTCCTACGATGAAACTGAAGCGACCGGTTCTGGAGACCATCTACAAAGAGACGATTGCTTCACTGTATGTGGAATAATAACCAGAAAACACGTGAATATGAGTTGTAAAAGGTCACTGGACGTTTTCGAAGTTGTAGGATAAGTGTTTGAGAAGAGACTGATACGTTGTGATCTTGCTGTCTGCTTGCGTGTCTCTTTTAGGTCTAATTGTCTTGCACAGTGTTTTGCAGGGTGAGGGTGCATAGAGTTGTAAATGCAGTCACAGATAAAAGCTTTGCTTTGCTTCTGAGTCTTTTGACATATCGTACTGTTTTCATTTCTAGTCCCCCGTCCAAAAAATTATTGACAATAATTAGGTGAATTCTACTGAGTTAGCAACTGGATGCTAAGCTATTAACTTCAAATTATTGTGAGAATAGTATTTGTCGAAAATTAAGTCTTTAAATACCCAGAATTGGCAAATATATTATAGACCCATCAAAAGTACAAATTTGTGTGATGAATTATAACCGTAAAAGCATGATACAACTGAAGTATGTTGAAGGAACTGTTAATTCCTATGGAACGAAGATGCAAATTAAGCTTACACTCGGCCCGTCTTAATATGATATCAGAAAACAGAGGCGTTTGTCTTGTGCTGTGCATATGCTTTTCGGTCCCTGCCAGTGACGGTGCTACATCAGGGCGCGCCAGGTTAAATGACTTTGCTGAGCGAGTGAGCAGGCTCATGATGTGTGGGGCTGTATTGTTGACTAGCTCACCTGTCTTGCACTCAGTGACCTGCAATGACCTACCTGTGTTGACGGCCTGGCACTACCACTGATCACTGCCTTACAGCTTATCATTGGTGGCTGTAACCGTCTCCGTTTCCGGGCGTAAGGTCGTAGGAGGTGATCCAGCTTTAGTTTTTTTGGGTTCGTTTTATGTTGTAGAATATTTTGTTACAGATGCGTGTTTGCTGTATTGCATTTGTTTTAGTTTTTCAGTACTTAGCCAAGAGATTGGCTGGGAAGAACATCTCTAAAATGACCTATTTTGTGTCGGGTGGGACGTAAAACCTTAACCCAGTGATATTTGTTGTGTAAAAATGTGCATTGTGCAGCTGAAATGTTTTGTAAAGTTCTTTCAGAGTTGTCAGCTTGGCTGACCGTGCTAATTGTGCTTTGTTGTTGTAGTGTTTTTTATGCCAGGAATGTCTTCTCACTTCTGAAATTTACTCTGCTTTGGGCTGTGTCATAATGTGTTGATGCATACTTCTGTATACCTTATTTCATTAGTTATCATTGAGCTTGACGTTCTGCTGCCCACTATATTCTTAAAAGCATGCTATCTGTATATACATTAATTTGACCATTTTGCAGTATTCATGGCACACTTGATTCACTCACGATATTCTGACAGTATGTTACTATGATCATCTCATTTTTTACATATCATAGTCATACCACTGTCGTGTCTTGCATCATATGTGCTAGCATGTTAACCTTTAACTGACAAAAGATAATTGGACTTGTTTTAGATTTTTAGTTGCAATTATCGGGTTATCCTCTGAGCTACGGACTGTCCAAGAACATATTGAATAGTCCAATTTTGTAAGTTTGAAACCATGTACAAGTTTGTGACTCAGGCACAGTTTAAATCACCAGACCATAGAATACTTATCAATTTGCTCTCAGATTACCAACGAATAGAACAGTACAAATTTTCATATATGAAGTCTGAATTATATTACTGATGGATAAAAAATTGTACTTTTCATGTAACTAAATGTTTCACATATGTCCAGGATCATACATTTTTAATAATCTGAAGTGGATGTTGTATCCATTTATGTGAACACCCTGTATGTTATGTTACTACCCTACATATTACGCCACATATATGTATTCTTGCTAGTAAAGAATATGTAGTCACTGTAGTCGGAATTGTCATTTACATTGATCTCGAGCTTATTTTATAGAAATATTTCTAGATTTCATTGTGATCTGTATGTGCTTATTAGGAAGCCTGTGACAGTTACTTTATCCATTTTACCTGTCAGAATGTCCTAGTCTTGATGACTAAGTCAAGCTTTCTTTACTCGATGCTGCAGTATTTAATACACTTGTTACTGTTACCCTTTTTTGCTGGTAGTGTTAACATACTTTTTAGATACTGATACCCACTCTGTATTTTTGTAGTAGTGAGATTACAGCATACCCAGATCTGTAAATGCAAAAGTTATTCCTCGACTGTCTTTATTTGTGTATGGATGAACCAACCAACCACATAACCAACTAGCCCATTCAAGCTGACGTAGATTGTGTTGAAAGTGCCGTTAAACTCCAATCAACCACCAAGTTGGCTGATAGTTGGTTTTTGTTTGCAGTTAGTGGGTGATGAAGTGAGAAGTGCACGTGGATGTTGACCTTTTTGTTCTGTGGTTGTTTGTGGCATGTTTTGTGTGTGTTCAGCACGTTATTTAATTTGTTAATTATTTTTGTAGTAGTTGCCTTGTCTCACATTAATAGAATAGTATGTGGGTAACTATTTTCCTGTATATTCCTGATAACTTATATGTCATATGTACTGTGACATGTCTAATTATTAAAGACTCTATTACATACTAGTAAGACATGTTATTCAGGTTGCTGGCTTTGTAGGAGCAATTTATGCTAACCTGTCAACAGGGATTCTGAAGAAATGGGTGAAATTGCTGTACTGTTTTGGAAATTGATGGATTTTAGTTTACGGTGGTTTAATAGATTCAGAATAATTCAGCAATGTGCCTTTTGGGGGAGGTTGGGTTAGGAAAAATTAGAGCATTTAACCAATGGTTACTGTTGCCAGTTAAAATCTGCTCATAGTAGTAATACATGTGAACATGCAGTAAAGTTATTACATTTACTATTTATTTATATATTGGCTATATGTACATGTGCTTTTTTTGTGATGGTATGCAGAACATAATAGCACCTTGTCCTCTGCACCATTTGTGCAATGACAAATGTCTTGCTAAGGTGACCTGGATGATTGTATTTTTGCGCATAGTGATTGTCTTTGGTTGCAAGTCCCAGTTAATACCAAACATTTTTGTTGTCAAAGTGGCATCAAAGTGTTTTGTATATTTTGTTACCGGAGGATTTGGATTTATGTTTGCTGGAGGATGTATATCTACGTGTGTATATTGTGAATAATGGGAAATAATTATATTGCTTTGTTGCCACAACAGAACAATATTGTAATGTCTGGAATTACATCATTTCAGTCTGATCATGCATAGAACAGTTATTCGGCTACTGTGGCACACTTCTTTAAAGCCCATGACACCACAAGCCGACATTTATGACCGACAATATTGCGTCGTGCGACACAGGCCAACATTGTCAGTTGTCAGTGTCAGCCATCAAAACGTCAATGGACAGCATTGGCCGACAATCTCGGCCGTCAGTGTTGGCCCCTGTATCACGTGCTTAAACAGAGTTTTCACACTGTAGTACTCTTTGTCTGTGGCGTGGTAACTAAAAGATAGCAGACATGGGCCTACAGTGCTCACTGCTCATCACTGAAAACTGCAGCGTAAAATTGAAACTAACAAATTAACTAGTTGCCTTTGTAGAATATTTGAAAAATCCTCAATGCACGTCTAATGTAGTTTCTAGAACAATAACATTTTACACCTGAACAATGAGGAACTATTGACCATCTTGTCCATCTAGAATCTTGCATTCGTGATGCATTTGCACATAAACAACATGTAGTTGCAGTCTTCTTTGATTTTGATAAGGTATACAATATGGCTTGGAGATATGGTATACTACGAGATCTTAAAAATTGTGGAGTTAAAGGACACTTATTGAAAATAAGATAGCCATAAATTTAAAGTACGACTCTCTAACACCTTATCTGAAGAATTTGAACAAGAAGCTAGTCTCTTTACTCACTCCTTTAGTATTATATTCTGCTAGTTACCAAGTTGTGTAAGTATTCCAGATAATGAAAAAGCAGATAAAGCTGCTACATTTGCATTAAATGAACCAATCCTTCAAATTCCTATCTCAAACCTGTTATCAACAAATATATGTATACTCTACCAAATTTTTCCAAGACTACCGTCTTACTCCACTCTTCCTATTTTATCAATTATATCTCAAGAATTAATACTTATTAAACGTTAATATTTGTAATATAATTCTAACTTAAAGGTGCGATATGACCTAAATTGTGTTGAAAGTGCCGTTAAACTGCGATTATGCATTGGACATACTCATTTAACGCATTCTTATCTTATTGAACACACAGATCCTCCAAAATGTACAAACTGTAATCAACTTCTCTCTATCAAACGCATACTAACAGAATGTACTTCATATGGTCAAACACGACATCAATATTATTCCTTTACTGACATTAAAAACATCTTCAATCATACACCCAGTCAAAATATACTATATTATATTT
>Ga0209780_1003879_pt1 | contig 11338 bp, 10 predicted proteins | sample WorMetexBAHAMAS2_FD_187384 | JGI IMG/M metagenome (GOLD analysis project Ga0209780, IMG submission 187384) | Marine gutless worms symbiont microbial communities from Max Planck institute for Marine Microbiology, Germany - Inanidrilus exumae... | ecosystem: Host-associated > Annelida > Digestive...
ATATATATATATATATATAGGTGTGAGGGCATAAGGTGTGACTGAGTGCCGTAGACGCAAGGGTGGAGTGCTAGTAATGTATAAACTCTGAAGCAGCATATTTGCAGTAGTTAACATTGTAGATGTCTCAAAAGTAGTCTGGGTTTATGTTGTTCTGCAACTCATGTGTAACACATAATACTAATGTACTTGTGAATTTGGCAGTTAGTAGTTGCAGGGTTCCCATGCCTGTAGTAAGTACCTGAATGTGCTGTCATTTTCTCAGTTTTCATGTTTTTGGCCTAGGAAATTGAAGACAAAAGTTCTGTATAGTCCTTATATGTCTTAAGCAATTATTTTTACAACATTGTCTGTAAATATTTTGTTCAACTTTGCTTACAATAATTACCGTTTAATAACTGAACAAAATTGTTGCCACCCTTCGAAAATGCCATTGAAAAATTAGCCTCCTGAAAACGTCTGGGAAATTGCTGAAATATTGGGGATTGAAAGAATGAGAACCCTGTAGTTGTTAGATTGAATTTGCTAAATACTAAAAATGATATCATACTGAGCATGTAGCGTATGTTTTTTTATAACAATTACAGTTGTCAGGTTTTACTTTACATAAGTAAAGTGACATATTCATTTTGTTTGGTAATGCAGTGTGAATGTATGAGTAACGATAGCAATGCATTCTTGTTTTTTACTTGTTTTGCTCAGCTGAAGAACTGCAGTCTTTAATTATGGCTGCATGGCCCCATACAAGCCGTGGGGCGGTAATTCATCCGGATTTATTTGTTGATTTTGGCGCTATATAAACTGTGTGTTTGTTTGTTTGTTTGTTTGTTTACTTACCTTTTTTCACCTTTTTTCCTTCCTTACTTTCTTTTTTACTTATTTACTTCCTCACTCATTTATTTCTTGACTTATCTACTTCCAAAATAGACCCGGTCTGTTTTCAGGCCGGAGGTCATAGGAGGCAACCAAACCTGGCTTTAGTTTTTTGGGTTCATTTATGTTGTGGTGTATTTTGTTGTGGGTGTAAGTTTGCTTTTGTTTTGTTTGATTTAGTTTTTCAGTACTAAGCCAAGAGATTGGCTGAGAAGAACGTCTCCAAAATTACCTTTTTTGTGTTGGGTGGGACGTAAAACCTTAACTCAATCAGTCATGTGCCTTTAGTGCATTTATTGCTGTGTAAATTGCAGCAGTAACTTGGAAAGTTTTGTTCTGACTGTTTCAGTACATTCCAGTCTAATCTGTAACTCTTTATTGATAAACTGTGATAACTACTGCTATAGTTTTTACCGCATGATGCTATGCTAGCTCAGTATATGCTGTGCTTGTGTGTCTGACACACAAGAACTCAACCAAAAATGGCTAAATGTACGATCACACACGTAGCGCCACACAATACTCTAGTTTTCATATTAAAATTTTGATGAGTCAACCCAGATGGGTGGGTTCATGTCGGCATCATGTGCACTTCAAGCCATTTTGAGGCAAACACACCCCGGTAATTTGCATGAACGCAGACATTTACAGGAGAGCAGCTGAAGTACAGCATTTTGAGCAGGTGAGCCACACAATGTCCAGCTGTCCATCCTCATCTGTTGTCCAACCACTGTCTTTGGGGCTTCGAACGAATGGCTCCTTCTGTAGACATCTCTACAGTGCTCTTCAAGGCAGCTTAGTAGTTTGCATGGAGGGCATGCATGAATAGACAGTCTTCACAAGGAGGGAGTTGTCTCGACTTAACTTCTCTGCATCTGGCTCAGTGCAGCTGGTATCTAAGCCCGTTCACTTCAGTTGTGTTGGTAGAAGGCGTGAACATGTGGTAGCTAATCTCCTGTAGCTTTTGGAACAGTTCTGCAGATACCTCACATGAACTTCCTAATTCATTGAATGCCTCTTGGGAGGTCTTGTCTGACTTCATCTGCTTGAAGGTCGTCATCTTCACGCGTTCGGCAAATGCACTGACTGTATCACAACCCGTGAAGGCATGCATACCAATCAAGGCATTACAGACATCACCTTGCATTGCATGGCTTAGTCTGGTTATGTCAAGAAACCTTGTTCGGTTCTTTGTTCCACACTTCTAGTAGAGGGGACACGGAATACTGTTGCTGACAGCCAGATTGAAGATGCGTGTGTATGATTCGTTCTGAAGCAGCTGTTGGAGAGATGTCTGGCAGACACCACTGCTGAAGTCAGCAGTGCTCTTCAAGGTTTCGTCTAGGTGGGAATCTCTCCTGTATGGTTGTCCTCTACCCATGAAAGGAAACCTTTCTGGGCAAGCCTCATGAGTGCTTCACCAGCCACTGATCCTTCTGCAATGAGATAGTGTGCCGAGATAGTATGGAAACAATACAAGTTAAGAACATCATCATCAGGATGGGGTCTTCCACAGAATTTGCAACCTCCTCTCCATTATAGGGAAGCGATTTCAGGATGCAGGTCTCCGGGATCTGTGTGTTGAATTAGGTGTCATTGCAAAAGGATCAGTGGCTGGTGTCCTGGAAGGTCGCAAGTACAACCGAGCAGTTATAATACACAAGCTTGTGTATGAAGCTTATGTACAGTAGATCACCTGCCACATGTAAATGCCTTCAACCCACACATCTGAAGTGAACAGGCTTCGATACCAGCTGTACTGTGCCAGACGCAGAGAAGTTATGTTTATTCATGCATAAACAATAACTGTGTTAGAGATGTAAAATAGATCCTTACTGCTTTTATTAAATCAGTATTTGCTGAAAGAAAGGAAAAATCAGTGGTATATGCCTTGGCTATACGTGGGAGATCGAGGACACTACTTTGATGGCGGTGACAATGAGAATGCAGTGTGTTTTTTTTCAAAGTCTTGTTTCAAATTTGTTTGCAATATCTTACTTAATGTTCAGCTTATTTTTCCTAACAGGTACTTTTTAATGGTTTGTGACTTTAATGACTGTTTAGAGAAGGTTACTGTTGTCAAGGTAAAGAACAGTAGATAAAATGTGCTTTTTCACTCTTTTCCATGGGGAATGTCCGTTTAAGATGTGATGACCACAGTTAAGCTACCAATATGGAAGGGCTATCATATCAAAACACAAACTAGACATATGTGTCAGGTAAAAATAGCAATATTGGAAATTTGGGGTCTTGTTTCATGGACTAATATGCAAGGTTATGTTCATTAATAGGGCCATATACCTGGCTGTGCAGTATATATGTAGCATACACAAGGTGTAGCTCTAGCGGGACGTAACTGTGCTGGCCCGCCGTGCAGTGCCGGCCGCCCGACTTCCCATGCACCCGGCCCGGCTGCAGCCAACCACCGACGCGCCCGGCGGCCTGCTCGCCGGCAGCGTTACAGACGACAGACGTCAGCGAGCAAAACAATACTGGCCCATTAGGTGGGCCAGTAATAGCTTTCGTGAGATAATTGTCTCGTTGGGACGTCTTGACTAAGGTCCAAAATTTTTATTGCAATATTCCCCTCAACATTGAAAATGATGTTGATAAACAGGTGATCAACAAATTGAAATGCCTTGTTTATTAGTGTGTAGATCTAAATACTCATATGTGTGTCACTTATTTTAATATGCATTATATTCACATTATTGCATTAAGTGTTTAGTAGACTGGGATTTTTGTACTCACTGTGTTTCAATTGTTGATGGGTATTGCCAGTGATGTTGTGAAGTTTTGTTATGGGTGCAAACCGTAGGGACATGGTCACACCTGCAGAGTAGACTGTTGAAGCCATTTTCTGTGTTTATATTGACTTAATGGGGAACAGCCAACTTAATTCAACATTAATTCATGCAGATGAACATCACAAGTGGCTGTGAGTTTAGTATGTGTATATACCACAGACACATGCCTACACTCTGGTTTAATAAGTCTTGAATCCTGGTTGATGCAGAACTCTTGTCGCCAGTTGGAGGACTCTCTGACCTCCTTCATTCAAGCACAGTTGTCTGCTGGCATATAGGGAGCAACATATGGTTTATCCATTGTGCGTTTGGATTGTACTTAGTTTGCAAGCGTTATTGCCTATTTGTCTTCTGCCTCTTCTTTTTCCAGGTTTGCACCCATGATTAAACATTTTGTTGCATATTTGGTAGCATTTGTGTTTTTAACTGTGACACGTGGCTATGCTATGCATTTATATTATATTGTGCTCTCTGTGTGTATGCAGTGATTTGTAAACATTTTTTGTACCATATTTTGTTGGAAGACCTTAATGAACAACTGTATGCATGTATTTGATAACATTTTAACTATTTTTGCTACTAATCCAAGAGATTGGGTGGGAAGAAAGTCTTTGAAATGACCTATTTTGTGTTGGGAGGGATGTAAAAACCTTAACTCAATCAATCAACAGTGTGTGAGCAGATTTTGGAATTTCATTAAGCTGGTTCAAGCAAGTTGTGTGGACTAACTGGATGGCACCCATGTCCATTTTTGTGGCCCTATTACGCTTGTAGCTCTAAAGCTAAGTACTGTATATATTACATATCGTACAACATTCCATATCGTGCTTGCAATCGTGAACATGAATGATGTATTGAAATGTGAATTTATTACATAAAAACAGTTGTTTGTGATATTACGTTTCTTGTTGAATTGGTTGCTGTTGCTGTTGCTGCTACTATTAATGTTTGTTATGTAAAGTTTTGCTGTCCAGCCATTTGTTTTTGTTTGTTTTATGTTAGAAACATTCTGTTAAGTAATCGGTCTTGGGGTTTGTATTAATGTTGTTTTCATGTTTAAGTGCAAATTTTGAATTAATTGTATAATATTCTATCCCGTTATTTTAATCCAGTTTTGACACAGTGAGTCATGACGATATTTACATACCAGACTCCCATTTTTATGACTTTGCCACTCGACAGTGTCAACAAAAGCATTATGTTTTTGTGCTGTCCATTAATTCGTCAGTTCGTCCAGACAGATATGTTATCATGATACCTCGTGAAGGACTTAAGCAATCTCAATCAAACTTATAGGAAATAATCATTAGCCGCTTTTGATGACCTGATCATATTCTGGAGGTCAAAAAAAGGTCACAGCAGGCCGTCGAGATGGCGAAGGCATCCACGTCAACACTGGGGCGTTGAAGGCCATCTTCTAGCTAATCACAGGCAGTGCAGTAGAGCTGCACTGTTGTAAGGCCCATTCAAAAATCAATAGGAAAATGGAAAATTCGAAATTTCGTAACCCCTGAAAATTTCATTTTGAAACTTGGCGCACTTGATTACGTCGAGAACATCACTTACTAAACAAATTTTCATGTACATCGCTTCAGTGGGGTCTACTCCACAAATAGGTGAAATATAACCCTTTGTGACTTTTTTCCTGTCCTGTCTTTTTTCCTCGTTCCAACGCCCAGCTCGAACCGCGCGACCTATATTCGCGCTTTATGGCTCAAATGACATGGTTCAGCCGAAGGACAGTCCTTTTTGGGGTTAGGACGATCAGTGACATCATTTGGGGGAAATGTGCCCCAATCCCCTCCCCTCCAAAGGGGTGTGAATAGGCGTTTTCAAGCCACACTCACATAATATTGAAACTCGCATATCTCGGCCGCGGTTCGAGCGATTTTGACAAAATTTGGCACGATGTCGCAGTTCGACGTCCTTGACCGTTCCGACTGTTAAAAATTTGAAATTTCAGAATTCAAGATGTCGGCGGCCGCCATCTGGAAAAATAAAAAATTGGCCGCGATTGAAGCGATTTTGTCAAATTTGGCACAGTGAAGCAGTTCGACTTTCTTGGCGTGTCCGACCGTTAAAACTTTGGAATTTTTAAAATCCACGATGGCGGCGGCCGCTATCTTGAAAAATCGCCATATCGCAGGGATTGGAACTCATAACCGTTAATTGTAAGTCCAACGTTCTAACCAATAGACTTCCGAGCCACAAATTGCCATCACACCACTGTGTTATTTGTTCATTTTAAGCTGTATGACTATGCAGTACAGTGAGAATTTGCTCCATAATCTTGCTGGTAAATTCCGATTCAATTCTCCAGTGGGATGGGACAAATAAGCTAAAGTAGTTACTTTGCGTGAGCGGACGACGTGTTAATGACGAAGATTACCAAATTGAAACCGTAAGTAGTATTCCAGTATGGCTTCCGTTCGTTTTCGCAACACCGTAAATAGGCTTGTGCAATAATATGCATCTGTAAAATAAATTTAGTAGAAAAACTGCAAATATAAATGTAAAAAAAAACTGTCGTTTTATAACAACGTGTAAGGCCCATACTTGACACATATAAAACAGCAAAAATTCTTTCTGGCACGTCAAGGGCCGTGGATATAATAACAACTGTGTATTACATCAACGGCCCTTACGTGCCAAAAGAATTTTTGCTGTTTTATATGTGTCAAGTATGGGCCTTACACGTTGTTATAAAACGACGGTTTTTTTTTTTACATTAATATTGATAATAACGTGGTAAAAGAACTTTGAGACAAGACCGCGTTTCAGGGGCCGATTTTTCACGGGGACAATGTAATGTTTGACTGCACTTCCTTGCGCGGAAACACGTCATATTACGTAGGCCTATACAGCGTTAAAATTCGTCCATGTATGCGGGCGAAACGCAATAGACTGCGTTTCCAGTGCTTTTGAATGAGCCGGACAACCCCCAAAATGGCCTCTTCCCCGTGGGAAATCTGGACCCCACATAATACATAGTTCCTTGGGCCCACCTGACTCGGCCTTTAAAGGCATTTGGATCAGTTGAGCCATTTTCACAGTGTTCACTAACGTGAGTGACCAACAGACAGACACACAGACTGACCACGGCATTCCGTCTGTAGCAATAGGCCGCTATTGCTAGCTGAGGCTGCAATGCGGGCGGCATTGCGGCCTATTTGAAGAATTTTTACTAAAGGCCGCATAGCAGGGGCAGATTTTTCACGGGGGTGGGGGGCAATGCTAATACGGTTCAGAAGGTCAGTGTTCCAAATTTCATGCCGATCGGTCAAACTGTTGCTGAGATGTGACGATTTTTCAAGATGGGGCGCGTCCATCCGCCATCTTCGATTTTTAAAAGTGCGAAATTTTAACTGCCGATATGGTTTGTATGATGAGTCACCGTGCCAAATTTCATGCAAATCAGTCAAGCCGTTGCTGAGATATGGCGACTTTTCGATTTTTTTTCACAGTGGCGGCCATCACCCATCTTGCATTTGTTATATGCGTGTTTCGACCAGCCACGAAGAGTATTTACTGATGTTTGTCACTGTACATAATTTGGCTGGATTTGGTGCAGTAGGTCGACAATGTGCAAGTTTTTATATTGTGCACGTTGGGCTTCAAATGCGTATTCTAAAGATGACAGTGGGTCATGGGTCAAATAGGTCAACGATATTGGATGTATCATGGGTCAGAGCTCGTGACCCAAAGACCCATGACTATTTCAGTGGCCAAAAGAAATGTTCAGCTGTACTAAGCGTAGAAAACTGCGCCTGGTTATTGGCGAAACAACTGCGATAATTACGTCATTTACGTGTCTCGAGTGAATGTGAAACCAATAGCAGCGCTTTTTTCAAAGCCATTTCAACTCTACGTTTAGGCCTATACATCTTAAGATATCTATCACTTTGTAACAGTACTACAGTAGCTTACATTTTGATTGATGTACTTTTGCAATAATAGGCATATTGCCCATGTGTCATTGAGACTGTCTTGGTGCCTGGAATGTATCGTGATATTAATGTTTTATATTCAAGTATCAAATAATTTCAGTTGTTTTGCAACAGTAACTTTATTAAAATTGCAACTTTCCTTAAAGCACAAAAATGTATTGTATTGTTTATTCAAGTTGCTGAAAAACAGCTGCATAGCTAACTCTAAGATGGAGTAACACAGATGGAGTAACGCGCAACTAACAATAAGATATAGTTTAGCAGCTTTAAATTGCTTAATCGTGTGGACTGCGACGTCAATGCTGTAATGCTACCTTTGGACCTGTTTAACTATGGGTAATGTGGGTGACGGGTCTGCGACCTGTTGGATCACAAAAGATGACCCATTGTCATCTTTGGCATATTCATCCGTTTTCGCAGAGCTCACGAACGTGACAAACAGAGACAAACTAGTTGGTACTAGTAGTGCGAGGTTTCAAGTGAAGAGTTGTGTATTTTGGCTAATTGGTTTTTGAGTCTGATTCAGTCTGGAGGTGTTAAGAGTAAGAAGATTAGCAGTCATCCAGGAAGATATCTGTTGAAGAGCGTTTTGAAGGTGAGAAATGCTTGAGTCGAATTTGAGTGGGTGGAAAGAGAAGTAGTGCTGAGTGTCATCTACAGTTATGGCTACCGGGCTATAGTTACGCTACTTGTGTGTAGCAATAGGCCGCTTTCGTTGGCTAACGCAGCGATGTGGTCTAATAACAAACTATTGATACACTTTGTCAGTAGCCTTGTAATAGGTGCCTTGTGTTGACTGTTTTTGTTAGCTAACCTTTAGTGACAAACTGTGATTGTATATGTGTATATACAGGGTGGGCCAAAAAAAAAGATACCTCTCGTACAATGTAATGTAATGTACGAGAGGTATCACTTTTTTGGCCCACCCTGTATTTATAATAACAGGCACTCCTGAGTTGAGAATTTGTGACAGACATGCACAAATTCTGATGTAACACTGTGATTATTTCATTTCGTGTTTTGTTGTTATGCCTTCGCCACCCGACAGTGTCGACGAAGGCATTATGTTTTCGCGCAGTCCATCCGCCGCATTCGTTCGTCGGGACAACAACAACTCGATACTTACCACAAAACATGAACTCACAGTGTGAGAGAAATACTGAGTAACTGTTGTCTGATGAAATACCGAGGTATTTTGATAGTCAGGATAAGACCTACCATGTTTCATGTCTGTTGCAGCGTGAGTTCAGATTTCATGGTGATGTGCTAGTGTAGTGGTTAGGACGGTGGATTTGACAATGCAACTCATAGTCGCATATTCGACTCCCAGCCATTCCACTTTCATGTAGTGAACTAAGTTCTGTTAAAAGCACCTAATCAACCAAGTCAGCACTATAATTTGGTAACAGTCAACCGTCAAAGGGCTGTGTGCTTGAAAAGTAAAAGGTTGGTATAACTCATAATATTTAGCTGCCAGTTTGGTTGATGGTAAAGTGGTAGGTCCATTTTGTGTGCGTATATATACTATATCACGGATCCAATTGTCCGTTAGCAGGGGCAATGGATAACTGCTTAATGCGCCATGATACGTCAGTTCACATGTGCTTTATCTTATGATTTGTGGTTTACCCCAATAGTGTCAGAAAAGCAGTATAGACATGCATTTAATCCACTTTAGTGGTACTGTGGGTTTTGCCAAACACTACCGCCGCGGTTTATTTAATGATGAAGTTCAGTAATAACCTTGCACTTTATTGCTATTGGTATTACTTGCATGTGTGATACTTTGTTATCTATCCAGGCACCGTTGTAAAATACCACATTATTTATTACTTAATGTCACGATACAGCATCACAATACCTGCGTCTGTGCAGCAGTATCATGGGCATGCTACTGTTGTTACTTGGTTAGTACTCGTATTGTAATATGGTTATATATCATACCAGTTCTATTATAATATTCTGATGTCATCGATCACTGCCAGAACTTATCCAATATTTGTGGTAAATCCGATGGTCCTTAAATAATTAGGTCCTAGGCAACTTATAATTTCATTCCTAGTTGATACATGACAGTTTGGACACGTATTTCGCAATTCTCACCTTGTCACTGTCACTGGCATGTTAATGTTTAGCAGTTTGACCAAACTTTGTTATTCCTATTTAAGTAACTGTATCTTGTTCTGTTGTTCACAATGCACAGGTTTGTTTTTGAATTTTTTGATGTCTTGATCTTGAACGTTGGCAATAAACGTGTCAATTTGTGAATAGTCATATTTATTATTCGCCCAAAGGGATGTATCGCTTTGGGCGAGTACTGGATTTACCCAGAGGGCCCAAAGAACGGCCTTCACGCGGCCGGCTATAACTCTGCCGAAAGTGAACGGATTTGGATGAAATTTGGAACGTTGTGAGCCAAATGTTGCGGACTGGCCATGGCGGACTTTGGGCGCGATCCGCGCAGTAGCAACAGTTAGAGAGAGAGCCGAAATTTTGTTTTTGTTTTTTTGGTCAGGTAAACAGCGCACGATTTCACCGATTTTCCGTCGGACAATTTTCGCGAATATTGCACACAGCAACATCGATCGGTGTCGCGATGTAAACTTTCAGAACAGAATTTTGACAATTTTATCATAAGGGATCGTTTTTCCAAAAAACGCAAACATTTCTCGAAAATTTTCTATTTCTGGCGACTTCAGGCCGCCAGAACTCCGCAATGATAACAGATCGCCGGAAACTCTCGGCCAAAATAAATCTACGGGATGTCTAGTTTCCATTTTTTATTGTTGGAGTCAATAGTCATTCCTCCGGACTGTACGCTCCGTATTGGAACGTACCCCCAAAAGTTTCGCTGTGGATGATCGGATGCAGATCACGGCTGTAAGATGCAAAGTAATAAGGCGTAAAAATATTTAATACACAGTCGTATCAAACAGACGAACGCCAGACGGTCACAATGACGACACAGTCGGGCAACCACCAATACACGACGCAACACTGCCGTCGCCAACACGTTTACGCAAATCAATCGACTAATACATCGTCGACACTAAAATGCGAAACAAATCGTCAACTAAACATACAGTTGACTGACTGACCGAGGCAATATTAACGCTGCCTCGCCACCGATATACTCAACAGGCTTGATTTTTTGACCAAGCCACACGCTTCTGAACGTCGCGTTTCTCTCAATCCATCTGATCTTTTTAGGCATAGTAACTCCCGCCAGACCTTCTATATCACGTGCTAAATCCGCACCAAACCGGTTCTCTCCTAACCCAGCGACATAAACCACGTGATTACCAAATTTAGCATCACAACGTACAGGATGCACCAAAAATGGGATCCTCACGCACCTCCCTCCTTATCCTGAAGTCAGATGTTATTATCAAACAATAGCATCTTGACTTTTGTCACATAATAGGCCTATTATCAAGCTTACCACTTGCAAACTCAAAAGCCTGAGGCTCACATGTAAGTAAGTAAGTAAGTAAAGTAAGTAAAAGTGAATTTATATAGCGCATTGTCAAAAAATCTCTAATGCGCTGGGTACGCTAGGCCTGAAGTCCTGGAGAAAAGAAACGTTTTGAGTTGACGCTTGAAACTGTCCTCGTCGCTTTGTTCACGGAGCATGTTGGACAGCGAGTTCCAGACCGTAGGACCAGTAACAGAAAAGGCCCTACGGCCGAATGTCGTCCGTCTGTGGCGCGG
>Ga0209780_1003880_pt1 | contig 11336 bp, 6 predicted proteins | sample WorMetexBAHAMAS2_FD_187384 | JGI IMG/M metagenome (GOLD analysis project Ga0209780, IMG submission 187384) | Marine gutless worms symbiont microbial communities from Max Planck institute for Marine Microbiology, Germany - Inanidrilus exumae... | ecosystem: Host-associated > Annelida > Digestive...
CTGATGGCTGGTTATTATACTGAGGAGTAAACTGGGCAATTAGGCACTCAGTCTAGTCATGTTCATAATGTACCATTGTCAACTATCAAGGGACTACGAGCAGTTTACAACAATTTTCTCCCTTCCCTTGGTGTGAATATGTGCCCTACAAAGGTTAGAATTCTGGACTGTCGTTTCTTTGTTCTGTTTAACTGTTCTACGCCTATAATCAAGCATGGTTGTTTAGTATATAATTATCGTAAGTTAACATAGATGGTGCATATATTAAGTGCGTTTCTTACTGTGTCTGTTGTGTGGATCTCATTCTCAGTCAATTAAAAAGTTGACTCTTAGCAATGAAAACATCCACTATTATATGTAGCAGTCTCTGGTTTTAACTTTATTTTGTGCCTACAACGAATCACAAATTTCAAACAGAGACCTTTGTCGGCTTCGTGACACCTGAGGCAGCAGAGTTTACTACTGACAGCTAAAAATTTAAAATTCATCTGTCTGACTGTATCATACTCTACCGACTGTTTTATTGGTGAAAAAAATAATGATTTTCCAAGTGCTCGATAATAATAATGAAGTTTTACCAACATTTCAGCACTGTTTTTAGACTTTCTACAGTGACAGCAGGCAGTTTATAAGTGGCAGTGAAAGAAGCAGTTCGTTGTCATTCCAGATTTTCAACATCCATTCTACTTCCAAAACTGGCCATGGTACTCACTAAGCCAGGTCGGACTGCAAGTCCCATTCCTCATTATAAATTACTTAACGTATGCCTCTGCTTCTGTGTGTAAGCAAAAATTTTGACATAATTAAGCTAAGTTTAAAAATTTGCTCAAAGCAAGTTGCCAAATGATGACAGCTGTAATGGTTGCATCTGAATTCTATCGGTTGTTGGCTGGAATTCAACACAATTTAAATTTGAATTCTGTCTCCACAACAACACTGGGCAGATTATAAATTTATATGACAGTGACTAGAATCAGAATTGATATAACTCTGAATAAAGTTGACAAAAATTACAATGCAATTCTCAGTTGCATCACAAAGGTAAGCAGATGTATAACCAGACATGAACTAAAAACCTTAGCAATTAATTAAACTACATAGCAAACTAACAATCAGAAATCCGAAGAAGGACGTATAGGAAATGTGAAGCATTGTTTTTAAACATGCCCATTTCAACATGGCAAACCACATAATCACAAAAGTAAAATTACATCTAGTTTTACATTTGATTGGAATGACAAAATTTAATACAACAACAGCACAAATATGTTTCGGCTGTCAGTGTCTGTCACATGCACATTACCAACCGTACTCGCGGCATTTGACTAACAATATAACAAAATTACACAACATGCACTCAATAACAAACAGTGACACAAAATTAAAAAATCAACCAATACAAAATATCTATTGTACAATAAATAACCAACAATCTTAGCTATTGGGCACAGAATGTGGCAACTGTCTGTACAACCAAAAGCAGTGTATCAGTTAATCGATTGTTCAATAGAGCTGCCTTCAGTATGTCATCAAAAAGTGTTTTTCTCCCTTTATTTGTATTCTTTATACCTCATATTACTATTATGGTTACTATGGTATCATTGACAACGTCAATATTTGTCTGCTTTCAATTTTGCAATTTCATTACCTCACAAAACCACAAAATAAACAGCAAACAAATTATAACAGTTTTACCACAAATTTTTACTACATGTCTTCATTATAATAATATTATTATTTATGTTTCTATGCCTCCATAAGGTTATAAGTTCTGTTTAACTGTTTACACGATAAATACTGAAAAAATGAATGTTAGACAAAAGTTGAACAGTGAATAAACAGAATATGGTTCAATGTGCAAACGAGTTACACTCGCAAGTCGTCTTCAAACAATCACGAGAGATGAGCTAGCTGGACTTTTAAATCTATAAATTAAACACTGGTACTCCATAAATGCACAATAACTCAATATACAGTAAGTAAGTAAGTAATTGTTTACATACTATGCCTTTTAATGTGTGCACCCGTCTGTTTGAGAGAAGGCTCAAATATGTTCTTCTTTGGCATGCCCCTATTGCAGTGTTGCCTTGTCACAGCTGGATCGTTTCTTTTGCCTGGACCGTTTCTTCTGAGCTACTCGTTTTTAAATTTTATTTTTTCCTTATTTTTTTCGTTTCTGGGCCGTGCTCTAGATTAAGCTGGCCATCTCGTCAGCTTTTGAGCGCACGCTAATCTACCGTATCGTATTGTACAGCACATAGTCATTGGCAGTTCCTCCAGTCTGAGAAGACCTTAATGCTGCACCAGCATCAATCCTCCTCAGTCAGGTGGTACATGGGCGCCCTTGAGGTCTTCTCCAGTGAAATGGTGGTCAAAGTGGGATACAGGGCAACTGGTTGTCTCCCTGACAGTGGTTGGTATATGAGATAATTTTATAGACAGACCATCTGTCAAAAGCATCCAGTCGCCTATCAACAGTCTTCACAACAGTCCAAGCTCCGGACCCAAACTTCAGCACTGTGACGACACAGGCTCTGTACAACCTGCCCTTTGTGTCAAGCCTTCCATCTGTACTTCTCCTGCAGCGTCATACACTTCTTACTCATATCAATGCGTCAAAGTTACCTCAGACTTACTAATGCTATCGTAAGAGTGCGCCACCTGCTCAAATATATCCTGAAGCAAAGTGAAACTTTGTGGAGTGCAGGAACAATTCTAGCCGGATCTCCTGGAAGCCACGAACCAGTCACATGGAAATGGTATCCGGGTGAGGGATCCATCAGTTTAACCACTGGGGTTCTGGACTGACTGACATGGTGCAAAACTGTCCACTGGATTCACTATCACTTCTCGTGTTTTACCACTGATGTTGTACAGAATGCAAGGGGAAGCAACGTAACAAGCAGAAAACGAAAATATCATCCCATAATATATACACGCAGTCATCACACTGAACAATGACCATGGAACAACATACTTAAAAGCAGCTAGCAAATATTTCACATAATGGTAAATACCGAGATCATATATAAAATGTAATCTGTTCATCATATTACTTACTTGAGCAAGGGAAAAACATCATAGTTAAAAAACTGCAGTTTGACAGCAACGTAACTTACTCAGTGAAACAAATATGGCCATTGTGTATTAAATATCAACTGTAATGTATACAAAAATGTGCAGATTATATGCATATAAGGTTCAAATTGTGTCAACCTTTTAATTACTTTCACATATTCATTAGTACAAACAATAGGAATATCTCGGCTATAGGTCAGTAGCTTCAAAAAATGAAAATGAATTGTGTAACTTATAACTATGGGAAAACAATCCAGCAGTACTAAATACTCACGCTGGGTACAGGAAGCTTCAACAGACGTGGACGTCATAAGCAACAAGGTCTTTACTGGCAAAAGTGTGGCCAATGACACCATCAAAATGACATTTTACAGACAGTGCATTAATACGGTTCACTGATACCACTGCAATAAAACATGACGTAGCTGTACAACCTGAGACCACCAGCAATCAGTCCACTAGCCAGTGAAATGCTTTCCACTTAACCCAAACCACAGAGCTACATAAATATTCTTAAAGAACTACGACCAACCAGAACAAGCAGCGATATAAATAGCCACTACTTAATCCAGAATAAGTTCTTTTGTCGATGACACTAACCAATTAGAGCCAAACATTCACATTTACTCTGGTACAGTCACTAATGCATCATAGCATGCCTCATATGTGGACAAACTGACATTTTTGTGTCATCTGATTCAGCAGCTAATGCTGCCTCTATCTCCTACCCATGCCAACAAACAGAGTACAGATACATAAGATTCGGTTCCACAATTTTGTTGTTCTTCATTGAACACACAGCTCGAGAGAACAGAACTGAAAAGCAAAGCATAGCCTGATTCAAGTCATTAAAGAAACTATTCACATCGGAACTAACTGATCCATCGTAACAGCTCCATAGTAAGACGCACATCACTTCTGCGACTTGAACGAGCTAAAAAATAAGCGACTTCATAATCAGCAATTAAGCAATTGAGCAGACGATGCTGGTTAACATTTCTCCCAATGTTTAAATACTGCCAAACATTCACACCACAGACATCGACGTTTAATAAACCTATTTGTACAATGGGTGGGCGAACACCAAACTGCTTCATAAAAATCTTAATGCACACACAAACACACAGACAGACAAGAGAGAGACACAACATGTCGTGTATCAACAATAATATTTCATATAACACGTCGACTACGTCTGCGGACGGCACATTTTACTGTACACGTATGCACGCACTCGGCGTCAAGAAACTGGCACGGAGTTAGCAGTGCTTACAATCTGGTGTAACAACTGTAACATAAATATATACGGAAAATATTGGAGTAATCAATGACTGAACAATCACAACATAACCCATTATTTCCTTGGCATTTGCCGCAGCAACCTCAGCACTCAAATCCTGCCGAATTTTACTGCCAGTACAAATTATGCACGTTGTTGTTTCAGCAGCAATCAAAAACCAGATTCTATGCCTTCGTTGGGCCAATAAAACAAAAACTTTCACTTCGGTAAATCATGAGACGATGCTGAACAGTGAACATAGCTCAGAAACACAAGAAAGTTTAAGCAGATTCAACTGACAATCACAACAAAACAATTTTTCACTAAATATATTTTCTTAAGTAACTATAACTTCAGCAAGACCTTGCTATGAGAAAAGCTCATATCTTCAATAATTACTCCAATATCAGAAATCTACAATCTGTTTTTTGCAGGTTAACTAGCATCAAAATTTATAGTCAAAACACGTTCCGTTATTTTCTAGAATAAGATGCAGGTACAAGAAAGTCTGCCATTGCTATATTAAGTGCACCTGTTGGTGGTCACTGACACTGTAGTGGGAAGAAAATGCAATGTTCAAAACACTTCAAGACTCATTATAATATTACAAACGAAGTGAAAATACATCTAAGAAGCTGATATTGAAACATAACGCCTTGCAAGCTGACAGTGTTGGCAGAACTCTATCAAAATACAAGTGAAAAACATGACTACATGACTTCAAAAATGTGAATATTTACCATGTTTACTAGTAATATGTCAACAAAACTGCTCAAGAAATATATCAGACATTAAAATATATCAAGCAAACAGCAGTTGCACATCAATGCCATATCTCAGATCTTCAACCGTGGTTTCTTCAACACTATAGCGAGAACAACCCTATGTATAAATATGTGGTCAAGTCAGGAATGCATGGACAATGTATGGAGACCTACAAAATCCTGTTTGTTAACCTTACTCATCAGAAGTAAGCTATTACAGAAAAAAATAACAAAAGGCATGCAGGCCACTGACAGACGGGAAGTTACATTTACTATAGTTGTACTGGCACTGTGAAGTCAGCGCAAACGGAACAACACCACGTCCAGCTGTGCTTCCTTCAGTGCTCTGGTACTGTTGGTTGGCAACAGCAAGGACATCCGACAAGTAAAAGACCCATGTCGCTAATCTCCAAAGGAAAATCTTCCAGAATAAGTGAAGGAAAAAACGAGAGGGAAACAGATACCTGGGTTTACCTGGAAAATGGCCGTTAGAATGTGGAGACAGGTAGGTAGGGTTTCAGTATGCTGCCGAGTTTCCAAGTCACTGTAATCAATGTAACAGGTCACACATCCAAGGCTAGTGTACCGGCACCATTTGATACGACGTCGTAATTGCCATTGGACTCAATCAACCATGGGCTTGATAACCAGCACGATTGCCTCTCTTTAGTGATATTGGAATTTAAAGACCATTCCAGTCAAATAGTATGATTTCATGGACCTTCTGGCACAGCGCTAATGTAATACAATGCAATCATAAACAGCAACTTTGTCCCCGGTGCTGCCACCTGGCAAACTCGATGAAACATGTCTTTCATTTTGTCCACTGGCACCATTATGTGAGAACATGACGTCGTCATCCACAAAACCAGATTATCGATCATTACTCTATTAATAAGCTATGAACCTGTAAAACAAGCAGCATGTAATGGCAGTAGTTACTTCGCCTGTGGTAGGGTGCAAAGTATTGCGATCAGCGTGCGTGTCCTCATGTCTGTCTGTCTGATCACGTATCTCAAAAGCCACATGTTCAAATTTCCTCTGACTGCACTGTTTCAAATGAAAATGCACCAGTAACTGTGCGAAAATGTCAAATACGGCAAAATTTCCTATAGCACCCAAAATAAATTCAAGAACTTATCCAGGACTTTCAAGGACTTGGGTTATTTTCCAGTATGTTTAAGACCTCAAATTCGCCAGTGTTAAATTCAAGGATTTTCAAGGATGAGTGGCAAGCCTAAACCACTGACAGAGTTGATAACCATTCACAGGTTTAATAACCACACACACACATGTAACAGAACTGGCAGAACACGACCCTCACGTCTGTGAAGACAGATGCTGAAGCAGCTAAGTGGCATATGCAATGCAAACCCTCAGCATATGTATGCATTCAAATAGCACTTCACTGCAGCTGCCGCGACATCGAAATCGACATCGCATGCCAATGCAGCCGACGGTAATTCAAATGTGGCAATAAATTACATACTTAACTCATGGAAATGCACAGCAAAAAGCTAATGAAATTGTTGCATGCGTAAATGCTGTGCTGATTCCTCAGATGACACGAGGTTTACAGAGAGAGAGAGAAAAAAGGATAAAAAGATCCTCTAACCACAAGAGAACTGACTGACCGGAGCAGATCAGTTCTAGGTTATGTATTAAGCCAGCTAATGTGGTTGGTGTCTCTTCTATGCCAGCAAAACCTCGTGCAGCGGCAGCAACAGCCGCGGACTAGTAGATGCTCATGTAGCACGTCTGATGCTGCTAGTCGACGTCGGGAGCGTCGAAGAAAAGACCGCGGACCTCCAGCATCAGGGCCAGCTCAAGCACTGTCTTCTGCAGGTGATGATTCTCGAGAATTTCATCTTTGGGCATGACTGGATAAGACAGCGGGCAGTATCGAGGACCCTGCAGCAATCCAGCACACAGCATCAAACATACAGCTACTCTCTACTGTCACCGGCTATCTCTTCCACAGTCACTCCAGGCTGGGTTAGTTTGGATCCCCCAAAAGATAAACTTGGCCAGAACCGGAAAAGACAGCACGAGCTTGTCACTCCACCAACAGCATCAAAGAAATGAAAGGAAGATAAAACACACGTGTCGACCCGGTAAAAAACCACCCGTTGAACATTATCCTTTCTTGATACACCAATGGACTCCCGGGGAAAGACACACTGCAATTTTTACATCGGTTGTCCAATATCAGCTATCAGGCGGGAATAATCTCTTTACCGCAAGTGCTTCAAAACCATATACATGTAGACTACACTATAGCTGACAGTAAAACAAGCAAGCGAACATGGATGGCTAATGTGCACAATTTACGACACTCACTATAACTATTTGGCAGTCGTGTTGACAAAAGTCAACTGTAGGAGCTGGGTGCAAAAATCGACTATTGTCGACAACAACAGGTAGGTGCTGTGATGTCACACTTGTCGACAAAATTTGACAAATCAACAAAACTGACCTATTGCTAGCCATTCACTATACTCAGCATCAGCCAAAAAGCAGTAACCATTTATTGTGCACTAAAAGATATAATCGGTAAATGTAATGTAACAATTGTCATTTTTAAATTTTAAGACTTAATCACAAACGGTTGGTTGGTTGATTAACGCCCCCTTTCGAAACAAAAATAGGCTATATCAGGGACCAAGTCTTGGGTGGAGATTTAGTTCTGCCAGGTTAAGGATGGCCAACGAGACAGTATCTCCCAATCTCGTTGCCTTTTTGTTCAGCGACGACCCAAAATGTAAAAGGATAGGAGAGGCTCATTTAAGTTAATATGCTAGCAATTACGACAGGGTGGAAACTAACCAACCACCACAAGACCTATTTATCAGTTCAATGTGATATCTTGTATAACTGCTATTCTTCAGTTCCTATAATATATCAGTGCCTAACGACTCTTGTTGTGTGCCTCTGTGTTGGTCTGGCTTTGGAATGATTCTCTTAGGCAAAACCAAAAAGAAGCACCCAGGGGACCTCCCGCACATGGTACCAGACCTGCCCCCAACACCCCCACTTAATCACAAACATTTTTATTTTTTTTCTCAAATTTTAATAGTTATTACATCTATGCTTCAATCCAAGCTGTTGTTACACACAAGAACTTACCCTGAAAGCTTTGTGGAGGCGCAGGGTGATGTAACAGAATACAAATCGTAACAGCAGCACACGCAGAAAATCGTCGCCAAAGAACTGAACAAATGATAAGTCTACAACAGACCAAAATACAACCCTCAGTGCCTCAAGAACTATGACAAAAATATTTAAAACCACGCGGGGTGAAAACCACCGAAAAATGGCAAAATACTGTGGTATTTACCAAATTTTTGTTTGGGGGCTCCTGTAGCCACCCCCTAGACCGATGAGGGCAAAAACTGGCATGTTACAGTAGATCTATCATCTACACTTATATGCCATCTAAATCTGAATTGGTTTATTCTGTCATCTGTGAGGAACATAAGTAAACAAATTTGACCATATTTTCAAAATCAATATTCCGTAGTGGCTCCAGCTATCACTGTCATTATCTATGTTAAGCATGCTGTGACTTACCAAGTGTCCTTGACCTGGAAAGAAGACGACTAGCGTCGGCAATGAACTTGTCGACAACGGCGAGACATTTGTCCCACAGCGAGACTGGGACGTCGACGATGTTGACAATGTGGCAGAACGCCATCAGTGGACTGTGCAGGAACAACGTGAATATGTTGCCTTTCTGATGTTGGTCTTCACACGCACACAACAAACAACTGGATACATTACTGACAGTAAGCATGTCATCTGGCGGTGATGATGGCTATGACAACTTGATATATTTGGTAAGAATTTTATTTGTAAGCAATAGAACAAGTTACATGAAAAGCAGTGCTGTCAGCGGCACTGAAACTGCACTTTAGGTCAATGTAGTCTTCTAGTTGTTACCGAAGCTGAATTTCATATTTAAGAGTAACCACAGCTGTAAAATGCAGTTTCTGAACTAGGGTAATGGGACAGACAGACAGAGAGATTGACAGACGGACAAAACAGCATCGCTTAATGAGCCCCACAATTTGGTGGCAGCAAGCATAATAACAATGAAATGTATGTGGAATGCATATCCCAAAGAGCAGAAATGACACAATGTTAATGCTAAGTTCAACAAGCTTACACACAACTATACCTAGAATCAGGAAAACTGGGCCAACCTTGCAATGACACTGGAATTTCTTCCGGTGACAGCAGACAGACAAGTGGTTGTCCAAACAAGTTGGGCCAGTGCTTCAAACATCCACATACACCACACGTTAATATATTTGTTAACATTCTTTTAATCAGACACAACGCAAAGAGCCGAGCAGACTTTTATTATAGTCCCGTGAACCTATCGTGCGACGTGACAGGTAATATACAACATTAAAATCATACGGCAATAAAGTTATAACACAAGCAAGCACAATATCTCAAAGATCTGTTTCTGTTCTTCCCAGAAGAGATTCATCTCCAAAATAAATGTGCACATTATGAGGTGGTGTTGGCTATCAAATAAGTAAGACTGTTATCTGTTCCCAGATCCCATTTTCTGCAGCCTTTGCTCCCAAACAGCCACCAACGGTGGTCTGCCCCTGGACCTATTGTGGTCTTCGAAAGCAATCCCCTAAAACACCCCATCTTCAGAATACTGGATCTATGCTGCAGCTGACAAGGCATAAGTCAAGTCAAGTCATATTGCTGCAGCTCAGTTCTTCACAAAACAGTATTAAGTGTTGACAATGTGTTCAGAGCCAAACACAACTGACCTCAAATGCAGAACTGTTGTCACTGTCAATGACGACGAACAGTGGCTTCCGAGTGAATGGGTACAGATCACCAGGATGTAAACTGAACACACACAGTCTTAGCACTGGAATTTTTCTTTCTTTTGCAGCGGAAAAGATACTTGTTGTAACTTATTTCTTAAAACTACTATGCAAGCAGTTACCAGTAGTATCCACATCACTATGAGTCTAAATCATCAGTACAGAGAAGGTTGAGGTAAACTCTAGCTCCCTAATCCATATGCGGTAGTTGTCAACAGGAAGAGCATGCAGACAGCAATACACAGCTCCCTCAAACAATATCTTTCAGAACTCTTAAATGGGATGCCAGCTACACATAATGACCATAAAATGGTTGTGCATGTTGTGTGCGAGTCTAAAAGCATTATAATCATCTGTGAAGAGCGACTTGCAGTTCAATTTACTCAAGTCATCGATATGGTTCACCGGTGGTGTCTAAAATGACATGTGGCCAAACTGCTTTAATACTTCAAAATAAATCCTCTAATCATATGTCAGTACCTCTCAGCCATCAAACAGTGGGCTGTATATTGTAAAAGATGACATACACCTACTGCTTAATGACAACATGGATGAAACGAAATTGTCAACTACGATGTGCTCCAGTGACTACAGACAGCAAAGTGACGTTCATCGTAATTAAATGTCCTGTAACAGATCACGACTACCATACTGAACATCTGGCTTGGACCATTTTGAAAATGATGAACAAAGATTGTTGTTTTTGAAATGATAAACAGCAAAGCTTCATAGCATTTAGCATTTCAAGTAGGTCACTAAACAGTCCAACACTGCATGTGAAATAGTTATAAATAGTTATAACAACTAAATAAATTCTCGTTGTGTCGTCTGCTTGGTCTGCGATCATCTATTGATTGCAAGCACCTCTGAAGTTACGAGCCTATGGTGCCATACAAATATGTTTATCATTATTATTATTATTATCGACGAATCAGCACTTTAATACACAAATACAAAAAACAATTTTATGTAACGGTATCCGCTAACCGTCGCTGCATAACTGAAAAATCAAGAACGCCGATAAAAGCTGTACAGGCTACTAGCCACAACATGACGGAAAAGAAAAATTTCAAATTTCAATAGATGATCACAGACAAAGCAGATGACACAACAGTTCATGCAGCATGCAAATTTTATGCCCCAAAGTAAAAAATATCTACATTTGGGCTCTGCATCATGCTGACATTTTAACTTCAGGGCATCAAATTTGCATGCCACATTCACTGCTGTGTAGCATCTGTACAACGCCCGACTGCATTTACCAATGCATCTCTTTGAGGCTGCCCGGGCGCTTGTTTCTGTTTGTTGTGTCTGGCTCTCGACGACTATTGGTTACAACGCCGCCAAAGTCATACGAAACTA
>Ga0209780_1003881_pt1 | contig 11335 bp, 8 predicted proteins | sample WorMetexBAHAMAS2_FD_187384 | JGI IMG/M metagenome (GOLD analysis project Ga0209780, IMG submission 187384) | Marine gutless worms symbiont microbial communities from Max Planck institute for Marine Microbiology, Germany - Inanidrilus exumae... | ecosystem: Host-associated > Annelida > Digestive...
CCACTCTCGTTCACGAAAACAACATTGTCCGATCGCAGAAAGGCTGTGCCACGTTTGTCACGAGTGTAGTCAATAGTTTTATATCAAACAACCTGACAAAGACACACAGACAGTTCGACAGATGCAACAGCTAGGAGTTGATATTTATAGATACTGACGTTGGCGGCGGCGGATCCGTTGCCCTGTTGCAGCCAGTAGGCCAGCCACCAGAAGCTGAAGGCGCGCGTTCCCTCGGCGAGCAAGCTGACGACGAGCACGGCCAGCACGGCGACGACACCGCCGGCGGCCGTCACGTAGGCGGCGTAGGTGCGCAGCGACACGGTGCCCTGCCGCCTCTCGTCCGCCGACCAGCCGTCACCCGCCGCCGCCGTCAACGACCTGCCAGCGTCGTCTTCGGCGTCTGATTCGCGCCTTTTCTCACCTTCTGCACAACGACAACTTCGCTGTCGACAGACGGCACCAACCGTCAAACGTTTATCAAACTTTTAAGCCTAAAAGATGTCATTCCCAACGTTGCGTCTATTTTTTGCTCGAATGAGCGGCGCAGTAGGCTCTCTGCGCCGTAAAGTCGAATGGCTCAGAAAGCTAAAAAGTATGCCTAAAACCAGTTTAATAAAATTTGACTCCATGTACAGTAGTTCTAAATTTTAAATTTAACCTGCAACGTACACCTGCACCCAGTAGCCGTTTAATTCTGATCAGTAAAGTGTATTTCGGAGTTTCAAATTTTTTTATTCTTTTTAGTCCAAAATCTATGCTATGCGGCGGGACAGAGATGCATAAATTATTATTATTATCATACTATTAACAGTGTCAAAATACTGAAGAGAAGAGCATCTGAAAATTGGAGACAAGCAACTGCTTCGGTCGCTGCTTACTTGTCCGTTGGTTGGTGGATGGTGATTGAACTGGTAGACTGATGTCCGGCTTGGCGGGACGCAGGAACTTGACCGTGACGTCATCGTTACCACCACCATCGCTATCTACAGACCAGATACATCACTCAGAGTTCGACATTTCATTATACTACATGATTATGGCGCTCAATCAAATTTTTTACTTACTTAAAGTGTTTCTTCCTATTTGCTGAATTATGCACACTTCTGTGGCAGTGCCGTATAAAACACGACAAGAATAAACTTAGCTATCGTGTGACGAGAAATTGCAATTAGGCTGATTGCTTAGTTGGGGACTTGGGGTTTAACGGTGCTTTCAACAGAATTCAGGTCATATTAATGATATTGTGCCTTTAAGGTAGTAATATATTGTGAAATATTATAATTTAATGGGGGATTGATTAAAAGTAAAATAAAAAGCGCCGGAAATTTTTGGGGTTGTGCCCCACTATATAGTGGCCACCATAAGTCTCTGCAGAGGTAGCTCACTTGTAAGTTTTTACACAATAATATTACTAACGTAAGTATCAGTATCCGAGAATGAAACTCTGTTACAATGCTGGCAGCGCAATAACTAATGCAAAAGTGAGAGGGCCAGGACCCCCGCTTTGAAGAACGTGAGGGGGCCCAAGCCTGTCCCCACACCACTTCCCAGTTCCGATGCCTATGGGCAACAGTATTACACTGGCACCTTTTGACTTACACGGACCACTGTTCTGGAGTTTTTGCAGCACCCTGTTTGCGATTCTTCCCACACTACGAATGGTCGCTGACCTGCACTGGGCATCGCCGTGAGTCGCTTGGCTTGCTGCCGCTGCTGCTGCTGCTGCTGGCGCAGAGAATTACTAATGACTGTGGCGTACTCTCCGCCGGTCATCTCCATCAGCTGACTGTGACTGCCGAATTCAGGTGCCCGGCCGCCGCCCGGCGTGTAGATGACGTAATCGCACTTCGACAGAAACTGTGCGAAAAAAATCCCAACAATTCAAACCAAATCGAATCAAAATTATCACTTTTGTTTGCCATCGAAGGTGAATTTTAGTGAAATTTGTCTGCTAACACAAGTTACATAACATGAAATAAGACTTTCGACAGAAAAATGAGTGCAAAATGACACAGCAACACAAAATCAAGTGCTAGTAAGATCCTGCGCTGCTATGGGCCCACCAAAAACATACACGAAAAAGCAGAACATACATAGAGGCGACGAAACCACTCGTGACATATTAAGCTATGAACTACTGACAAAAAATAAAACTTCAGTTGCAGGTCGCTCACGTAAACGGTGTCATTCACCGCAAACGGCAGATTACTGCTATCAATGCACGTATTACTAAAGAACTGAGTCAAACTAAGGGTCTAAAACAATGACCCTGTGACCCGATCTGACCCAAAAAATTGTCGACCCGTGACTCTGACCCAGTTCCAACTCTGGCAGCAGCCCCCGGTAAGTTCAACGCGGTTTCAAGCCGAAAGGCAATACAGTAAAAGTACTTAATCCTCACCAGTCTGCCTACTGTATGCATCATTCCACTGAAACTGCTCTGCCGTACATTCATCATCATCTCATCAATGCAACAGGATCACAAAAGTATCATGCCTTTGCCTTTTTGACGTCTCTGCTGCCTTTGACATCATCGACAACAACATCTGATCGCTCGCCTCTCATCTTGGTTTCACAAATCCTATCCCCCCATAGTTTCACTTCTTCCTCCCGGACTGCCTTCACGGACTATTGCCCGGACCGTTTCTTCTGATCTACTCGTTTTTGTTTTTAGTTTTTTCTTGTTCTTTTTGTTTCTGTGCCGTGCGCTAGATTAAGCTGGCCATCTCATCAGCTATTGAGCGCACTTAAATATGCCGTATCGTATCCTATCATATCATATGGCCAGCGCGTTGGGTTGCGTTGACTGCGTTAACGTTGCGTGCGTGCGTTAAATGCGTTGCGTTTGGCTGGAAACCGCCCCTGACTGGGGTAGGTTTAACCTGGAGCTGGTGGGTGACGAGCAGGACAGTCTTTCCGACGAGCAGGTCGAGGACGACTCGACGGAAGACAGCCAGTGCCACGTTGGGGTCGACGGCGGCGAGCGGGTCGTCGAGCAGGTAGATGTCGCGGTCGCTGTAGACGGCCCTGGCCAGGCTCACTCGCTGCCGCTGACCGCCGCTCAGCGTCACGCCGCGGTCGCCGATCAGCGTCGAGTGACCGTGACTGAGTGCCGCCACGTCCTCGTCGAGACAGCATGCCTCCATCACCGCCGCGTACCTGCACCAACAACATCTCAAACTGAGCGTTCAAACCGGATGCGTTGCGGTGCGGCATCGTGCGGCATGTTGCGTCGGTTTTGCCGCGTACCACAAGACGCCGCACCGCAACGCAACGCAACGCAACGCATCCGGTGTGAACGAACCTTTACTCTCGGCACCTACGTCCTACAAATGAACTGAAGTATTGTGATCAGCGTGTCTGTATGTCTGTCTGCTTGTCTGTTTGTCTGTCAGCTCGCATATCTCGGAAACCACGTGTCCAAATTTCAGCAAATTTTCTATACATGTTACTGTGGCTGTGTCTCGGTCCTCCTCTGACGACACTGCTATAATGTTATGTAATTCCATGTTTTGTGGATGACGTCATGTTTTCACATAATGCAGGTAACAGGCCAGAATCAAAGACGACGTGTATCTTTCGTCCAGTTCGCTAGGTGGCAGAACCAGTCGGAAGACAGACAACGTTGTTTGGTCGAGACGCGAGGTGGCAGCACCGGGGGGCGAAGTCTGCCGTCTCCTACTGCATCCTGTTTCAGGTTTGCGTAGTTTTTCGCCGTCATCGGTACAACGCCGCCGTCGTTGCCTACTTCAGCAAGTATCGATTCAAAGTCTGACCTGTCTTGGTCGAAGTCACTGCCTAGCAGGACGTTGTCACGGAGGCTGGCATTGATAATCCACGGCTGCTGAGGTACGTAGGCCAGACGACCCGCCACGACTATCTCTCCATACACCATCTTCATCTGTCAGCATCATCATCATCATCATCAGTAACATTTCAATCAATCAATCAATCAACGATGTTTAACGTGGCCTTAATGGCACAGACACGGCAAGGACCACTAATCGAGTAACCAACACTCAGTGCTTAAAATAATGAGCAAGAGGTGGGGGGGGGGTTGAGTCATTGATGGTCTGTGATGGGCGATTGACTTCGGCTGCAAGTGGGGAGATGTGTTCCCTTTCCAGTGGAGGTAGGATTTGGGGAGGGGCTAAGGGAATAACATTCTTATTAAACGTTCTATACTATTTACAGTCAATTGGCTGTGACGCAGACGGGCTAAACACTGAGGTGGGGGCTAAAAATCGAGTTGGGGGCTCAACACTCTTGAAACCCCTCACTTTAACTACTGCCAACATTATATTTCAATTTGCTGATGATGCAACTATACTCATTCAGGGTCACATGATGAAATGACAATCTGCATGGTGAATGTGTTCACTGCTGGCGGCCTCTGGCGAATGACATTGAATTACGACAGAAATGTGCTTTGACTAAGCAGCTGTGTACATGGGCTCATAAAAATATTGTGTTAAATTGTTCGGTGCGACCTCGAGTGAGGGCGTTCAAGTTCTCCAAAAGATCAACAAATGATAAAGCGTAACAAAGCAGGCACATACGTGACGTAGACTACCTGACCAAGCAGTGCTCTGATAAGTGACGTTTTGCCGCTGCTGAATGGCCCCGCTATGCCGACCAGTTTGCCCTGCATGCACAGAGCAATGCAATCGTAGACATCAGACGTCGCTCCCGGTGCCGCCATCGGAAGAACTCGACCAGATGGTGATGCTACTCATCAGTAGCAGGGAGCAGTTAAAACAAGCTAAATTCCATAAGTTAAATCACTTAAATTCTCGCAAATGTTTTACGAAATTATGAACGCTAAGTCAACCGAATATTTCGTTTTAGTTGTAAACAACCTACTGAGTTATATGGCATACCTTATCATACTGAATTTTTATCACGCTGCATTTTAAAATGTGTTAATAATCATGCGTCTGTAACGCTTGTAACAGCAACGACGAAAGCGTTCTCTTCAGCTGAACAATGTTTAACAACGTGAAGCGAAACCTTTTCAATTTTGAAGTCGAAGCAAGTCGAGACAGACGCCGGAGCGTGGAGTTCGCCGTCTTCCACCAGTGACGTCATCACGTCCACTCCCACGCCGTTTCCAGTATCCAACTTGATATCTTTGACTTCGGCTGGATTACCTACAACGACGGATCACTGCCAAGTTGTAATTCAGCTACTCAGTCATTCTGGACAGCTTCTAGTAACGCATCTGCAGTGATTCTTCACTCAGCTCTTTTCTGCTCACGGGTCTCCTAAACTGAGTTGCCACATTTGACTCCTCATACAGATAATAATAACAAATTATTTAACCCGCTCGGCAGGCATAGCGGCTATGTTCTGCCGACGACTTTCTTTTTATTTAAATATCGTCCCTCTCATTCGACAACGGGTGGACGGATCACAATGCGGCTTGTTGCGTTAGCACCGCTGATGAAAAAATTCCCACGGCTAAAGATCTGGTGAACTTCGGTCAAGGGACGTTGCCATGGCAACTAATTTTGTGACGCTAGACGGCGACCAATTGGCATTACCCGCCTTTATTGTTTGTGCTGGCATTTGAAAAGGGTTGGGAAGATCGCAACACATCTACCCACAAAAGGACTCCACAATGACCTCCCTACATCTTGTAAAATTTCTTGAACTTTGGTCCAGTAACCCCTGAGATCTTGTGATGAGTTTGCAGGAAGTGGGTGGATGCACACATGCAAAAATACGCACGTTCGCGTTGCACCAGAGTCTACAGACCGATCTTCATCAAACTTTCAGCAAATGTGGAGCGATTAGCGGGATTTATAACAATATATTCAAATTGCGACGGCTCGCTCAAGGGACGTTGCTACGGTAACCGATTTGCGGCGCGTGTTGGGGATAATTTATTGACACACTGGCCCGTCTTCATTCTCTCCGCTGGCATTCGACAACTGTTGTGAGGATTGCTAAACGGATTGGAGATTTTCAACCCGAATAAACCTGTAAATATTTCTGTAAAAAGTCCGTGAACTTTGGTCCAGTAACCTTTGAGATCTTTTGGTGAGTTTGCAGGAGGTGGGTGGGTGGACATAGGCAAAAACACCATGTGCCATGTGGTTTTTAAAGGTCATTGACTAAGTGGCAGTAGCATATCCATTCTGTAAGTAAGTCTGCGCATGCTGGAAGGGCTACAAGTTTGGCTACAAGTTGAAGGCCTGTTGTGGTTGATTGGAGCGGTGGTGCGTTTGCTAGCTGCATGCCGCGGGTCCAATTGTACGTTAACGAGTGCAGTGGATTGCCGCAATTTGCGCTGCAGCACCATTGGCTCTTGCCAATCAACTGCCACTTCCTACGATTGTACAGCGCGACTGGTCGCGGCATTGCCGCTGTAAGTAGCGCTATAGAAGAATCCGACCTTTACCTTTTACCTTTACTTCTGCTCCGCTTTCTAGTTATTATTAGATGTGTTTCCTTTCCAGTGGAGGTGGGATTTGGGGAGGGGGCTAGAGGAATATCATTCTTATTAAACTTTTTATACTATTTTTACGATACGGTAACACACACAGCTTTATTTCACCAAGTTGGCAGCCAAACACAGAAAACACAGAAAACAAACAGTAACACACAACAAAAATCAAAACAAACTAAATAAGGTCGTCCATGACATGCGACCAGTATAAGTAATCAGCACTTGCATAGTTGTAACGCAATTTCTAGTCGATGGCCTTCAGTATATAGAGCAACGCCGCGTCTCTGTTACCTTACAGACAGGGCGTCAAAAAGCAGTGAATCTCACCTTTGTCTGTTTTCTTTGACAGTTTGAGCCACTGGGTCTTGGCGCGTGCAGGCTGATGGTGGGCGGCGACGCTGTCAGGTCCGAATGGCCACTCAAATGACGCGTCCTTGACGACGATCGCCGTGAAACTGTTCTCCAGTCGTCGATATTGGCCGCTTGTTACGCTCATACGCAGCTCGTCCGCCGCAAACACTACCTGCCACCAACACGACCGCGATAGCGGTTCGGCTTGTTCACGGGTTGTGTGTGTGTGTGTGTTTGCGTGTGAGTACTGGGGTATACCCACAGAGTGGGAAAATCCCAAATGTTTGACATTGGTCCAGTGGCCTCGTCCACGCCGGTTATACGTAAACGCTGGAATGGCGGTTTTTAGGATTAATAGTGCAGCATACAGGGTGGGCCAAAAAAGTGATACCTGTCGTACATTACAATGTCATTACACTTTACGAGAGGTATCACGTTTTTGGCCCACCCTGTAGGTGGCACGGTGGCGCAACGGGTAGAGCATTGGACTTGCGGTCAACAGGTCATGGGTTCAAATGCTACTCGGGACAAAAGCTGCGTAACAACCTTGGGCAAGTTGTTCACACCCATGTGCCTCTGTCACCAAGCAGTATAACTTGGTACCGGCCAAAGGCGGTGATGCTCTGCGGCTGGGAAGGTAACCGCAGGCCTGGCGGAAAGTAACGGCACCCTCTGCCGGGTGTCTGACTTTTTGTCACCTGCGGGCTGACTGCCTGTACACCGGGATCAGCTCCGGCCCCAACGCTCGTTAACGAGTATGGGAAGCCTTTACCTTTTTACCTTTTAGTGCAGCATAAAAAACTTTAAGTGGTCGTAGTCCCTCGCCCCATTGAGCAGGTGAAGGTAAAGGTAACGGTAAAGGCAAAAGGCAAAGGTACACATAAGGACCGTAGGGGCCGGTGCTGATGTCCGGCTTGCGAGGCAGACAGCCCGCAGATGACCATAGTCATAAACTCAGCAGTAGGCTGTCGTTACTTTCTGCCAGACCCGCGGTTACCTTCCCAGCTTTACAGCGTCACCGCCCTTGACCGGCACCAGTTTATACTGCATGGTGAACAGATAGATACCAAGATAGAGTCGTTGCGTGACCGCGGAAGGGCCAGGTATTCAACCTGTCGGCGGTAAATCGCTAGTCCAATGCTCCACCTACTGCGCCATGGCACCACGCCCCTGGAACGCTGCCACAATGCTATCGACCACGTTGACGCTACAGAAAGATATAGGCTACTGGAGAGAACTGAAGCTGACCTGACATCGTTTGGCGGCGACGAACATTTCGGAGACGTACTTGAGACAGAGCATGCTCATGTGGAATCTGTCCTGTATTCTCGTGTAGATGAGTAGGTACATGAACGCCTGGCACATGACGCCACACCGCACGTGTCAACGAGATGACAGTACGCGCTGCTCGGCAGGGTAATTTCTCCCCAAAGCAGCGTGAGGCTACCCCAAAATCGAAAAATACCAAGATAAATTATTATCATTAATAATAATTGTAACAAGTGTCCACAGTAATTTGGCAGAAGGCCGCATCGCCGCATAGTGCCTATACTTTACAGAAAATGGCCGGCATGTCCCCTTCAAAAGCACCCCATCCCGTGGGATCTGCAGATCTGTCAAATTATCTAGTATCTTGTATATCAGTTAGCAGTTAGCACTTTTTCAATTACAGACGTGATCAAAATTAAAGTAAAATAAGCAAGGTGTTGCCCTAACGGGACGTAACACGACTGGCCCGCCATCGCGTGCTGCCCCCTGGTGAGTTACGTTGCATACGTTCGAGTGTTACAAACGACGACACACGACAGACGACGACAGACGCCAGCGACCGTTACTAGTCTGCCCTCTCCCCTACACTATGTGTTGGCGGGCCAGTAATAACATTAATTTAGCAATCGATGTCGCTTTAATTTGTCTTCAATAAGGATGCACGACATTATATGAGTTCGCAGTAACTTAAACATAGAAAATTGCGAAATTTGTAGAGTTATTGTAAAAGCGGGAATAAATTTTGAAGTGTCCGTGTGTGAAGCCTAGTGACTGACTAAATCACAATAAACAGAAAGTGGAACATAAATGCTTGTGTGTCGTGCAGCGCAAAATCGACATCTCTCTTGGACGTCTTCCTGATCGCATTTGGAAACGTCTCCCAGGTAGCCCAAGAAGCAAATGACCAGAGGCCCGATTCACAAAAAATCTCACGACAAACTTAGTAAAAACTTCGGATAAAGTGTGACTTAGGAAAATCTTAAGATAAACTTAGGATGAACTTACGAAAAACTTAAGATCACCTTAATAAGTAAAAAGCAATTTCTCAAAAATGACTTAACATTTCTTTACTGAACTGTCATAAATTACATGTAAAATTCTACGTAAATCTTAACTTTATAACTTAGGATAAACTTACGATAAACTTAGGAAAAACTTATGATAAACTTAGGATTTTTCCTAACATTTTTTGCGAATCTGGCCCCAAATTCGCTCTGACAACAGCCTCCCACCTGCTGATCTATGGAGAGGTGCTATCCGTCGATGTCATTCTGGGGTGACGCGACGTTCCCAGACGACTACCCGATGACGACGACGACGATAACATCTTTGATTATTAACTGTCCTACCTGTATACAGGTGAGGGGTCGTTTTTCGTACCTGCAGAGGTGAGAGATCGTTGCCGGCGGACGTGTATGCGATGAGAGTGATCATGGTAGCCGTGCTGACGATCAGAGCCGACGACAAGAACGTTAGACTTAGCGCTATGTTGACGCGCTCCAGAATACGCTGTTCAGCCGCGCGCACCGCTACACGAACCAGCAACCACCCAACTATAGATTGTACGTCTCTGTCTTACACCGTTTCCGAGATTTCATCAATTATTTCCCAAAATTAAAAGAGATCACGTGACCTAAACAATCCCTTCGGGGAAATCTATCATGCGTGTGATAGTACTCGTCGGTGTCAATTTGCACTACAAATACGAAATGCCTAGCTTCAATTGCTTCACCCACATCGAAGATACGACTGGGGCTATAAAAGTTTTAAAATGGGTCACACGACCTGACCACGTCCATTTGGGGAATGTTTGTCATCCCAAGGCTAATATTTGACAGGGCCTATCGGGAAACAAGATTTTAAGACTTCAAAGCTATAGCTTCCGCTGTAGCTGTTCTAAAGATATAAAGGAAGGTCCAAAACGTAAAAATAGGGCTGATTTACAGTGACTGTATGGAGTGCTCAGTGACTCAGTCATCGGCATGGCACCAATCAATAGAGCGCGTACGAGTTCCTATTAGCCATCCATAGTAACTATGCCCCTGCTTTGCACCATTTCTGAGAAATTGCGTCATACTAGGGAAAAATCGCTGATTTCAACCTACCCAATCTGTATTTCCACCCCTGTTGGGGGTGATCCCACTGAAATATCGTGCAGATCTTCGGCGTCGAAAAACTAGATTATCTGGGCCATCGTATGGCGAGATTGAACGCCGATTTGTGACGGACAAATGGACGGACGGACAGACGGACAGACGTACGCTTATTCAGTGCATTGCGTTGTCGCTCGCAAAAGCAACAGTGAATGCTTTCACAGTCACACAGTCACTTTAGCCTACAACAATAGTTCACATAATCGTCCACGGTTAAACTGCCTACTAGACGTCAGCAAGAGATTAGTTTATGAGTCGTGTTTCAGAACAGACGTAGCACTGAGCTACAAGCCACGTACAGTGTCGGCTTTCTACACGAGGGTATAGGACGCTGAGTTGGCCGAAGTGGCTGGTTACATACAAAGACAATATATTCTCGACGCGGTCACCCGTCTTCTGTAACGATTAGAGGTCAATGCTGGCGGACAAAACGGGCTGGACGTAGAGTAATTTAATTCGTTGAAGCAACCAATGCGGTATAAATGCAGCAAACCAAACTGTCTGTCGTTTAATTTAGTAAACGTGTAAACGAAACTTGTAAACGTTTGCTAAACGTTCACAGATGATATGTCGCCAATGACAAAACTCAGTCCTGGTAACAGCAAGTAAAAGCCAGCAGCCGCGTGTGGCATCAGCTTGGCACTTTTCAATTAAGTTCATTTGTATGCGTGAATACCGCTTTATTCTGCCTTACGTCGCGAAAACCTCACGCGGACCTATCAACTGCTTTAGTCGATTCTTTGTTATATTTTGTCATTATAACCATATTCATTTACATTATCGTTTAATTTTGTAAACGTTTACACGACAATAGTCGTGTAAACGTTTACATGCGTACCTTTTGATGACTGAAACATACGCGTATATGGCATACGCACGTTATGTTTTGAAACATTCATATGTATCGTATGCATCACGGCTTGTACGGTAGTACAAGCTGTTGTAAAAGCGACTAGCCAAAGTAATGGGAAAGGCCAAATTTTGACCCCCGGGGCTCCGAAACCCCTGAACGGATTTCGATGAAACTTGGAATATATAATCGGGTCGCGGGTATGACCACACATGCAAATCCATGTGGCGCTGCGACAACGTGGGTGGTCTGGGCGAACAC
>Ga0209780_1003882_pt1 | contig 11335 bp, 6 predicted proteins | sample WorMetexBAHAMAS2_FD_187384 | JGI IMG/M metagenome (GOLD analysis project Ga0209780, IMG submission 187384) | Marine gutless worms symbiont microbial communities from Max Planck institute for Marine Microbiology, Germany - Inanidrilus exumae... | ecosystem: Host-associated > Annelida > Digestive...
CATCATTAAGAAGGCCATACGGTACGGTTATCTCCCCCGTTCCTTCTGCACTCTGGGCGAATTAAGTGAGGATTGTGATGACAAACTGTTCTTCTCGGCAAGGTACAACCCAAACCACGTTCTCCACCGCCTCCTCCCCCAACCTAAAAACACTCAGTATCACTTACGTCAGCGCAAACACGGTCTAATATTACCTACAGATGTCAATGCTGCTAGCAAGAAAAACTTTCTCTATAGAATGTTATTTAGCGACATGTATTAATCAACCAATTTGATTGTTATGTTGTTCGTATACGTATAACCGTTATTAGTTCACACTACTTCTGTGTAGCCTTTTTGTATCTACATTCGTCCCATGTTTTTTATCACATTATGTTGCATGTGCGTATGTCATTGTGTTTAATAAAGAATTTATTTACTTACTTACTTAGGTAGACTATATTAAGTCCTAGCTTTTGGATGACAATTAACCACCTCTAAAAGGGGCGTCGTGATGATCACATGACCCTCTTTCAATTTCTATGCTCGCAATCATACCTCCTGAACGGCTAAAGCGAGAGTTGCCAAATTTTGTATGCAGGTAGAATATATGGGGCGACTGAAAATGCGGGAGTGGAAAATACGATACGGTCAAAATTGCAATGGTGGAAAATGCAGGAGTAAGTCGTAAGGAACACCAACTCGAGATTATATTGAGAAAGCCTTAAGTTACTTCGTTCAATTTGTCCGTATTCTTCTAACTGAAAAAGTGTGTTTGTTATTGCTTTAAAAATAGTATTTGTTTTGCACATTGGTGGGTTGTTAGATACGACACTCGTGTTTGTAATTATCTGATAATTTGAGTCCATACACTGCCTGGATGTGTACCACCAGGTCACTGTTCATGATCCTCGTTCAAAGACCACCCGAGACCGCTTTGTTCTAACAGACACTCCTAGTATCTTGGAGTTTTCTGTTTTGACGGCATTCCATACGTTATCGCTCCTGTATTTTCCACTGCCGTATTTTCAGCGACCCCGAATATATCAATTAAGTATTAGCCTCGGGATTAAAAAGTACCCCCTAATGGGTGTGGTCAGGGTCACGTGGCCCGTTTTTTAAATTGCCCCCAATCATAACCTTGGAATCGGTGAAGCTAGGCACTTCAATTATCGCATGGTGATTGATACAGAGGAATGCTAGTGCAAGCATGATAGTTTTTTGATAGATTACCCCCGAAAGTGATGTGTTCAGGGTCGCGGACCTTTGTAAGTTTTGGAAAATAAGTGGTTATAGGCTAGCTTGGAAATAGTTGCAATTGAAGACTAATAGGAAATCGTATGTGACCTATCGAATGGCACCATTATGGGTGACTTTGAAAGTCACTTTTGCTGTTTGAAACATTTGTGTCCATCCGCCTCGGTGGTTCGCGTCCACGATGGTGCGCTGGCGGAGTAATACGCGGTGTCGTCAAAAACATTGGTGGTAGTCGACGTTTGTTGATCACAGTTACGGTCCAGTTGACATCAGCAAGAATGGTTGTACGGAAGTCTGTTGATGACACGCACGGCACAGTATGCTCGCTGTGTGATAGTTTTGCCTAGTGCAACGATGCGTGTAACTATGGAGGTAGCGGAATAAAACGTGGCAGTTGCTGAAGGTGTTCCTCGGGCTGACACGCGATCTATTTGCGTTATTCGTACAACAGTAGGTCAATATTTCAACTGATAGAAAACGTCGCGCGGTCTCTCGGCGATGACCGAGCCTCTTGTCTTTGAAATACCCGCAAAACTGGCCTGTTGATACTGTACGTAAGCGAAATCCAGCTGATAGAACCAACATAGGCGTATCTGAAAATTAATACGACCACTCGACGGTTAATTTTGAACACGTGTTGCTGTAACAGCGTGTGACATGCAAACGTCACAATATGCCTACGAAAAATTCATGAAGGTCATATAGGTCTACATTAAAATTAATCATTAATCATTATTAATTAATCATCACTAGTGTTTCAGCTGTGTGACAGACTGTAACCTTAATATTGTAAGGTGCCCCTGTAACGGACTGTCTCGTGAAGCGTCACCTTATTCTTTACATTGACATTACATTACATTTTACATTATTTGTGTTGTGCAGTTCACAGACGAAGAAGAGGAACTGCAGCAAATTCGTGGCCTCGGTACAGATATTGCCGTGGTACGTTTTTCGTCGACGACGTCTTCTAGCATGCTATAAAATTTGTACGTGATGGTTGTGCAATAACGCCCAAGACCTATATACAGCGTTGCTACGATTTACATAGAACCAGTCACTAGATATCGTAACTAATAGTTTTAATCTTGATTAGTAAATTAGTAATTGTAGGCTCATTATACACAAATCGTTTAACAATAATTTGTTTCACGTCGATCAACAGAAAACTTACAAAATCTCGGCCTAAGGCTCGATACACACGACCCATGTTCATGGGCCGTGTCGGCGGAGCTGTCAACACGGCCTGTGAATACAGGTAGTGTGAACAGAGCACGTCCCGTGTTGATAGGCTGTGTTGGCAAAAAGCATCGCACGACAATGCCGTCGTCTGTGAACACGGCTCGTCAAACGGGTAGTGTGTACCGACCCTAAAGACAGTGGCCGCTCTACTGGGATTGTCAACCAGCCAATTTAGCCTCCAAAAGTGGAGGTTCTAATTTGGACAGGATTTTCTCGTGGGGAACATCGTGAGACGATCTATCAGTTGGTTTTGCTGTGTGCAGGTGAGCAGCATGGTATTCGTAGCACAGTTCGTTGTATCGGCGTTCATGGGAGCGGTGATGGACCTTGTCGGCAGCCCAGTCGTTGTCATGATCGCCGCCTCCTTTCTCAGTCTCTGCGGCGCAATCACTGCCTCCAAAATCACGTATCTCGGACTGTGAACACCTGTATGCAGTGATGTACCTCGTCAAGCCCACGGGAGAGTTTGAACCGGGTCTCCGGCCGGGTCACAGCACCGGTCAGTGCGTCGGACCGCAGTTTGACCGTTTTTTACCGCGCGACGGTGTGCTAGCGCGGTACATTCTATGGCCCCACGTGAGTACTAGCATATGTATGATAGACTACATCCCCATATGGCACGTGTTCCGGTTCACGTGACCAATTTAATGTTTGGTAAATAAAGGAAATATATTAAATCCTGCCCAGTGGTTGCGATTTGCCTGACCTGACACAAGAAACTACAAAATAAGTGTTTTATTGTTTGTATGTGCATTAGTTACGTGGAAATTAATACCCGTTATTTAGTAAACTTAATCAAAAATACTTACGAAGTTATGACCTGACACTGGCTGATCTGATTATTGATTATTACCCACGCGTTAGCGTTTTCAGCGACGTTTGTGCCTGTCCGTTTCCACACGATATCTCAACAAGTCTCCGCTGCCGCTGACAGACCCGCGCGACGCAGTGCCTCGCGCCCACTGTGCTGTCAACTTAAGTGGACGGTCAGTGTGACAAACTGGTGACCGACGACGGTCACCAGTTTACCACACGGACCGTCCACCTAAGTTGACAGCACCTGAGACATCAGTGTCCCTGGGCTATCGTGTGGCGTTGTTTGCGTGATCCTACGTTTAGCCATCTTTGTAGACTCCCGACTTGTGACAGACAGACAGATACACGATGACAGCAAATACTGCGCTAGCATAGCGTGCTGTGGTAAGAAACCAATGCAGCTAGGATCACCAAATTTGGCACAGACACGGTCCATGAAAAAGTCCGTGAAAAAAGTCACGGGGAACAGAAAACATTGCCAGCATAGGTCATGTCACTTCCTCTAGTTCCTTGATGTGCTACTGCCTGGATATATTCAAAACTCACTCAGTGTGAAGCTCGAACATGTATTTGTTATGTAAATGTAAATAAACTTTAAAATGGCCTACATGGCAATAACCACTTCGAGGACCACTATAAGAAAATTAAATTTAGACTAGCAAATAAATGCTAAGAGTATCGCTGAAACAAGTGCGTCTTTAGCCAATGACAGAATGTATATAGTTTCATCAGATGTGACGTCCTCAGGTAGACTGTTCCAGATGCTAGGTCCGGCAACCGAGAAGGCTCGGGTGCCGACCGTGGACAACCTGACAGGTAGAATGTGTTTGTTTACAGTAAGTGATTAAAATGTGTACACGTGTTAACTGTTATGCAGAAACACCATCAGCACAGAACACAGCACGGTGGACGCTCTGATACCAACACATCCAATGTCTACTGCCATATGCAATGACTTCTTTGCCTTCAGTTTTAACAGCAAGACACACACAGACACACCATCAACACCACCGTTATAGTGACCATTTCTGGGAAGACATTGGTTAGCTAGTTCGCCATTCAGTTTTCTTGACGTGTTTTAGAAGACTAGCTGTATGATTGTACAGGTTGGATGCCTATCCTGTAATTGAGTTGAGGTAATTTTGGAGACGTTCTTCCCAGCCAATCTCTTGGCCTAGTACTGAAAACTAAATCTAACACAACAAAAGCAGACATGCATTTGCAACAAATTATAATAACACAAAATAAACGCAAAGAACTAGCCAGGTTTGGTCGCCTCTTACGACCTCCAGCCTAGAAATGCAATGGCCCAATTCTTAAGGAATTTATTAATAAGTAAGTAAAGAAGTAAGTAAACGAGTTATATAGCGTCAGAATCAACAAATGAATCACGGTGCATTACAGCCCTACAGCCCGTAAGAGGCTGCATCCAACCAACAGTATCCAGCCAGAGCAGCCTACAACATGCACCAATCATGCATGATAACAGCAGATAGGTACCTCACAAATGACAACAACAACTGCTTCGGGATGCTGACAGGCAATGTAATCATACAAAGAGACAGTAAAGCAGCCAAAAACAGTCAACAGCCAAATAGCAAAGGCAAGCATCTTAAATACATACTGCAAAAATAAACAGCGTGTTGCTACAGTGCATTTGAAAAACAACCACAGTGAGCAATTATAAATCTCAACAATTCAAAACTGCCGAAAGCTGTAAACAGCATTCTTGACAAACATGTATCCCGCTGTCATAAGCATCAATAGGTAGGCAACAACGGTCTTCATTTGACATTTCCAGCAGTCAGAACAGGGAGGGCACTTAATCATCGAAGACAATGTGTTTTCGCTGATTGGCATCAAACTTCTCTGCTCTCTTCAGAATCTGCAGCAAGCAAACACCTCTGCATCATAACAGCCAGTCAATAATTAATGCATGAGCCTATCGGCTGATAGTCCCCAACACGACACTGCGGTGAATAGCGACAACTAACCCCTAACCCTAACACCAACCCAACTGTAAGTTCACCCAGTTTTGCACACAAAAAAATCATCATTAATGCAAATCTGCAGCCAAAAGTAAAAAATATATAGCAACTGACGTCAAATTTAAAACTGATGCATTAATTAGTCGCACTGATCAGGAACGGCTTCACAATACAATACTTAAATACCGTGATAAACGTGAAGTTAGTTCACCGCATATTCACATTAATATTCTGAATATGAAACCAACCACAGTTTTGTTCCCATAAACCGTAACGGTAACCCATCCAAATATGAAATAAATGTTCCCTCCAGTTCTTTAAACACCATTCGCAGAGAAACAGGAATGACATCCGATCTGTAAAAAATCTGTTGTAATTATTCCCAAAGTTCTCTCTTCTGGGAGACCCATCCTCACCGAGAGTAACTCAGGAAAAAGAAGGTTAGTTCAATAAAAACTGAATGTAGTGGTAGTAGTGTAAACACTTGATAAACCTGAAATAGATGAGATTTATGACACGTCATATATCAAATAAAACCCAACTTTAAAACTGTCACTCTTGCACATATGAACTGATAATAACCTGTAAATTAACTTCATTAGAATAATGTTGGTGACTGAATAGACGGTACTAATTACATAGCATTTGGACACTTCAAAGAGACACTTTAATGCAATTCAAGTTCCATTATCCATCACTGTGGCCTGTAAGTACTGAATAGTGCAGTTAAACGTTATGCAAAATTATGCAGATGTCCGTAAAAACCTTATCGCGTCCTCGTCGGGTGGTCCTTGATTTTTGCGAGTTGTGTTTTTTCTGTCGGTCGGCCGCAGCCTTCTGCCAGTAGCACAGCTCAGGTTCTCCTGTAGAGTATTGACAATACCAAGTGTCGTTAACATCGTTATTCGACCACCTCAGTAAAAGACAACCTTGAACATTGTGCCATTTAACAGTGACCCTTTCATCATCCAGGATCTGGTTATTTAACCAGGCTAATCTGTTAGTGTAGCGTTTTTCACAAGTGACAGAGGAGTGCATTTTTCATGGTGTGGTTGGTTGCTTCGGACATCACAGCAATAAACTAAGTATCGAAAGTAATTTGGTAATCAAGTAATTTGACCCCGGCATCTAATACATGGATCACTAGACCCACATGAGTAAGCCCCCAAACGGCATCTCGATCAGTTCAATTCAACCATGTTTGCACGATACATCTGTGTGACCAACAGAGAGACAGACAGACCACACTACGTGTGACATCTGTCACAATAGGTCGCATCTATCCTATGCATATTTTGCAGCCTAAATATGCACCCATTGGTCACTTGCGAAAAACGCTCCTAATGTAGGAATCGAACTCTAGATCACTTGGTGATAACCCATCATCTTATCCATCAATCCACAACTGCTGCTTGTTAACCATCAGCACGTTGATCAGAAATAATACACAAATGACTAGATTATATACGAGACACATAAACGAATTCCTAGGTTTATGCAGCAAATTAGCGACATATTTGGCTCATCATGCGATTATTCGATGCGACTAAGATATTATGCACTTAGACATATAACAGTTTGGCAAAAAAATCTGACAAGAACTGATCAAGTCAGAGACCAAACGTTTGTGGATGCTTCCGACAGAAGGTGTTCAGACAAGATGTCCATCGACATGGGCACATAAAAATTTAATACACTAGTGGTCTACCCTCCCGCCTATGGCGCTCGGTTACTCCTCGCGTCTGCCACCACTCATTTGCAGCGGCGTATGGGAATTAAGTTCGTTATTAATGTGCAAAGAATTGCTTAGACAAAGGTGAAGACAAATATGCAAAAATTCCATAAAACTAAGGCACACGATGCGGTGACTGAAATCTATTGCTGTAGCAAATTAATGGCAAACAAAGTACATTTTTGTGCAGTTAAGATTCCGGAATTGTAAATGAAGATTACAGATTACAGGGAGGACTGTTGTCCTCCCTGTAATCTGTGGCAGTTAGCTCATTTTGCCATCTGGTGATTACGAATGTATCTGCCTGGCAGCTGGAGTGGTGCAGCCATACAGACGGCACCCAGAGCATGAGCCTGCAGGCTCGAGCGCCACTGGCTAACCGGCCCATGGCCATCCAGAGGGTATATGGATGCCACATGCCAAATTTGGTTCAGATCATTTTAATATTGTGGCCGTGCATAAGAAACAAAAAAGTGACAACTGACAGACAGATTCGATTTTATATATATGTATATAAGATGTAGGAATATCTGCTGAATACATAAGAGCCTGCAGAACTTCCACGAACCTGTTAGCAGCTGAAGTGAGCAGCCTGCCATTTGCGTCTGGACAATCTCTGCTGCAGAAGATGCATCTGAACAGCGAACGTGGCCAGTGTGATCTCCGTCTTGAACATCGATATAAGCTATGCTGCCTGACGGTGACAGTCGTGTCTAGTAAACGTAAAAAAACTACATGTGCTTCAACCTGCTAAAACTTTTTGCATGAACAAAATAAATAGTAAACAGTGTGACGTTTTATTCAGCTGTAACATTTCCACAAAGCTAAATACAAAGAAATGTTAAATACATTCTGTAGACAATGTTTCATAACTCTTCCATATCTTCTGGAGTACAAGACGCTATTGCAACTATGTCACTAAATGACCTATGTTTCCACAATAAATTCATCATAGCAAGCATAACAAATAACAAATCTGTTCTAATGGCACTTTTCCAGGTGAACTTGGGTTTAGTCAGTTTCCTTCTTCCACTTGTTCTTGGAGAAAATCTGTGGGAATCAGTGACATGGATTTCATACCGTCTGGATATTCCTCCTGACACCCATTCTGCAGTGTCAAAGCACTGCAGGAAACAAAGCATGAACAACCAGTGGCCTGTCTTCATCCATCATTGGATGCATTGTAGTGAAACCCCAAAAAGAGTGTATGTATTGCTTAATTCTGTGATTCACCTTCAATTCGCTGCGGACGAGAGGACAATTGCTAGAAATGTGTATAATGACATTTGGAGTGAAAACCAGTGATGACGTCTCCGCCGATTTTGACTCCACGCTCTTGACTGGCATATTCGATGCAGTTGTAGCACTGTCATTTACACCTTCAAAAAACATACAACGCAACTACATTAAACTGATTCTACACACACGCTACAATGCCTCGATGTAAAAACACAGTCCAATAATTCTAGGTCTCTAAAAAAATGTACTAAATTTAGGGGTGAGAATTAACACAGTAAGGTGATGGTGTAGTTAACACCATCGAGAAGAACTTCAGCATCTTTTCCCTATTCTGAATGTGCCAGCTGCTGTCAGAAAGGCATGCGGGTAACATAACTGCACTGCAACAAAATCGTGCAGTTCTCAACTGGGGGTGCCAGCCAACAGGCGTTGACCTATATAATGGTCACAAAATAATTGTAATTGTGAGAATTGAGACCAAAAATTAAACACATTTTCAACACTAAACTACACATTTACAAGGCATTTCCTTCAAAATTAGTCAAAAATTATAATCTAAAACAATATTCTGTGCAACACAAAATTTATAAATTGATTTCAAATTTCCTGTAAATATTCTGGGTGTAAAAAGTACCCAATAATACACCACCGAGTAGTAATGATGCCAGTAACACAACTGTTAATGAATACTTAATTACAGCAAAACAGAAACCAATTAATAACACAAAGACAGCTCACGTTGCAGATTACTTAATTATCCAGTTTATTATTTAATCTACACAAGACATATTTCAGTGAGGTAAAACCTGCAGATTGATTTGTGTTTGTCTCCTTTAACGCTTTCAGTGACGACTTCAGCTGTGCAACACTCGCTTTCTGTAAACTGAGATATTCACTTCGTAATTCCAGCCACTGGGACCTAGCCACACAAAGGAAACAAAAGATCTCAACTACTATCTCACAAATGGTATGACTAATTAATGCTTTCGACTATTCGGCACTATAGGCCTAAAAATCACTTGAATCGTCTTCAAAATTTTGCATCAATAGCCAGATGTGGATGACAATAACGGCAGATGCCTGTGCAAAAGTGGGAAAAAATAACACTTAAGGCTAGGGTTAGGGTTAGTTCTTGATATTCGCCACAACGGTGTATCAGCGCCTATTGGCCGATAGTCGACAATCCACCGATGCATTAAATAGTCATACCCTCCTACAACTGGTGGCAAATTTCCAATCAAACCCCAGTTACCATGCATCATACCTCCAATCTCTCCAAGCAGATCTAATCATAAATCCAAGAACGCAAATCAAATCAAATCTAATGTGAACTTTAATATGTACGGCTTCACAGCTAATAGTTAACAGCAAAATAAATGCAGTCTACAATATTCCAACCACATGGTATGCACAAAAACGACTAACTTTGAGATCACTCGCAGGTGCAGTGGTTCCGTTTTCTGTTTATTTTTACATTTTTTCTCTTTCTTTGATCTGCTGGCACGCTTCTGCTTCTTAAGTGACTGGCTCCTCACATCTTCAGCACCACACTGCGGTGAGTGTTTAGAACTGGGCTGAGGCACAGTGTCAGCATCTTGACCATTAACCTCAGATTTCTTCGCATTGTTATCACCAGCTTTGGCAGCTTTTGTTGCCGTAGCACCATGCTCAGAATCTTGTTCAGCGACTGACTGAATACTTGATCTCTTTCTCTTTCTATCCTTCCTGGCCGACACCTGTTCATCACTAAAAACACGTTTTCTATCTGGTTTCGTTCGTCCTGACACATCGTCGGCTTTAACAGTGCACTCAGACTTCACATCTGAAAACTCAGTCGAACGTTCTTCTTGTGGCTTAATATGCCGTTCAAGCTTTGATAACCACGGTTTCTCTCCCTCACTAAAAGTGCGCCGTCTCTTTGCTGCGGGAGCTTCCTCACTTGATTCAGCCACGCTTTCACTGGCTCGACGTTTTCTGCCTACACAAGTTTAAGCGCAAGTCCAATCAATGACGTAAACAACATAAACTGCAATTCACATCTTGCACAACCATTAACAGAATTATTGGAATATACTGACTACATTACGTACATTATCCAAACCATACTTAATAGATATACACTACAGATAGAGCAATGTAATGAATGCTCAAATGCTGCAAAACAGTACAACAGCTTTCTGGTTTCATAGTTCGGGCAGGATTGTGTGTAAATCATCCAGCATACAGAATTATGGATGAGTCGAGAGTTTGCAGTTCAATACTGCCACTATAACCAAGGCTACCGCACTGTTCTGCTGTCGTCCAAACCACGCACAGCAGCCGCATCAGTATCAATGCAGAATGACAGCAACCTCCACCAGCACTGCACTGCAATATAGCAATGGACACTAGACACTAGACAACAATGGATCGTACAGTCATATCTGAAGTTCTGACACGAAGAGATGTTTCTGTTCAAGGCATCAAGGCATCGTTCGATGACTGACCTGATGTGCTGCTACCTCTATGTGGACATGTGACTATTATTTTGTAGTGCCCTTGCAGCATTTCTCATGACAGTGTCAATTTGATCTTTGCATTTATAACTAGAAAAAGGACTTTGACGCCCAGCATCGACGTGGATGCCTTTGCCACCTCGATGGCCTGCTGTGATCTTGACCTCTTAACTCCAGAATCTGATCAGGTTATCAGTAGCAGCTAGTGAATATTTCCATAAGTTTCGTCTAGACTGCTCAAGCCATTCATAAGACATTGTGGTAACAAGATCTGACATGACGAATGGATGAACGAATGGATGAACAGACAAATGTGGCGGACTTACAGCCCGAAAACGTAATGACAGTCTGATGGTGAAGGCATAATAATCATAACAATAATAATTATCATCCAAACATGTCTTTGTGGCCTGGTGGAAAAATGTTCACAGAGGCACTGTGCCTGAGTGGTTAGCTGCACGAGTCTGGTTTAATTCCTAGCCTGGTCGGACAATTTGTGAGAATCATTAGCGCGCATGCTTTGAAATTAATTACATGGGCAAGCAACAGTGTTTGAAATTGACCGTGCATTTATTTACAATGGATGGTAT
>Ga0209780_1003883_pt1 | contig 11335 bp, 4 predicted proteins | sample WorMetexBAHAMAS2_FD_187384 | JGI IMG/M metagenome (GOLD analysis project Ga0209780, IMG submission 187384) | Marine gutless worms symbiont microbial communities from Max Planck institute for Marine Microbiology, Germany - Inanidrilus exumae... | ecosystem: Host-associated > Annelida > Digestive...
ACATCGTAGTTCGCAAGTTGCTAGCGACCACGTTCGTTTAGGGTCGGTTCACACTACCGGTGTTCACGGCCCCGTCGACACGAGTGTCATTCTGGACACCCATGTTCCGAGCAGGGCTAGAAAAACCTAGGTTTAAAAAATGTTCTTAGGTTTTTTAGGTTTTTTTTTCTTCGAAGGCCGATGTCACCAAACACGAAAGTGTGATCCAAAAGCATAAGAAATCTGCATCCCATAGGACTCGTACAATAGTGTACACGGTATGCTCTTTTTCTTTTCATGGATTACAGCATGAAACAAGATAAAGAAGGAAAAATGAAGGAAATGAAGCATGAATCTCACAAATCACAATTCAAATTTGAATATTAAATTTAAATAATTAATTTAATTCATCAAGTTAAATAAATTTTAAAAAATAATAAAATTATAAACATACAAACCTAAATTGGTTTTTAAAAGATTTGTAGGTTTTTAAGCCTAAAACCTAGGTTTTTAAAACCCAGTTCTACAGCCTTGAACACGGGCCGTCTTAGCGGCTGTCTTCGCGGGCGTTAAAAGCGTCGCCTGTGTTCAATATGACGCCGGTGTTCACGGGCCCGTGATCACGAGCAGTGTGAACCAAGCACCCGTGTTGGCGCCTTTGGCGGGCCCTATTGGCAAAATGCATTGCACGACAAAGCTTTTTCAACGTGATGCGGGGTTTCGGGCTGCCAGGGGGGTCAAATTTTGCCTTTCCTCATTGACTTTGATCGTCCTCCTCACAACACTCTCGCACTACCTTGCGAGTGTGTGATCACCTTTTTGATTTCAGCTGTTATAGTTATGTGATGTAGTCACTGTCTGCTCCATATAAGCCGTTTTACACTGCGGTGAAGCTTATTTCTGCAATAATAGAGGTAGCAACTCAGCGCGCTGTCCGAGTGCCGACTTCTAGCTATAGAACTGCAAACCCTGTCGGTAAGTGAGTAAAGTAAAGTAAACTGTGTATAGCAGTTAGCATCAACTTAGCTTTCACCGCTACGGGAAACTCACATGCCATATGGGATCACACAGTGTTACTTGCCACCCGGCAGAGGTGAGAATCCCGCCTTTACCCCCAGCCGAAGCAGGTACTCGATTTAGCGACACCTGAGGGATGCAAGGCTGGGTTGACTTATGTTACGTGAAAGCGGACCGGCCGGAAATTGAACCAGCGACCTGTAAATCGCAAGTCCAACGCCCTAGCGCTAAGCCACCATGCAACACTCGGGTGTTGATATTTAAGGTGTAGATATTAAACTGGCATGTTGCTGCTGCTGCTACAGTTGCTCCTGAGAGGGTGACAATCAGCGGACATCGCAACGCCAAGGCGGGTGAAACGATCACGCTGAGCTGTGTGTCTTCCATCAGCAATCCGCCGGCAGTCCTCACCTGGTTCACCAGAGGTCGCCACCTCTCCGGCAGCACCAGCAGCGTCGCTACCTCTGCACAGGTACGATACGCGATACGATACGGTGGATTAACGTGCGCTCAAAAGCTGACCAGATGACATGACAGCTTAATCTAGAGCACGACACAGAAACGAAAAAATAAGGAAAAAATAAAAACAAAAACCGAGTAGTTTAGAAGAAAAGGTCCAGGCAATAGTCCGTGGAGGCAGTCCGGGAGGAAGAAGTGAAACTGCGGGGTGGGGGTAGGATTTGTGAAAGAGGTATAGGTTTTAAGCCGGGAGTGAAAGAAATATTGGAGTCATTTCGCACTTCGTTGCCTGTTGTAACAGTGTTCACTAGAAGAAGCTAGCACTTGTATGTGTGCAAAAACCAACGCGGGCAATTTTTTTTTCACTCATGACCTTGACCTTTGATCTTTTGACCCCGAAATAAATGGGCTTGTGGGACATTTCTGTGTCAAGTTTGGTGATCCTAGCTGCATCGGTTTTTGAGATATCGTGCGGTAAAACAGAAAGACAGAATAAACGCCGGTGAAAAAACTACGCCCGAGACTGCCGTCGGATGGCTAACTAACCATCGGTGTCAACTCCGTGCAGGATAGAGGACGCATCCCCAATATGTTACCTCGAGGTGAGTGCATATGAAAGTCCCCTCCAATATTTAAACTTTCTATTATTTAAACACTGAATGACAGTCCACGTAAAAGACAACATAGTCGCTGAAAACTGAGCCAAGAATTCAAGTGCAAAATAATGTTTTCTTCCAAAATAACATATGCAAAAATGGCCAGTCGTAAAAGAGAATCATACCATACGGAGCCAAAAATGTACTGTTTATGTTTGAAATGGACTGGATGATGAATGCAAAATCGTTAAAACAGGGAACTCAGCGACGCGTTATCTTCGTAATTTCGTGCTGTTTTACGAGGTATGGGAGTTAGAAATGTATCAATCAGCAAAAGTAACCTTCAAGGTCATTCAACGGCATTGGCACTGGTGCCATTCGATGGGCCACATACGATTTCGTATTAGTCTTCCATTGCAACTGTGTCTCTGTCTTGCACAGTTTCCTAGATATTATCACTTATCGCCGATTGGGGTGATCCAATTTGAATTTTACTAAAGATATTTGGCGTCATAAAACTAGAGTCCACGGGCTACAATGCAGAGTTGTTTGCGTGATAACATGTCTTCATAGCTTTCATAGCTTCATAACATGTCTTCAAAGCCGTCTTCATAGATCACCAGCTTGAGACACACAAACGGACTGACGGACACAGGGCGCTGCATACACCGCGCTAGCATAGCGTTGCGCGGTGAAAACTAGAAATATCTGTTTGTATGTGTATTTTACATTATATAATTTTACCGCGCAAAGCCATAATATATGCTATGGCCCTGTTTCTGTCCAACCATACGACGTATGTCTGTTTGTCTGCCACAAGTCGGCGTTCTATCTGAAGGATTAAATGTAGCATACGCAAACAACATCGCAGGACAGCCATGGGACTAGTCTTCTGATGTCAAAGATCTTGTTGAAATTCGAATATGGTCACTGCTAACGGGGCGCCAATATATAAGTTTTGGTAAATAACTAATAATATCTCGGAAACTGTACAAGATAGACACATAATTGCAATGTGGCCTATCGAATGGCACCAATAGCAGTTACCTTGAATGACCTTGAATATCACTTTTGCTGTCTAGTCTCTAGAGGGCCTTTCTAACTCCCATACCTCAGGAAATATAGCATGTGTTAACTACGACGTGTTTACACATAAACCCGAAAGCGTACGTGGTCTGAAAGGTGAACTGTTGTGTCGAAACTGGAAGACATCTCAAGGTCATAAGGAGGCAGTCACGTGTACTGTGTGTAAAAGTGTTATTTATCTCGGAATTGCTGTAAGACAGAGACGTTACTACAGAATGCTAATGGGGAATAATGTGGCTTATCGAATCATGCCATTTCCGATGATCTTGAATGACTTTCAAGGTCATTCTCGTATTGCAACCATTTTTCAAAAGGTATTTTCGTACATTTGTGCAGCGGTTGACATTTTTCAACTTACATTACGCGCGTGCAGTCCCTGTGCGATCGCTGAGCTTCTTGTAATGAAGAGTGCAACATCGTTGCGTGTAAATCGTTAGTCATTCACGATCATTACACTTTTAATGACGACGTATATGTCACTACATACAGCTAGGCAACTCTGTAGAAAGAAATACGAAAAACATTCAAGAATGTCTGTTGACGGACATCGCAGAAAGTACATCGATTAAATAGGTAATAAAGAATTGAAAATATTTTTTTCCAAACCTGCGTAAAATATAACGATCTTATGCCCCGCAGTAACGAGAGCGGGCAGTCATAGTATTAAGTCATAAAAGTCGAAGCTGCCATGTATCACAACAAATATACGGTCGTTGATATATGCATGTATGTAAACTTACATATTTGTAAGCAGACCAGCTGCCGACAAGTTATGTTAAAACCGTCACAATATGGACAATAAACAATAAACGAGTTAGCACCAAAATGTACATAAAAACTCTGAAAAGGCTACGTAGCAAAGTCGCGTGAAGCTTCATTATAGGAAACGTCAGCCAATGGCGGATTCAGACGATGGAGACATGGCGGTCACCCTGCAGGCCAAAGTGCGCGAAATTTTAAAGAAAATGTGCAAAATTGGAGGCAACTGTCGATCTTCTGTCTCTAGTCCGCCCGAATCCGCCAATGAGTGAATGTCTATCCTCGACGTCCTTCACGGCGCCCCTGGCGACGTGCACGTCGACCACCACGTCGACCGTCGTCATCGTTGTCGCCATTGGAGTCCGGTCGACCTGTGCGGTCCTCTGGTGGATCCTCCGTGTGGTCCTCAGGTCTGCGTCCACGTCTGCGTCCATGGCGGTCACCGTCGTCAGGACTTGCCGTCTGGTCGTCTGGCTGTTCTCCCTCAACGCCACCACGTGGAGGTCTGCCTCCCTCAGGCCTGTCACGTTCCGGTCTCTCGCCAGGACGGTCCAGTGGTCCTCCTGTGTGGTCCTCAGGTCTGTCGGCGGTATCGTTGTCTGGTCTGCGACGTCCCCGTGTCCTGGCCTCTGGATCTGAGTTCAGCGGATTCTCCGGATTGTCATCCGGTTCCGGAAGCTCCGGATTTCCTGGAGTCGTCGTACCATCTTCTGGGAATCGTCTTCCATGGCGGCGTCCTTCCGAACGTCGACGTCCATCTCGCTCACCGTCCTGTCGTTGAACATTGACAACGTACAATTATTATTCATCAGCCGAAAAAATCGTCTCTAGGCCTATATTCACTAAAGCGCAACCTGATCACGAATAGTGCTATGAGCCAAACCGTTGTTAATTACAATAGTGTAGGGCCGACGTGATATAACGTTATCGAGTGAGCTTTGTCGTTATCTTTACGCGATCTCGAGTTCGTAAGCTGCTCTGCCGAAACGGCAGCATCTCAACCTAAAAACTAAAAAATGCTATTTCGTCCCTTTGTTTCCTCCATTTCTTTCATCGATTCTCCCCCATTTTTCCGCTCTACCCTTGTAAATTGGGATCTGGGGAGCACTATAATTTCACCAGCAGGTCCGGGCGGAGCTCCGAAGCCAGGAAACGTATTTTGGTAATCAGACAATAACAATTTGTATTAACTTTTGTGACAGTTAATTATAAAACTGCTCTAGCGAGATAGTCTTATTTTTGTTGACACATCAGTTCATACGTGTACCCGAGTGTATTATGTTACCTCGTAGAAAACTGGCCAAAATTTTGTTCATTGTCTTACGTGGCATTTACATCTCTTCGTCACGCGCACAGGTCGCACCCGTCGATTTTTACGATCTGTAAGTAAGTAAGTAAGTAAGTGAGCTTCTAAGGCGCACAAAAACAGCCACAATGCGCCGACAACATTCGTCATATGACGTGTTTCCGAGCAAGAATGTGCCATTTATTGGGTCAAATCCCCAAAAACGCTCTAGGTAGACGTAAATAGGCGTTTTGAAGCAAACTCGGCAAATGTTAAGATCTGCGTATTATCGAATTTACTGTATCTATTTCGACCAAATTTTATACAGTGATAAAGACCACCAAAACTCTTCGCTTAATGGTCCAAACACGCGTACAACAAATCCAAAACGGCGGACGGACGACTGCCATTTCGAAAAAATGTCCAAAACAATTTGGCAGAAAGCCGCATTGCCGTCTCTTATCACCCCTGTCGGCGGCCCCTTTCCGCGGGGGATCTGAACCCTCATCTAATACGTGGTTCCTTGGACTCATATAAGCCACTCCCCAACGGGCTCACGATCGGTTCAGCCGTTTTTACACAGCTCACTTATGTGCCTATCACACAGACACGCAGACCACGCCACGTGCGACATCTCTATAGCAAGAGGCCGCATCTATGCACTGTATGCATACGATACGGCCTAAAATGGATAATTTCGCCTCATCTCAGCAACGGTTCGACCGGTTGCCATGAAGTTTAACATGATACTAGTAACACACATCGCCACTCGGAACCGTAACGGCGGTTAAAAATTATGAATCAATTTTTAAAAATCCAAGAAGGCAGAAGGCCGCCGTTTTAAAACTTGAAAAATCTCCAGTGAGTTTGCTGAAATTGTACACTATTAGCGCCCAAAATTCTCATACTACTCGTATTCTCAAACTTTATAGAAACAACAATTATTATGGAGAAAAACTATAAAGTTGTATAAACCAAAGCTCTAAAACTTCAAAAAATATAATAAACTATAAATCATAATCATGGAACACAACTGGCGAATGAAAGATTTAAATGTGCTGCGCATATGTTTGATGCTTACGATTTAGTTTATTTTAATTTTCGCCGTTTTATAGCTTTTGCGTAGGCTATATAACTTTATAGATAGACTGCTTGCAGTTTTCTCTAATTATGCATCAGTCGTCAGACGTCAGAGCAGGTGCGACAGCTTGGAACTTTCTGCCGGACTACATCAGACAGTTTGACAATAGCACAAGCATTAACAGTTTTATGTCTGCACTAAAGACATTTTTGTTTGCACAGTAGTACTGATCCCATTAGGGGTTAGCATTTTGGCATGCGATGAATCGGCCATACAAATTTACATTTGCATTACATTACAGTGAGACTCTTTTTTTCGTTTCTTACCTGTCGCCTATGCGGGCGAGCGTTGACAGCCAGTACCGCCAACAGTAGGACTATGAGAGTGAGCTGTAGCTTCATACTGACGATGTCGCTTGTTCTGTTCACACACGTACACGTTCGTTTATTGCACATGGACAGAACGCAACACAACATAAAACCTGAAATGAAAAACCGTAGGAATTGAAAAGAAAAGACTTGACTATAAAACAGGTTACAGTGAATGGCAAATGCATTTCCACAAAACCATCTGACAAGAGCGATAAGAGTTGTAATTTAATGCAATCTGTAAACGATATTTTTACGACAAAAGTAAGTAAGCAAGTAAGAAAATTTCTAGTACACATAGGCAAATTTTCGAAATTAGAAACTTACAAAATTATTAAAATATTGTGCTGATCTATGGCACTCACTTTTATATCCTGTTGTCCTGTCAAATAGAAGACCAAAACGTTGAATTAGCAGGACTCTGTGCGTCTATCAGCACTTCTCACAACTCGCCGACGATGATTGACAGCAAACGCGATGTTTTCTTCTCTAAGTATCGTTAACCACTCAGCCTTCTCGGTCACTTCGCCGTTGTGACGTTCTGCAGAGCTCCCCTGGTTTATATAGAAGTGCCGCGCCATCATTCACGGCCGATGACGTGACGTCATTAGTCATAACCGATTCATCCCTCCATTGTGTGGTGCGGTACCCGTGGACCTAATATACCTCGTGTGAGTGACACTGAAGCGCATTCAGAGCGTGACGGACGGACGACGCCCAAATAGTCACCATGTTTAGACGGCGGTCGTGTGCGGCGCCTATTCACTCGACAAGCAGTGAGTACAGTTGTCGCTTTGCTATACACACGGCACCAGTGACGTCAGCGAAACGTCAGCGACCCCAAACCCAGCGCCTGTTCTTGGCGTGTCGTCGTCGTATTTAGTAACAGAATGAGTCATCGATCGTTCTATATTCGTCACGTTCGGCTACTGTCAGACGGCTCCTAGTCACCCTGGCAGTTGTGACTGCATTGGAAGAACATTACTTTCGGTGGAATGTTAACGTTGTTGAACGATATCACACCCAAAGTTGCAGAATGACTCGCACTCCAGACATGACACGATGCTAGTATCTCACTCATCAGTCAAATATCCCGCTGTAGCTGACAAACTGGCGGCATTATGAGTCTATTTTTGTTCGCCGTCGGCAGTTGCGTGCTGGTAGTAAGAAACAAATTAAGAAGAGAGTCAAAACCGATTTAATTACAATGTTGGCAATATTAACGTGTCATTTCTCAACCTGATGTTCGCCCGACGTTGTGTAGTTTATACCGTTGCAAGTCCACATGTCATACAGAAAAATACTGCAAACAGTCTGTCTGAAGTTATGCAAGCCAAAGCTCTAACAATGGCAAGAGTTAGAATACCTATGGAAATATAGCGTGTATTGTCTATGATATGTTCACACATGAATTATTGGAAAGCGCACGTGGCTTGTTATTTCAACTGTCTTTTCGAAAATGAAAGACTTCTTAAGGTCACAGCCAGTCACGTACACTGTAAATGTGGCAATTTCTCGGAAACGGTGCAGGACGATGTCGTTGTTACTGCAGACCGCTAATAGGAAGTGATATATATTGCCCATCGAATAGAGGCAATTCCGGTGACCTTGAGTGACCTTCAGGGATATTGACCTACTGAAAGCCTTGTCAAGTGTGATTTTTTTTCGTACAGTTGTACAGCAGTTGATAAAATTTCAACTGACAGCGCGTCCCGTGGTCCCTCTGCAGTAATTGAGCTTCTTGTTTTTCAAATTTTACCCCCAATCATATCTTTGGAATCGGTGACGCTAGGCATTTCAAATTAAGCTTGCTGATTGACATTGTGGAGTACTAATACATGCATCGTAGATTACCCCCGAAAGGAATGTGTTCAGGGTCACGTGATCTACTTTAGTTTGGGAAATAAGTGATAATGTATCGGAAACGGCGCAAGATAGAGACATAGTTGCAATGGAAGACTAATAGGAAATCGTATGTGGCCTATCGAATGGCACCATTGTCAATGCCTTGAATGACCTTGTAGGTCACTTTTGCTGTCTGAAACCTTTCTAACTCCCATGCCTCTGGAAATATAGTATGTATTATTTATGATATGATTACTCGTCAACCGCAAAGCATACGTCGCTTGTAATTTCAACTGTATTGAAAAATGAAGTTCTTCTCAATGTCGCACGCAATTACTTACACTCTGAATGTGCTAATATCTCGAAAACGTTGCAAGATGAAGTGGTTGTTACTACAGGCCACAAATAGGAAGTGATATATGGCCTGTCAAATAACGGCAAATTGGTTGACCTTGAGTGACCTTTAAGGTCTTTTACACACTGCAAGCTTTGCCGAATGTGATTTGTTCGTACAGTTGTGCATCAGTTGACAAGATTTCAACTGACATAGTGCATCGCGCGGTCCCTCTGCGACAGCTGAGCTTCTTGTTGAGTTGCGCGCGGACAGACAGACAGACAAACATTAAGACACGTTGATCGCAATACTTCCCACCTCTACCGGGGCCCGCGGTAGAGGTGGGAAGTATTGCGAATTGGAACGCTTTTGGTCGTATATTTCTGGGCCTTGGAACGGCGTTCTGGTGCGTTCCGCCACACTGTAATCCCTGACCGGGGGTGAAATGATAAAAATGACGAGCAAAGTAGGAGGTGGCGCGTTTGTGGGTCTGTGCTGCTGCAGGGTGGCTTTGTGACGACGTCAGAGGTGGACGTCGTGGTGACGGAGCGTGACAATGACGTCGTCTACCAGTGTCATGGAACGAACGAGCTGCTCGGACAAACCGTCGTCGACACCGTCTCGCTCACAGTCATGTGTAAGCCGTTCTGTTCGTCCACCCATTACCGTATCTATTGCCAAGTCACATCTTGAGAATACTGTAAGACACCTATATTTCGCGTGCATCAAATGTTTGCGATTTTCATGATTTGAGTTCAATCGCGAAAGTAAATACACGTGAATTTCTGAAATTTGCCCGTCACCATAACTCTACATGCATAGAATAAATTAACTGGAAAATACGTCAAATTGCAGCAAATTTTCTACGTAAGAAAATCGCGGAATTAAGATGCAGCGAAAATTTAGCGTTTTACCGTAATCTGATGATACGCTTTTGTTAAATTGCATGTAATTTCCACGTAGTACGTCGGTGCGTCGTTAGCCCTGACCCTTCTTTTATTGTTTTTATTATTATTATTTTCTGTTTCATTTTCATTTATGACGTGCTCGTGAGACATTGGCGCAGAAAGGCAACGTCAGCGTCAGTCCCAACTCTTAGACTGTTGCCAACGTCAATGGCAAATTGTGGCCACTTACAGTAGCAAACACAGGTTGCGCAAAAAAAACAAACCAAACAACAAACGTTTCACTAGCGACACGTTTAAGGTGCGCGGTTGGATTTTTGATACTGACTTTACTACAACTATACTGTTAAGTCTTGACGGTGCAAGAATTTTGAGAATCGATTAGCATCTGGCAAAGTTACTTACGAGTGAGCGAATAGTGGCACCATTCTTGACTCATTTTGGCACCACCCTGTACACGTGTCTGTAGTTCACGACGTCTCAAGTTGTCACATAAACTGACGTCGATGCGAGTGACTGGAGATTGGCGTGTATATGATGATAGATCCGCCCGAGGAGCCGACGATATCAGGCTACATTGACGGACGATCTGTCTACGCCGGAAACGTTCTTAGTTTGACGTGTACGTCTAACGGTGGAAACCCGGCAGCAACGCTCACCTGGCTCAAAGGTCAGATTCCATCAGTATACGTTTGTATTGCGTTACCACTAGGCCTTATTGATCAGCTTTATTTACCGTGAATGGTAGATTAAACTAGAGATGTGTGGCAAAGCCCAGCGTGTAAACCACCCAGCGCAAATGCGCCTGCAAAATTCAGGGGATACTGGACCAAAGTTCATTTAATTTTTATTGGACGTAGAGGAGTCAACGGCGGTGTTAATGTGTGCATTCATGTTGCGATCCTGACATCCGTTGTGGAATGCCAGTGCACAAAATGACGGTGGCGTATGCCAATTTTCACCGATTGGCGCAAAAATCGGTTACCATAGCAACTTCCCTTGAGCGATCGCCAAACGAATGTCAGATGATCATGCCCACCCAGCCATATATGTACCTGTCCTGAAAATTTGGCGAAGATCAGTCTCGTAATATAATTGGTCTCGTAGGGCACCATTAAAAAGAAGATGAAAAAGTGACGTCGGTAGAACATAGAGCCATTCTGCATGCGATGCCGGACCGGGCGGACTAAACTAAGCAGTCTTCTCGTGTATGGTTAAATTAGCAGTCAGTTTTGCGCATGTTATTCGCAGAACGATGTGATCACTGTTCGAATAGGTTGATGTCGCGTACACCGGATGGATGGACGTGCGTGTGTACGGATGTTTTAATGGGAAATTGAAGTGAAAGATAGTAATAAATCTACAAGAATACTGCAATCTGCAAAGTAACACGTGCTTATCGCGTATAATTTATACAGACAAAACATGGTTGAATGTTAACACGCATTTTGACGTGCATGTTTGTTAAAACCATCTGTAAGTTCGTTTCGTTAAATATGCTTCTATAGTATTTGCTAGGTTTTTAGCGGACGTGAACTCGCGTTCACGATCCGCTATATGCTATCGCAGATCCGTCTGTCGTCTGTCTGTCGTCTGTCTGTAACGTTGGTGCACCCTACTC
>Ga0209780_1003884_pt1 | contig 11332 bp, 6 predicted proteins | sample WorMetexBAHAMAS2_FD_187384 | JGI IMG/M metagenome (GOLD analysis project Ga0209780, IMG submission 187384) | Marine gutless worms symbiont microbial communities from Max Planck institute for Marine Microbiology, Germany - Inanidrilus exumae... | ecosystem: Host-associated > Annelida > Digestive...
ACCGGTAATTAATGCGCCGCTTTGATTGCCCCGCGGCCGTTCCGGTCTGCAGGCGCTCGCACCGTACAGCCGCGGAGGAGGAGGCGGCGGCGCAAAATGGATGGAAAACGACCGAGCGATTGCCTTGTTTAGCCGGTGTTTCAAACTTTCAATCACGATCAATTACAAGCTGCTGCGTGCAGATCGACAGGGGGAACCTGCAGCCTAGCAATGACGTCGACATGACGTCACAATGACTGATGACGAATTAGTGCCTCGAGTCGACGCTGCAGTTATGACGAGGCCGTGCTTTCACGACGTAGTATTAGGTGTAATTAACAAGCAAATCAGTCAGAAAATTGCAACATGACATCGCAACGTCCAACAGAGCACCAATTTGCTGTAAGCACTGCTTCTAGAATGTATTTGTTATAGTTGGCCGTTTTTATACAGCAAGCCAAAGATCTAAATAAAACTAAAACTAAAAATAGCATCAAAATTATAAAATATAATCACATAAAACCAAGTATAGATCAATGTAAATTATTACTCTGGCCGGAAAGCCAAATGCAACGGTCTGGTGTCCCTCCGTCCGTCTGTCTGTCCTATGGGTGTACTCACCGTTACTCGCCAGAGAACAGAATGCGACGGGGCCGGCGTATATTTCGGTCCGACCATAAGGAGGATCAACATACTTGTTACAAAATCATCTAATCATAAAATAATTTAGTTTATGATATGTTATATTCACCATCATAATTTGTCTATTTATGTCAATTTTTATTTAAAGTAGTTATTTATTTACACAATGCAAATCAGGTATTCATTTTATAAAAAATAATATAACTACTTTACATACACGTAAGTTAATGTGATTATTTCTGCCAAGTCTGCTTAACTGTGATAGTACAGACGATCGCGTATTTTACGCGTTAGTGTCGAAAGACGAAATAATGAAAACTAGATAGCTGTATTGCGTGGAATAAACACAATACAGTATTCGGCTCGAAGCGGTCCGCTATCTGTGCACAAGCTGTTTACTTCCTGCATTCAACGATACCTAGCGTCAGGTGCCTGCGAGTGAGTGATGTCAGCGTTGTGCCGTATTACTTATTTTCATTTTCCCATTCAGTCTGCTTTTCTTCGATGTCGGTCTGCCAGGCAGCAAAGCGGTGTATTGGTTTACGCAATATCGAACATCAGGCGTTGCCGAAAATTTGGGTAGGTACCTTTCTTGTACGCGGTATACACATCAGGGAATGATTTTAAATTGATTCTAACGGTAGAAATGGAAACTAGACGTCCCGTAGAGGGCTATTTTGGTAATAAGTTTCGGGCGATTTGTAATCATTGCGGAGTTATGGCGGCCAGATGTCGCAAGACCTGGAAATTTGCTGAGGAATTTTTGCGCTTTTTTGGAAAAACAACCCCTCGCGGTAATATTTTCAAAATTCTGTTCCGAACGTTGTCATCGCGACACCGATCGACGTTGTTCTGTTTAAATTTTGTGAAATTTGGCCGACGGGAAATCGGCGAAATGGTGCGTCATTTACCAGACAAAAAATTCGGCTGCCTCTCAAACTGTCGCTACTGCGCGGATCGCGCCCAAAATATGGCCCTCCGACAATGTACTGAGAGTGCTTCAGATTTCATCCAAATCGGTTCATTTTCGGCGGAGTTATAGCCGAACGCGTTAACACCGCCAAATCGCCACGTAAGGTAAATCCAATATTCGACCGAAGCCCAGCTTCGAGCCGAATAATTATTCAATTTAGTTGTATACTAGTCATTTCTTTCCAACTACTGATATTCTGCATAGTCATGGTTTTACCTACATTCTTCAGTGCATTTTGAATCTACTTTTGCTTTTGCTTATCTGTATTTATACTATTTGTTATGGGTTATACTTCGCGCCTACGGCGCTCGATTCTCGCGCTTACGGCGCTCGGCCAGCTAGTTTCCAAATTCCCGACGGAGCTCGCCACCCATTTGCAGCGGCGTATGAACGGCGCGCGGAGTGCGAGCCTGCTGACTCGAGCGGCGCTCGCTAACCCCATGACCATCTGGGGGTATAAGAAGGCCATGCCATATACCACATTTGGTGCAGATCCGCTCAAAACTGGGGCAGTGCATAAGGAATAAAGAATAGACAGACAGTTTAGGTTTTATGTATATAAGATGTTTTTGTTTTACTATGTTTTCTGATTCTACGAATAGTTGGTGAGAAACTGATTTCCGCTGCATCGACAGTAAATATCGGATAACTATTTACAGTTAATCGAAACAGGAAATGCAATGGTTAGGCCACGTTGTGGATAATCATGCCGCCATCTTTGCATGACGGGAATAACGAAGCCATCGCTAACGCGCTCACGTATTTCTGGTAGAAAATTTCCGTGCACTTACTCGGTTCCGGTATCGAGCTTTCATCAGCGGCAAACTGTCATGTGACTGCTTAGCACGTCACGTGATCTGTTTCCGCAATATTTAAGCAGCGCAGGAAACCGACGCTGGCCAGTTACGGCGCGGCGCCGGCGGACGGACACAGCGGCCGGCCCATCGTGCGATCGCCGGCCGCGCACCGATACATTTGGCACTACTTCCGACGGCGTATTTTGCCCGGAAATGACGCGTCGAAAGTCAATTAGTTGGAGCTGATCAATGTAATGGTTGACTGCAGCCTCGGGACTCCCAGCATCATAGCACGCCATAGTACTCGTACCGTGACCAGCCGTACAATACTGTTGTCCTGCACAATGTCTACAATAACTACGTTGCCTTCGAAGATTTATGAAAAATTGGGACGATCGGCTCTACGCCCTCTTCCTTCTCTAGCAAAAAAATGACGTGAAAATTGTGTATTTCTGTGTAATAATTTTTAAAAACTGATCTCGGAGACCTTTTTGGACACGACATGAACCACAAAGCACTTCGGCTCCATCCGTCCGTTTGGCCATTTCGTGTAACGAGCTGCTGCAGCCGCAACAATGGATTTTGTTGCTTTCTGATCCTGTTATTGGTTCAGTAAAATATTACATAAAACAAAATAAAAATAGGCATATTGTTATTGTTTTAAGTGAACTATAACGATGGACTTCTTGTTATGCCTGAAACAAAATGTATTACATCGTATAGGCATGCTGTTCTACATCCAGACTGGGCCGTATGGGCTTAGGGCAATCCCCGCTCCCCCTTATCCCATCACTTCCCCACTTCCCACCTTCTACTTTGTCGGTTATTATCTTTTATTTCTTCTTTCCCCCTTTTTAATCGCTTCATCTATTTTCTTGCTTTTCCATCCCTTCCCATTCTACCAAAATAGTCCCACTCCGTTTCCAGGCCGGACGTTGTAGAAGGCAACTAAACCTGGCGTTAGCTTTTGTGTGTTGGTTTTATGTTATTTGTATTTTAAGTTAAGGATGCATGCTGCTTTTTGTAGCATTTGATTTAATTTTGTCTTGCAGAGTGATAGTTGCCTCCGTCTGTTGTATGCGCTAGCGTAATAATTTAAATGAGCCGTTCGATCCCTTTCCTTTTTGGGTGGCTGCTGAACAAAAATGCGGCCAGAGTTCAGATTAATATATCGCTGGCCTTCCTTCACTGTGTAGGGATAGCTCTCCATCCATGACCTTTATCCTCTGATATGGCCATATTTGTGCTGAAAAGGGACGTTAAACTCAAACTAATTAACTGTACATCCAGACTGCTATGGTCTTCCTGCGAAATGAGCTAATGGCATTATGACACGCTAGTGCGTCGGAATGGTCACTCATTCAATTCGTTTATTGAGTGTTGCAATCACAAACAGTTGGATATAATATATAATATAAACACAAAAAATGTAAAAAAAAAAGAATCGGACCACATGCTGATATAGAAAATTAGAAATAGATCGCATCAAAACGATAAAACACAAAAAACTACACGTAATCATACAACGCGTGTAAATAAACGAAGAAGTCCAGAGGACGGACGTGCGTCCATTCAGACGTCCTTGTTTCAGACACAGACGTCTCTGATACAGCCTACAGGCTCGTCTCTACAACACATTCAGCGAGGCAGCGAAGCCGAGGCGCAGTTATCAAAGCCTAACGAAGTCGATATGTTGAGAGCTGTTGACCGAATAACGCCGCATCAGTGAGACGTTTATCATTCTTTATTACGCCATGAGAGGCAGCACAAAAGTTTTTAAAAATGGTAGGACATGGACATGGACTCCTTAATAATTAAGGAGTCCATGGGTAGGAACACAGTGCCCGTGTTCACGGACTGTGTTTACAGGCCGTCGACGCGGCACACCCGTAAACACGACCGGTGGACACCGGTGTGACGTGGACAGGGGTGTCCAAAATGACACTCCGTGTTCACAGACAGCGTTGGCAAAACAGCATTGCACGACAATGTTTTTTTTCCAACACAGTTCGTCAATACGGGTGCTCTGGGGCGCCTCGTCAATACGAGGCTCATGGGCGCCTGCGATCCTTCGTTCAAGCTAAAAAAAATTCTATCGTTCAGCCAATGCCATATTTGGGAAGGTTGGGAGAATAGCATCAGAGGAGGTTATCATATAGTTAATTAAAAGTAAATGTATGAATAAATGAGTAAATGTAAGAATAGTTGCTCTGCATCTGCTCTATGCTGACGTTGATGTTATTTATTTATTTTCTTAACATTACTTTGTAGTAATTATTATTATATGTTGTCTGCCATTATACCATTACTGACTGTAAATTCGCTCTCTTAAGCTCAATCATGAGTCAAACGAAAGAAAAAGTTTAAAACTTAACGAAAAAAACACTTGGCAACCGTGGCCGAGATATCGCGATTTTTCGATTTTTTAAGATGACGGCCGCGGCCATCTTGGATTAAATTTTTTTTTAATTTTTAACGGCAGGAACGGTCAAGAAGGTGAAACTGCATCAGTGTGCCAAATTTCATCGAAATCGCTGAACCGCGGCCGAGATATGCGAGTTTCAATATTATGCTAGTTTGGCTTGAAAATGCCTATTCACTCCCCTTTTGGAGTTTTTGGGGCACATTTCCCTCAAATGATTTCACTCATCGTTTTAACCCCCAAAAGACCATCTTTGGGCTGAACCACGTCATTTGAGCCATAAACCGCAAATATTTTCCTATTGATTTTTAAATGGGCCTTACAAGAGTCCTCTATTTCCCATTGTTTAAAACATTACGGGAATACGGGTGTCGCAAATACGCCCACTAGCGGATAAAATTTTCTACAGTAGTAAAGCTACCATGCATATCTATTCACACACCAAATTTGAGCTTTCTATTATTACTTCCTGACGTATGAGGGGGTCCCAAAAATCCAAAATTGCGTCGTGGTGGTGTAAAAGCGCCACCTAGCGGAGAAAAAATTCATCTGTGTTAAAGCTCCTATGCATATCAATTCACATACCAAATTTCAGCTTCCTCTCGCAATTACTTCCTGAGATACGGAGTCGTCTATTTCCCATTGGTTTAACATGACGATGACGGGGCCCCAGAAATGGGTTTTTGGGGGTTTTAAATATTGTGAGGTAAATATTCAAATCTAAGTATGCTCTAGCAATCAGCGTAAGATGCTCTATTTGCTGGTATAATTTTTATGCAAATCGGTTTAGTGGTTTGGGAGGAGTAGTTACACGCGCATGCACGCGGAATTTGGTCAATGCGGCTCTTAGTAACGGGTGACGCTCAATACCAAACCTGCCTACGGCAGGTTTTGATAAAATGCAATCATTGTTGATTTGCTAAGTTTCATGTAAATTGCGTGTGAATTTCTCACTGTAGACCGAACGTACGAGGACTACGGCAGTGCTCTGTGTGTTGGTTAGTGCGGACGGACGATCGCTTTTGCTAATCGACACAGAAATACAAAAACCGGAAAGTGAAGCGTGGAGCGGAGATGCGGAGACGGTGAGTGGCTGACAGAGTATTAGCGATAATGCGTCGCTCGCGTCACACATCAGTGCATCTCGCCGTACGTCCGTCTATGCCCATTATGCGGCGCCGGAAGCGGAAATTGAAAAATATTTAGCTGCTTCCCACGTGACCGCCGTCGACGTCGTCACGCATGATCGGCGACGGAGAAGCCGTCAATTTCCGGTCGGCGCTGTAAGCGTTTGGCGCCTGCGCGTCGAGAGGGCAAACATTTTGCAAATGGCGCCGCAGAGTCGCTTTACGTATTCGTCGACAGCCACTTCCGGCGCTGCACGGCTGATAAATCAAACGACAAAATCGACCGCAGTTGCCGCCGCTTGGCGTATTGATACGTCGTCCATGGCAGTCGTGCGTGCGTGCGTATGTTCGTTCGTGAACGATCCGCCGACGATTTTTGTCGGTTGAAAATAAGCACGCGAGAAAACCAAACACGGTGCGCGCTATTGGACTAAGTAAATATTCACTGAAATGGTCACGGCCGTTAACAGTAGTTTATGGCGCATTATTTCCGACTAGAAGCAGAAAGTTGTAAACATACACTGAGGTGGGCAGATGTGCAGCCTGCATAGTAGGCTAAATTCACTTATGATGAATGCAATGCTAAGAGAACTTTCTGTTCATTTAAAGGGTTAATTCTCGTGTACTGACATTGTAACCTGATGTCGTATAGCGCGTTCTTAATACTGTTTGTCTTTTTTAATTTTGTTTGTCTAGGGCAACTAGGCCTATAAGTGCCAGTTTATTGTCCGCAATTGTTTGTCCCGCTCATTAACGTTCCGAAGTATCACAGAAATATCACTGCATCGCCGAATATTGTGAACAGTAACCACAGTTCTGTTGATGAATCGCGCGTTTACAGCCAGCGATCTGCAAGACGACGGTGCCTGTAAAAGCTGCACGATGAAGCCCCGCGTTACTTGTCTGACCCGTGTATATACAAGGTGGCTCAACTAAAGTGGTACCTACAGTGACGGCTTGTAACTATTGAATGCCCTGACGTAATTCGATGATTTTTGCTGAGTGCAACAACAGTTTACTCACACACGTTGCGAAGCATAACAGTTTAATATTGTTCGTCTTAGGGCGTCAAAAAACAGAAAGTTCAAGAACGTGGAACTATTGAAGCAGGCGATTGAGTTTATTGATGACAGTATCGACTAGTGGAGGCGTCGGCTGCAGTATGTCGTACAAGAAAATGGTGGACATATTAAACACAAATTTTAGTAGCCTCGACGTCTTTACTGTAGCACTGTTGTTTAGTTACAGACGTTAAGACTTTAACTATTTGCAGACGTGCAACATACGACTGTTTTTCCAGTTATCTGTCTGCGACAGTCGTATTTATCGCATGTGGCGCCTACTAGCGTGTCAAGTGCTTAATAAGATTTTTAAAATGCATAAAATTTGCATCACACCACTAGTTGTTTGTTTTATGCAGGTTACATGTGCCAAAAATCATCGAATTACGTCTGGGCATTCAAGCAAAAGCGTCAGTTGGTACCACTTTACTTGGGCCACCCTGCATTCTGCGACGGTCTTCAGTCACGTTCTGCAACGGGTGACTGGAATTTGCTGGACTGGAAAATGACGGACTGGAAAATGACGGAGTAGATGGAAGGTCACAGACTCATTCTCACTGCTATAATAAAACAATGAAAGAATTTGTGCCTTAATAATGCAAATGCTGTAACCATTTAAAGCCAACACTTTTTGGTACTTCTAGCGCCTGATTGCTCTGGTAATGCATCTGGTGACAACAACTTTAGTTGTTACATGCGACTGTTTCCACATTTTAACCGCACATATACGCGTTTATTACTGTATTATCGAATGAATATAATTCGGTCACTGTCATGTTAACCAAGCCAACATCATCGAAGCACTGAAGGAATTTTTGGCACACTTATAGCTCTGGAAATGCATCTGGTGACAACAACTTTGGAGGGTCTTTGACTGAAACAACGTGCTTGCTGCTTACTTACGTGCTAAGTTTAGGTGTCAATGATGTCGATCACACTGTTGCCCCAATTCCCTCAAACAATACCCTATAACTTTGAACCCAACTTTGAATGCATACGTTTGCTCTTGTTCTACTCCGTCATTTTCCAGTCCGTCATTTTCCAGTCCTGCAAATTCCAGTCCTGCAAATTCAGCTATCCCTCTGCAACATATTCTGGAACAGTCTCGAAATCTACCAATGCTAGATTTTTGAGCCCGTCGACTCTTGACAGACGTCGACGGCCAACGTCGATCTATGAGTATTAATGAATATGAATATTAATGAAACTCGTACGAACACACGAAAAGCTACGAAAGAACGCACAGACATACAGACACGGACACACACACACACACACACACATACACACAGCAGACAAAATGGTCGATAAATGATAAAGGTCGTAGAACTGATCGTTGTGTGTTTGTCGGTGATAGGGCGTGGTTAGTGTGTGCGTGACCGTCGTCGATGAGGCGCCGGAAATGCACGGCACTGGACGGCTTGGTCACGTGACTACCTGGTCACGTGACGGCCATGTCAGCCGAGCTCGACTACCGACGTCCATTTCGACAAATGACGCGCGCTGAGCAACGACAAAATGGCTGCATAACGACATCCGGACATGGAGCACGAACCCACGTGACCGCAAATAGATTAGTGAAAGCGCTAAAGGTCAATCTCAGTACAGAACCGTGACGAGAATTAATCGCAAACCCGTCGACCGTTACATGGTGCATCGCTACCTCAGCCGCTGCAATGGGACCGCGCTACGCTCTCTGTTAGGGGAACTCTTGTCAACTGACGCAAAACTGAACAAGAAATCGAATTTGAAAAGGCTTGCAGTAAGTTCGTGACCGTGACCTTTAGGTCGCTGGTCATCGGAACTGACACTAGTCGATAGGCGATCTGTCACATCATGTTAGCGATCTGTAGTAACAACGTCTCGGTCTGGCTCCGTTTTCGATACGTTATCAGTTCCCAGCGTACACGACAGCCTGTGACTTTAGAATTCCTTCAGCTTCGATGCGACGCTTTCCGATTCGCACGCAAACAATTCCTAGTGGATATGCAGTTTTAAGAACAAAGATTCTGCAGTTTGTCGTGCCGCAACGCAGCAGAGCTACTGTGTAAAGACGCTGATGGCCTGTAGTCGTCGTCTGCGACCGACAGCGAAAGACCGCCTCATCGGTCGGCCAGCCCTCAGAGGCGCAACGTGAGTGCGTGATGCGAAAGGGCGACGCTTCTGTCGCCGTCGGGGACGATAGCTGAAAATCTGTCTGTTTTGGCGTGGAACGAGCGTCCGACGGTCCTTCCTTCCTTCCGTCGGACGGCGGCGGCGGCGGCGGCGAGGCGTAGTGAGTCCCACGGGCGACCGACTCTATCCATTTACTCATTTGCAAACGCAATTTGTCGTCGCCGTCTCTTTGAGTCGATTACGCCGTCAGAATTGCTTCGTTCCGCCGATGTCGGTTCGTGTAACCCGAGAAGGCCGCGGCGCGGCTAACAAACCAGCTGAATGCACGGTGCACACGGAATGATGGCGACTTGACGGCCGCACATTCAGAGTTTGCAGCGACGCATTACACCGCCGCCGTAGGTAACGCGTTTACATTTCAACGCCATTTTCGCGTCCGTAAATCTCTGGTTTATTGGATGACTCCACATTCTAATGCTCACGCTGAATGGGATAGAAATACGAGTTAATAAAAACATCAATTATGTAGAGAAAAACCTATTGAGGACAATCGTCTGCAGCGTATAGAGTAACTGGAATGCAAATATGAGAAAAAAATTTAGCCAAGCACACTGCACATGAAAATGATGAAACGCACACCTGTAGTAAACATACAGACAAGCATTGTTTCAACCGTTGACACTTCAACCATTTTATTACAAAATAAAGTTTTGTAGACTAAAATGTATTTAAGCGGATGGTTCAAGCTTAGGATAAGGATGTTCAGGCTATGATTAATCGATTATGTATGATTATGAATTATTATGGCTGCGCATCGTTCACAATCGGTTACTGTCTTAGAAATGCAGCTTTCCGATCGACTTACATAATATGTAGATTTTCACTGCGCGATGCTATGCTAGCGCGGTATATCTTGTGGCGCTGTGTCTGTCCGCCACAAGCTGGTATTGTACCAAAACGAGTACACGTAGGATCACCCAAACGACGCCGCACAATGTATTGCAAAAACTCTAGTTATTTGACGACAGAGATCTTCCTGAAATTCGAATGGGTGTATTCCCAGCGGGGGCACCAAATACAGGTGGGGGTTAAAATGGGCCAATTTCGACCAACATCTGGCTTTATCTCAGAAACGGAGCAAGACAGGGACGCAGTTATACTATGAAAGGCTATTAGGAGCGCTGTAAATTTCGTGTGCACACCGATACTGACGAGCACTATGCTCAAAGACGTGTTCAGGGTCACGTCTTTTCGAAAATGAAGGACGTCTCGAGGCCACAGAGTGGCACAGACAGTCACGCACAATGTACATGTGATACTACATAAGAAACGTAACAAGATGAAGACGCTGTTACTACAGATAACTAAAAGGAAGTGACATATAGCCTACTGAATAGCGTCAATTCAGATGACCTTGAGTGACCTTCACGGTCACTCACCTGTCGCAAGCCTTTATGAATGGAATTTTTCGTACAACTGTGCAGCAGTTGACAAGATTTCAGCGGACATAACGCGTCGCTCGGTGCCTCTGCGATAGCTGAGCTTCTTGCTTCAAATCGACAGGGGTTTCTACAAACGAATGCCGATAAAAATGTTTGCGTTTGCATGTAATGATGTAGTCAAGCTCTAGTTAAGTTTCCCCATCTTTATTACTACATTTACTACAATGAATGAATGAAATGAAATAAAAGTTTGTTTGTATTTTTTATTTATTTATCAAACTACCATATTTTCATGGTTACATAAAGGTTTACAAAATCGTGTGAGCTGCGTTAGTGCGGATCTAGGAACAGCGTGTGCGTATGTGCGTGTTGATGCATAACCAAGTGCAGTGAAATCAAACCGAGGACGTTGCCGAACGTCCTCAGATCGGCGTCCTCGCTTATTTCATAAGTCCGTCCGTACGGTTCGTCGTCGTGTTGGCGGTGATACCAGTATGCGTGTGTGTGTGAGTGTCGACTTGGCCTGTTGCATTCGCCGCGTAGAAAGCGCAAATGATATTCATCAGTCGACATTGACATCACGTGACCTAACCGTTGACGACACTGACGCAGATCAAATTGACAACATCGACCTCAATCGCCGGCGCGTTTTCCGCGAATCTTTAACGCATTTCGCTGGCGGCGGCGGCGGTGGCCGGGCGTCTCCGTGTCGTCGCCGAATCGACCCGGTGACAGGCCGGTGCGGACGCTGATCATGACCGCATCTTGTTACGT
>Ga0209780_1003885_pt1 | contig 11332 bp, 8 predicted proteins | sample WorMetexBAHAMAS2_FD_187384 | JGI IMG/M metagenome (GOLD analysis project Ga0209780, IMG submission 187384) | Marine gutless worms symbiont microbial communities from Max Planck institute for Marine Microbiology, Germany - Inanidrilus exumae... | ecosystem: Host-associated > Annelida > Digestive...
ATTGAAGACGCTGCCGTCCAAGCGGTAACGGTAAGTTATGCCGTCATCTTGTCTGATGAGGTTATGGCAGAGCAGGGTGACAGCGGCGAGGTAGATATTGAACAGCAGAGGTGCCAAGACGCAGCCTTGCTTAACTCCTACTTTAACTTCAAAAGGTTCCGATAGCAAACCACCAACTGAAACACGAGCAAACATCCCGGAGTGGAATTCTTTCAGAATGTTGAGAAACCTTGGTGGGCAGCCTGCCTTCGCTAGGATACGCCATAAAAGGTCGCGGTTGACAGTATCAAATGCCTTTGTGAGGTCAATAAAGGCCAGATACAAGCTTTCGTTCTGCTCCCTGCATTTTTCCTGGAGTAGCCTAGCCACAAATATCATGTCTGTTGTGCTGCGATTCCTGCGAAATCCACACTGTGACTCCGGGAGGACCATATCAGCCACATGCTCGAGGAGGCGAGCCAGCATGACATGAGCAAGAACCTTGCCGGCTACCGAAAGAAGAGAGATTCCTCTGTAGTTGCCGCAGACAGACTTATCCCCTTTTTTCTTGTAAATGGTCACGATGGTTGCATCCTTCCACTGCTGTGGCAGCACCTCAGCTTGCCATGTGTCATGGATAAACTTGTGGAGGCGGTGAATGACATGGTGCCCGCCATACTTAAAGATTTCTCCGGGTATACTATCAGGGCCGGCGGCTTTGTTATTCTTCAGGCGCTTGACAGCGCGATGCACCTCGCTGAAAGAAGGGATTTCATCGAGCAGAGGGATCTGCGGACTGGACAGGGAGTACCCCCCACGCAAGGCAGATGAATCCAGTAAAATGAGCCGGTGTTTTCTTACAATGACGGCTTCAACATTATAGTGGTGGGGGTTATCCATTTCAAAGTGTGTACTGTGGGTTCATGTACCATTGTGGTGCATAATAAAATTACGGTTGCAGAGCTTGTTAATTAGTTATAGTCAGCAAAAATACAAGTAATTTCTGCAATGTTTAGTAATATTTTATGCGTTGGATTTTGTTTATGACGCAGTCCTATCGAATGACTTTAGTCAAACGAAGAAGAAGTTGTATCCTACAGACGGTCGTCATTGCTCAGATGTTGTCTCCTGAAGGGGAGGGTAAGTGTAATGCATACAGCAAATAAATTAAGGTGTCGCCGTAACGGGACGTAACCGTACTGGCCCGCCGTGCAGTGTCGGCCGCCCGACGGCCCACGAGCCCGGCCCGGCGGCGGCCGACCGGCCACGCGCCCGTCGGCCGGCCCACTCGCCCGCCAGCAGCGTTATAGACGACGACAGACGACGATAGACGACAGAGGACGACGACAGACACCCGGTAGCAAAACAATACTGGCCCATTAGGCGGGCCAGTAATAAAAATCAATAAAACATATAAAATTCATAATACATCTTAAACAGCCTAGACTTCTAAACTGCCATAGCGTACCACGTTTACTTACAAATTATTTATAGGCTGTGCAAGTTCGTATGTTTACGGCATTAGTATTCGAAATTTAACGTACGACAGATATTACACAGTGAAGGCAGAAATAACTCGCAGACGAGTGCTAGAATACATCAACGTGGGCCTACAAAAGGTCTTTGGTACAACAGTTTCACATATGCTAATATGCATGAAGCATGTACATGGTGATGCAAAAAACCGGGCTGTGAGTGTCACCATGTGTTTGTCTATAACTTTGTCAAATGCTGATCGATTTTCAGTTTTTTTTCACCACTATCCTCAGGAGTAAATAATTTTGTAATAGTCAAAATTATACATTCCAATATACATATTAACCATGTCGCTACACTACCTTGTGAAAGTATTGGTAACATTTTCACTCACGGTGACCAACGGCCCGGTTTTTTTCGTGCTACCGTATATTACAGTGTCAATGTGAATCGTGGTCTGGCGACGGAGCGCTCAGTCTCAGAGCCGTTCGTCGAAGTCCTCGTAGAGGATGTTCTGGCGCACTTCGCCTGGCTCAATCGGATGCCGGAAGCGATCCATCACTTCCTCCTGCAGCTCGACGTCATCCATGTCGAGGTCGCCCATCACCGTCTCGTACTGGTTCTCGAGCGCCGCCGGATCGCCGCCGCCGATCGTGTAGTTGTTGGGGTTCCACGTCCGGCGACGCGCTGCCGCCGACCGTCGCTCGTCGTGGATTGTTCCGATCGTGATTGGACAATTTGCCGTCAGCTCGCCGCCGTTGTGGCCACTAATCTCGACCCGAAACTGCAAACAACGAGACACACGGAAACAAGTTTAAAATACACGGCAGTCTATATCTCGTTCGGTCGTAAGGCGCAGTCAAGTCGGGAATGCCTAATAAAACAAACATATCGTGCTAAGTGAAAACGAATCGCACACTTTCAGCCGCATGCTATCATACAGAAATCTCACTAAAAATTACACTTTAAAAATTTATGTTTACTTACTTACTTAATTACTAGTACAAGCTGAGAGACACGACAGTCATCAACTGCTCGGACCAGGTTGTTGTGGACGATGAGTACCGCTGTCTCAGTAGAGTGGAAGGGTCGGTAGCCAGTAGGCAAACAGTTGGGCTGGCAGCAGTATGTGTAGATTGACACAGCCCATAAAGCGCTTGGTAACAAGACGTTCGACGAATTTGGAGAGAAATGACAGATTGGAAATGGGTCTGTAGGATCAAGCGGTGTCTGGATTTAATGTGGGCTTTCTGAGAAATGGTGGAACTTGGGCAAGTTTTAACTAGGAGCCAGCACGAATGCAAGCTTAAAGACCAACGGCGGCACTTTTTGTGACTCGTGACCGCAACCGTGACCATTGACCTTTTGACCCCAGTGTTGTTTGTAATATTAAGAGTGATCTTAAAGGTCATTCGCCTAATGCAATCTTTTTCAATGTGATTTTTCGTATAGCTGCGCAGCAATTGACATGATTTCAACTGACAGCGCGTCATGCGCGATAGCTGAGCTTCTTGTTTGATATGGTGCTGAAGAAAATGATACATGCGCCAACACACTGAAAGATACTATAACGCAAATCCAGCACTTTGCTGTATTGTGCGGAATGAACACCATACAGTATTCGGCTCGAAGTGTTCCGCTATCTGTGCACAAGCTGTGTACTTCCTGCATTCAACGATGCCTAGTGTCACGTGCCTGCGACAGTGTGATGTCAGCGTCATCTGTCGTGTTAGTTATTTTCAGTTTCCAATTCAGTCTGCTATTCTTCCATGTATGTCAGCCAGGCAGCACAACGGCGTAGGCCTGGTTTATCCAATATCGGACATCGGACGTTGCCGAAAATTTCAGTAAGTACCTTTCTTGTACGGCGCGTACAGCTTAGGCTAATGATTTTGAATTGATTCTAACGGTAAAAATGGAAACTAGACATCCCGTAGCGGGATCATTTGGTAATGAATTTCGTGCGATCTGTAATTATTGCTTAGTTATGGCTGCCTGATCTCACAAGACGTTGAAATTTGGTGAGAAAGTTTTGCGTTTTTTGGAAGAACTACCCCTTACGGTAAAATTTTCAAAATTCTGTTCCGAAATTTTTCATCGCGACACCGATCGACGTTGTTGTGTTCAAATTTCGTAAATTTGTCCGACGGGAAATCGGTAAAATCGTTCGTTATTCACCTGACAAAAAAAACAACAAAATTTCGCGTGCCTCTCAAACTGTCGCTACTGCGCGGATGTCCAAAATGTGCCAGGGCCAGCCCCCAACAATGTACTCAGAGTGTTCCAGATTTAATTCAAATCGGTTCACTTTCGGCAGAGTTATAGCCGAACGCATGAACACCGTAAGTGTCGATATGCCATAGGCCCGTAAGGTAAATCCAATACTCGGCCGAAGCCTAGGTTCGAGCCGAATAATAAACATACACTGAACCAGCCAGATTTAGTCACCTAAAACGACATCTACATGTAGCCATCGGATCGGGGCTATTCTTCCAGCCTCGGGACATTGCAGATAATATTAAAGTAATAATAGCTAAACAAATGCGTAAAACTCAAACGCAGTATCATTTGAAGACATTGTAGGTCCTCGGTGATGAACAGATGAGTAAGATGACCGAGAGAACCTGCAGCTCATATGCGATGTCGATCATATCACAGCCGTCGAGTCGCGACTCTGGGATGTACGGAGGAACACCAAGTCGGACCGAGTTCCAGCTGCGCGTCTCGCCAGGTTCCACTGCGGTCGTGTCCGACTTCTTAGTGACGACTTGGGTGTAATGTCGGAGTCGGTTCCTGGCGTGAAACGTGCTGTTCAGCACCAGAGACACCTGCAATACGTCGATACGCAGCCACGGTCTACGATATTCTCCAACGTAACACAACAATGAAACGCTGTGACGCACTTACTTGTACTTGTACTTGTACTTGTAGGTTGACGGACAAAGAGGCAGACGCCTTAAATGCCCGTATCTGGTTCCAGAAGTTTCCAATGACGGTCCAGTCTGTTCTTAAACGAGTTGACGGATGGGGCGTCAACAACAAACTGTGGCAACTGGTTCCAATGCTCGATGACCCGTCAGCTGAAAACGTGTTTTCTGACATTTAACCTGACATTCGGTTTATATAGTTTCATACTGTGTCCACGCAGGTTGTATCCAGAGTCGCAGAGCGTTAAAAAACTTAACTGGTTTGGGTCAATATGTTCCTTGTGAGTAAGACCAGGTTCTAGATATTGCGTCGCTGGTAAGGTTAACAGAACTCACCATATAATGACGACAAATGTACACTGTGTCCCAAAAATGTCACCCATTTGGCTTGCTACAACTTCGACAAATATCAGTCGATTTTGATAATTTTTGGTAGACTTGTTGCTGAGAAAGTATGCCATCAAAGCGTGCTTTATTTTCCCTCATCATCTAACTTATGTTTCTGCGCTACCTGGCAAAATATGAAAACAAAAACCGCATCTTTTCACTCGACAGCTCTATTATATACTAAGCTTAGTGACTCTCAACTCACACTGCTAAAGATTCTCTAAGTCTTGTAATTAATGGGGTTAATTCACTCTGAGCTGTTAGGGACTGTACCGGGCTGTAGCTTATGAATAATAAAGTTGAGACTTTCGCGCGGCAGCAGTTGGACTGTTTTGCGCGCGTAATGTGCTAGTGCGCTGTCTTGCTGAAAGACAAAATTGTCATGTGCAATGTTTTTATAGCAGCTAACATTTGTTTAAGCTATAATAGTGATATTGCCCACTGACGTTCACTCTAGGCTTGATGAAGAACAACTCGCATTTTGACAAAGAAACCGACACCGACATTATGACAGACTTAGCATGTGGGTAACAGATGGCAGGATTCTACACTGTCTTCCTAAGTATGTACATGTAGCTGCCAGTTTTGCGACTGAAGGGTGGTTTAGCTGTGACCAGGTGATAATTACCCACGCCGTCATCTGTCTGTCTGTCTGTCTGTCTGTCTGTCTGCCTGATCCGTCTTTTTTGTAACCATAATAGGGCGCGTGGCACATATTCAACGTGACTCGCCAGGCCAGCATACATTTCGTGAATTTACGTCAGAGCATTATGAGGACGGACATACTTCTTCTTGATGTGCATCAGTCAAATCCGTTAAGCCCCGTCCATATCAGCAACAATGTCAAAGTAACATTGTCGAATGCTACATACTGAAACGATTCTTTCGACAATGTCGACTGTTGCTTCGACATTGTTGCCGGTTTCCGCAACATTGTTGAACGAAATTTCGTCCTTTCGACAAAGTCGACACCAATTGAACATGTTCAATTTGTTTCGACTTTGTCGAAAGGACGAAATTTCGTTAGACATTGTTGCCGAAACCGGCAATATTGTTGCCAAAACGGCAACAATGTCGAAGCAAAATACGACTTTGTCGAAAGCACGAAATTTTACGATAAACTCGTTCGACAATGATGCCGTTTGTGGCAACAAATTCGAATGATGCTTCGATAAAGTCGAACGTTGCTTCGACAATGTTGCCTGTTGCTTCGACATTGTTGCTGGTGCGGACGGGGCTTTGGACATCTGTGAATTATCCGACAACTATGTTCAGCGAGAGGGTACACACGAGGTGTTACTATGAGTTTATCGTAGCGTGTACAGGTAGGCTACTGTGCGCACCTGTATGAGCTTGATCATTCGGCGACTGCTGTTGTCGACCTCGCCGTCGATGATGATGTCGTCCCCGGGCAGGTGCCCGGTCTTCTCGACCGTGAACACGGCGTCGATGGCGCCTCCGCACAGCAGCAGGAATCGGTCGACGACGCGCCGTCTCAGGTTGACCGTCACCGACTTCTGCAGCTCGGCGTCGTCGCGGATGTCCAGCCTCCGCAGCACGAGGAACGGCTCGCTAGTGATGGTCGTGCCGAGCCCCATCAGCTGACAACGCATCACAGCAGTACTCAACACTCAGTGCGTAAGTAAGTAACTAAGCATTAATCGAATGTAATGCCACATTGAAATGTAGCAAAGTCAGCAAGTGTGTCCGTCTCGCAATACTCGGACGGAAATGTCAGTCCAGTATCAATGCATATCAATATTTTTTTCAGTAATCGAATTTGTGACATTTGGAATGCTCTACCTAACTTGTGTTTGATGTGTCATCTTCAAATAATTTTAGAAGATTGCTTGATGAAGTTGATCTTTCTCAGTTTGCAGTGTTGCTGTGATTGTTTATTGTTATTATTTTGTTGGGCATATGTAAGTGGCTACATGCCCTTTATGTGCAGTATGTTCATGTTCTATGTTCATATTCATTAAACGTTGCTTGCTTGCCTTGTCGCGTGCTGCCCCCTGGTGAGACACGTTGAGTAAGCGCCGAGCGTCCTAGGTTAGAAAAAAGACCATAAAGCTTTAAGCTATAGGCACTTCAAATTTGGCACGCAGAACAGTTACGACGATTCAGTGGCGTATTCAGGGGGTAGGCTATGACATCCCTCTTTGAAAGTTAAAAATATAAAAATCCCTATTATTTCTAATTTTATGCATGGAATCAGCATCTTTTATTATGAAAATCAACAGAAAATGATGTAAAAAGTACTTCATTTAAAGTCAATAAATAATGAAATTCTGCATATAATGTCATTTTTTTCTCGCTCGCTACGCTCGCTCGATTAGGGTCTCAATCATTCTGGCATCCCCTTCTGTTGAATCCTGCATACGCCACTGTGGCGTTTACTAGTCTACGCAAGATGAATTACCTGTACATGTTTTACCTACAATATGTTTACACAAGAATAGACTAGTGTACGTGGCTGTTATAATTATTAAATGTCACATCGATGCTCAAGGACTTCCGAAGCTCACATGCGGTCACGTACGCTCTAAAAGTGGTAATATCTTGGAAACAGGGCAAAATAATGGCGTTGATACTGCAGACCACAGAAGCAACATTATGGCCTATCAAATAGCGCCAGTTACGATTACCTTGAATTACCTTCAAGGTCATTTACCCACTAGAGGCTTTATCAAGTGTGACTTCTTATACAGCTTTGCAGCAGTGGACAACATTTTGACTGACACAGTGTTATGCAGTCCCTTGGCGATAACTAAGCGTCTTGTTTAAACAAGCGAGTAGGTACTTGTTGTGATAGATATTTCAGTGAAAACGACGACTGTGAGTGTGACGATGATCGGTTTACTGCAAAGTTCACTGTCGACGGTGTCATTATGCTTTGCACTGTTTCACTGCAGTTCGTAGACTAGAACGCCCTCAGTGGAGGTCACACCGATCACTTTATGTCACATTGCATCACTTTAGCCGACCGCAAATTTTTGGCTGCATGTTACCTACAGTTTCCAACTCAGGTCTGTTTTTCTGCCACTGTCGGCCATCCCATTGTTGTCGACCTTTTGTTTATTGCATACGACCTTGTATTTTAACTTACGGCCTTGACCTTTGTAGCACATTTAGATGATATCTAGATAAACCAGCACGTCCAATATCTAGGTCGAAAGTTATTCAGTTCAAAAGTTATTGCCCGGACACACAGACACACACAGTCATGAGCGATTGCTCGAACTGGACCACTAAAGTAGTCGGTATACACAGACAAACAAGCGATTAAAGAATTTTGACAAAAGGCCGAGGAGTGGCGGATTTTTCACTGGGGACGATATAATGTGACAACGGCCAGTCGGGAACATTGCAGTCGGCTGCAGCAGTCCAGCTGTCATGCCATTACTGACGATTAAATGATCTCTTGCTGCATACACCGCAGCGGAGACCTCCTATGCTTTCCAGTGAACCGGACAATCCCCAAAATTGCCTCTTTTTGTGGGGAGATATCGACCTCATCTAACACAGGATTCACCGAGTCACCCTCCACCCCTCAACGGCATCTTGATCGGTTCACCACATTTTGCACAGCACATCCGTGTGACCACGACACATACAGACACACAGACCACACTACGTGCGAGATCTGTACCAATAGGCCGCATCTATATCTATGCATTGCATGCGATATACGGCCTAAAAAAAGATCGCCGCTGGACGTCTCTTTCGTGACTAACATCAATAGTTAGCGGATAGATTTAAAATCAGGTAATTGTTGCACGATACCTTGTCTTCACGTACTGTTGCCTTGAGCACGTACGTGATGCTTCCGTACTTGCCGATGAACGACGAAGGCAGCGTCGACGGCAGCGGAATTTCCAGCGGAAACGAGTGGTCGCCGCGGCCGAACGTGACCGCGTCCGTCTTCCCGGACCCGGCGTTCGGTCGCCGCTGCCCGGTCGACGGGCCGCCGGCGTCGGCGGTCAGCGGCAGCTCGACGGACGTGTCCATGTAGGTCTCGCGGGCGCTGAACTGCTGGTCGTCGCCGGCGCCCTCGCTGTCCCAGGACACGGTGGCCTCGCCGCGGATCTGGACCTCGACGCTGCAAACACGGATCTCGTCGGTGGTGGTCAGCTGGACCTCACCTCGCAGCATCTCTCCCGGCTCATACTGGTACTGCTCGTCGATGTCGTGCTCAAGGTGGATCTCCAACTTCTTGATCGGTGATCCCGTCATTCTGTACCGCACAATATAGTATAGCACGATACGATACAAATACAATAAAGTTCCAGTTCCCAGTCATACAAGTCGAAATCAGATCGACGGTGCATTGACAAATTTATACACAGTGATAATTAAGAATTAGAAAAACAAGTGGTCAAAGCATTTTGACGAAAGGCCGCATCGCCCGCCGTCTTGTCACCCCTCGCGGCGGCGAATGGATTCCTTCAACCTTGACCCCCATCTACTGCATGTATCATTGGACCCGCATGAATCAGCCTCCAAACTTCATCTTGATCGGTTTCCCGTTTTTGCACAGCTCACACGTGTGCCCGACACACAGAAACATACAGACATACATACACACGGACAACGCTACGTGTGACATCTGTCGCATCTATGCTATGCATGCGATGCGACCCACAGAGTTAAAAAATTACACGGTATAAGCATTTTTAAAAGATAGGTCTATATTGTATAACAAACAAAAAGTCACTTTAAGGTTCACTTTTAAAATCCAATATACGGTTTCTTCGCTATGATTCTCGGACATGCAGCTCTCATTATTCATTTTATTTCACCAATAAATGGTAGCGAAAACACACTGTTCTGATATGTTATATTACTTTACGGGCGTTAAATAGAGTAATGCATATAATAATATTCTAAGTTTATATTATATAGGCTAGTCTATAAAACGACAAGACGGCAGATGGTACCTTTATTATACGTAAACACAAAACGTTCAACCCACAACACCGAACAATCGGCCTGTACTAGAGATGGAAAGAATGTCAATTTTGTAACAGTATCTATAGGCCCTATAGTAAAGTAAACAGTGTATAGCAGTTAGCAACAACGTAGCCTCACCGCTACGGGAAACTCACATGCCAGATGGGTATCACACAGTGTTACCCTCCACTTTGCAGAGGTGAGAATCCCGCCTTTACCCCCAGCTGAAGCAGCTGCTCCATTTAGCGACCCCGGAGGGACGCAAGGCTGAGTTGACTTATGTTACGTAAAAGCGGACCGGCTTGGAATTGAACCCGCGACCTGTCAATCGCAAGTCTAACGCCCTACCGCAGCTCTACAAAGTTACATGGGTTTCTGGTGATTTCTTAATACATGTTATTCGTGTTTTCGTGATGCACAGAACGTTTTCAGCTGCAGTATCTTTTTCGACATCGCCTTGCGCCTTTCACCAAATTATTGCCTGCCCCACGGAGGCTCTGCATTCGCCTGTATCCTGATATTGATATTGATTAATACGACGTCAGCGGTATTGCAGTTGAGTTTGAGTAATGAGTCTCGGCGTTACGAATGAGTCACTCATGGGCAGTCGACTTGACCGCAGCGATCGACGTTGTTGGTGTCTTGCAAGGGACAGCATGCAACGTACGTGACAGCGAACATGTCCAAAGCCGATGTCGCCAACGCACCTGATACACTTCAGTTCTATGGCTTCATTCTCCCGTATCACCGTTCCACCTGACTGTTTCCGACCATCTGCGGTGCTCTGATTACGCCTATCGGTGACTTATATGGCTCCGCCAGTTTCCGAAGAACGAGCTTAGTCAGACCGCCTTGTGCACGACCGGATATGCCTCCATGATTGCTGTTGTTTTCCGTTCACAGAAACCGCAATGATTTTTGTGGGCGCTATAATGACGGAGAGAATAGCGCCGAACTGGATTGATTGATTGAGTTAAGGTTTTACGTCCCATCCGACACAAATTAGGTCATTTCGGAGACGTTCTTCCCAGCCAATCTCTTGGCCTGTACTGAAAAACTAAATCTAATATAACAAAAGTGTTAGCATGGAGTCTTGGATCGTCTCTATAGTGTTGTGCATGTAGACTAACTGCTACTGGGAAATTAGCAAACGAAGGCAGACAAAAGCATTAATAATTATTCTCCTGTCAGACTATAAGACCTGCAACAAAAGCAAACATCCATCTCTAACAAAATATACTATAACAGAAAATAAACACACAAAAACTAGATTTGGTCGCCTCTTACGACCTCCGGCATTGAAACGGAACGGGCCTATTCTTTAAAAAAGTAAATAAGTAAAAAGTATGTAAGTAAACAAATTTATATAGCGCCGGAATCGACATACGAATCACAGCGAATTACAGCTGCGTAGATCATACGGGAGTGGCCGATCTGGAAATTGTCGGACACAGTCAGTAACAGACAACGCAAAGGCGTGAGTCAGTCGGTGTATATACCGTGTGTTGCGATGTCAATGGCTGCGTTCTTTTACTGCCTCGGACCGCTCCAGAGCGGTCCCGTCTCGTATCAAGCCGTTCTTTTTCTACGTCCGAGCGATTCGCTTCGCG
>Ga0209780_1003886_pt1 | contig 11329 bp, 7 predicted proteins | sample WorMetexBAHAMAS2_FD_187384 | JGI IMG/M metagenome (GOLD analysis project Ga0209780, IMG submission 187384) | Marine gutless worms symbiont microbial communities from Max Planck institute for Marine Microbiology, Germany - Inanidrilus exumae... | ecosystem: Host-associated > Annelida > Digestive...
GCTTACCTCTTTTATTGTACGCTTCAGAAGCTATTTTACTTAGTAAAAGTCAGCTGCATGATTTAAATAACTGTATCAACAGAGCTGTGTTCAAGATCTTTGGGGTTACTGGTGCAGAAGCTGTTAAAGATGTACGGAATTTCATTGCTTTGGATGATGTGGCAGTGTTAGTAGAAAGGAGAACTGTGAAGTTTGTTGATAGGTTAATTGACAGCAACAGCTACAGGAAATTGTTTCTTTATGTTAGGCCTAGCTTCTGTAGTTTTTAGTGAATGTCTGTTTGTCCGTGTGTGTACCTGTGTGTGTGTGATTGTTATTAGGCCTAATTTCTTTTATCATTTTATCGTTTTTATGCTGCTGCCTTATGCGAAATAAACTATATATATATTGTAGGCCTATTAATTATTATTTTTATACCGGTAATTCATTTAAGCGTAACTTTATCTAGTCTACGCAAAAGTGTTATTGTGACATAAACTAACTAAACCTATCTAAATATTCATGTAGACTACTTTGTAGTCACGTGACAAGTACATCGGCTCTCTTTGTTGTCGGGTCGAAATGTACGCTGACCGCATTGCTTGCTGTCCCATGATGAGTTACGGCAAGTATGCTGACGGGACAGACAGACAGACGGACGGACTGACCGACGCCAGACCATTACATTACGCTTTCCGCTGGCCGCGGCCAGTGTAATAAAATGACGTCGAGGTGTGCAGAAAAGTGTGCCGATGAATTGAGGCGTTTTAAAGATATGAGCAATCAAACACAGTGGTGCCGTTTTTGGCCCACACTGTATATAGGCTACGCAGATGGGCCTACTGATTGTACCAATGTCGGTGTATGGCCATTAGCACAGCTATAGATAGACATTGTGTATATAGCCTTCAGTAGTGGAGGCCTACCGTAACTTAGAATAATAAAACGTCACAATACATAGGTACAATTGTGAAAAAAGTGTTTTTCAAGTACAAAGAATATGCCGCAAAGAGCAGTCTGATTGTGATCCTTTTTTCTGCCTGGCAGTGAAGTAGAGAATGAAATAAGGTGATTTTCAATTTCGCTGACTACCACTCTCATGTTCATTTTTTTCAGTGAACTGTGTATAGAGGTCTCTGATTGTTTAGGCCGACGGACGGTCACATGCCTATTGCCCATTCCTAAACCCAGTCGTGGCTAATGTGCAATATTTAACCACCATGAAGCAGCGCTGTCACTTGCTATCAGTGCACGTTGTTATAAAGTTCTGTTTTCTGTGGCAGACATTCGATGTCGTTCCGATCCGTGGACGAAACGGTTGGATCTCTCAAGGTAAACTGCAGACTTCCAATTAATGTGTGCATAAGCTTATGATAGATTTCATTTCATTCATTTCATTTATTGTACGTGAAACCGACGTATAATAGGCTAAAGACGTTACAAAATAGAACAATGCATCGATCGTCGGTTCATTGGCAGTTACAGGGCTAGTTAAACCTCTAACGCAACGCCGTGAGAATACGTTAAGAACAAAACATAATAAGAACAAATATTAAATGTCACAGTAAGCGGTAAAGTTAAAACCATCAAGTGCGCGCTTGAATGAATCGATACTGGAAACTTAAGTTGGTGCCACTTGGTAATATTCATTCCAGATTTTTACGATACAATGGCAGTAAAAATACTTGCGGACATCAGTTGAACAACGCGGTGAAAACAGTTTATAAGGGTATAGGTCTACGGACTGAGATCGTAAATTAATTGTTTGGCTCTACATTGTGTCTCAAAAAACGTCCCACCTTTGTATTGGGTATTGTCATACAGCTTTTATAGCAAATTTCATACGCTTTCCAGCAGTGCAAAAATTTTGAAAATCGATTAAGATTTGACAAAGTTAGAGACAGTTTAAAGGTGGGACGTTTTTTTGAGACACAGTGTAGTTGTGATAGGCCAGTAAACATGTATGATCGTATTAGCTTATCCTTCATAAGTGAAACCGATCTTAGTGCCGGTAGACCTATCTGGTTGTCTGTAGAAGGCCGCAATGATTGGACACTACTGTATAGGCTTACAGTAAGCGGCTTACTGGCATAGTATGGTAAACATTCCACTTTCTTATAAGTTTGCGATATGTACAATATTGTAGAAATTGCGTCCGACGAACCACGCTACGATCCAGAGCATCGCAAGAGCTGTCGGCATTCAGACAGACGTGCCATCACCGTGCTGTGTCCCCGCATCACTCACATCAGTCACGCTGCTTTACTTCGACCAGCACGACAACGTCGTGCTCAAAAATTTCCCAGAGATGTCCGTCAGATCGTGTGCTTGTCGCTAGCCTACGAGTGCCTTGCACTTTCGTGTGTGCAATGTGTGTCTTATAAAACTTAGTAGACCAAAGCACAATGTTGTTAAGACCTAGAGAGCATCATAAATCATAATAACAAATAGATTTGTATAGTGCCATTATGTCGTAACTTCAGAGGCGGTAACGCCAGACAGCGCATAGGAAAGCCCGGGAGAAGATGTCTTTATCCTAGACTTAAAAACTGTAACAAAGTCGCTTTTCGGTAGTGAGTTATTAGTTTACATTCAGCAAAATAACGTTACCAATGGCGGATACCTCGGATCGTTCAGACGAATCCCTTGCGCTCCTTCTGCTACTGCATAAAACCGCTGTCTCTAATGCTACATGTAGGTTGGTAAAAAGTTTGTTTCGCATCTTTGTAGCGTACATCATCGTATAATTATTAGCAGGTCACCAGCTAATGGCAGACCGTTACTGTGTTTTTGCCTCTGGACCCTACTAGGGACTTCCATCTCCAAGAACCTCCTTCTCAACCCTGCTTGTCATTGTAACCTATTTGTCTATGCTTATTCTATACAGAACTGTCTCATTCAGTTGCGACTGGCAGCTGACTTTGCATACCTTACCCTTTTTTATTACTGTTACACGTGTTAATAACTTTATTCAATAAAGCAGTTGAAATTATAAGCTGCATATGCTTCCCGATTCATGTGTAAACATATCACAGTTAATAGGTGCTACATTTCCAGAGGTATGTCAGTTCGAAATGTTTAAAACAGCAAAAGTGACCATCAAAGACTCTGATATTGGTGCCATTGATAGGCCATGCCACTGACTTCTGTCATTGTAACTTGTGCCATGTCTGATATCAGTTATTACTGGCCCGCCTAATGGGCCAGTATTGTTTTGCTGGCTATCGTCTGTAACGCTGCCGCAGCGAGTGAGAAACGCAGCGTTGGAACGCTTGACGGTGTCCCGCCACGTGGGCGGTCGACACTGTACGGCGGGCCAGTACGGTTACGTCCCGTTAGGGCGACACCTTGTTTATCAAACGTTAAAGAGGCCACGTGACCCTAAACATTCAGGGTAGTTTCTTATGCATGCATTAGCAGTTAGCACTCATCAATATCAAAGTTCACACCAAATTTGAATTGCTTCTCCAATGCCAACGATATGACTGCGACCCCAAAATGTAAAAATGGGTCACATGATCCAGATCACGCCCATTTGGGGGTTCTGTAATATTTCACCCAGGTTAATACATGACATGAACTACCTGTTCACAAATTTGAAGACTTCAGCTTCAACCATGCCAGAGATAAGAAGGAATACCCATAACGTAGGGTCACTCACGGTCATCAGCAATGTTAATCACTCGAGTGCACATGACTTCCTGTTTACCTTTTATAGAAACTATGCACCCGCCAGGTACCATTTTCCGATATGTCAAAAATCGCACATTATTCCTACTCCAGTCCCACATGTATTTGGCATGAAATTTCATCACCTTTGTAGTCGGAAAAGTAGAGTCACGGTGGTATTGTACGGCACTGTCTGCGTGACGACGTTCAGCCGTTTTGACAGAACATCGACGATGCATATGACAGACATCCGTGTTAGCTTTGCATGGTAAAAATACAGAGATATCCAAATTTAAGGTTGTCACCTTTACTGGGCTACAATTAAGATAAGGGCATTAACACTGACGGTTTTGAGTAAAACAATTAAACCCGTTTTCAGACAAATTCTGATTAAACCCTCAAGCACATGCTTATACAACTCCACTGCTTTTGAGCATCATGCCAACATAAATAGAAGTACTGGAATTTGTCAGGCAGCCAGTAAAAAACTCAGCTGTGACTCAAACAAGGTGTCGCCCTAACAGGACGTAACAGTACTGGCCCGCCATGCAGTGTCGGCCACCTGAGTGCCCACGCACCTGGCCCGCCGGCAGCGTTACAGACGACGCCAACAGACAACAGCAAAACATACAGGCCAATTAGGCGGGTCAGTAATAAACTGCTGTGTAAACATGCATCTCTGAAAAAGCTGATGATACTCAGTTAGCAAAAATCTTAAGTGATATTTGCCTACCAAGTTGGTTGGGCTTTAACGGCACTTTCAACACAATTTAGAGGTCATATCGTGCCTTTAAGTTAGAACTATATTGCAAAAAATGTAAATATTACAATTCAATAGGGATGATTCTTTGGAGTTAGATACGTTACAAAAAAATGAAAGACATAATAATAATATCAGTTTTAGACTGAACGAATCAGCCGCAATTAGGTAAATTATTTTGTTGAATTAGTATAATTTGTGTAAGATTTCTGTATATTTGCCTCCAACGTGCAAGTTCACGGTGTCAAAGCAGAATAGCACGTATATGACTATCGCATCCCATCTACACTTATTCAAAATATAGATGACATACATCCTTTCATGTTAACTGCTGTAGTAAAGAACAAAATGTGCAAAGATAAGACACACTATGATACTGGATGTGCATTAGGTTAAAACAGACAACTGCTCACATAAATATTAACACAAATGTCAAAGAAACCAGCATAACAAAAAAAACAAAAGTTAACTGGATGATCTCTTCATCAATAAACTGTATCAAACTGATGCATGTGACATTTAGGTTAATAATTAGTCCGAAACAGTGGGCATTATAATCATGCTACAGTTTAATTTGAACAGTCAGTCAATGAACGTGTACTAATGTTAAATAGTCACAAATGACAAAATGCAGCTGTTTATTTCACAGGCTTCAGCTCCTTTACTTGAAGACCTGACACCACACATTGCAACACAGCAATGCTCACGCTCACTGAACATTGTATCAGCAACAATTCAATAACATGTTAGGAAACATAAACGTTTCTCTACAGTATTTAACACTAGTGGCTTATCCGTTCATGTCTACCTATGACCCCTATGAACGATGAAAAGTTTCATGGAAATTGGTCCGCACGTTTTTCCGAAATCCAGAAGACAGACACACACACAGACAGACGGGGCAACTTTATATATATATATATAGAAGCATCAACAATAAACAGGAAATACTTCATTCTTTCAACTCCTGAGGAATTCAACTGCTAAGTGGGGGAACACTTGCAAGTCAATATTTAAGGATTATTGGATTCCGTTTTTTGGAATTCGGTCAGAATCAGATATTGCTGCATATCAGATGAGATATCCGGTCGGAACCGGATAGTGTGATGTACAATATGTTAAATATACTAAATTTCTGTCACAATGCCATGACAATGTACAATTATAAATATTCATGCATATCACTACATACACAAATACTCTAGGGAGTGTTTATTAAATTTACTAGTTTTATTTTCAGTCATGCTTTTCATTTATCGCTCACAAGTTTAAACTTCACCAAAATGGTTGCTGCAACTCATAGTAATAAATAAGCAAAATATCCGGCTCATATATCTGGAGCTGGACGTTGAAAACGGCCGGATATCCGGACAAATAAAACCGGATATCCAGTAAACCACTACCAATATTGCTGTAAACACCACACTACTTGAGAAAGCTGCCAATATAATACATGTTCAGGCCACTCAGCCTCCTACTGAGTAAGACAGGACACTAGCTTACCTACTGTTAGGAGTGTGTTAAAGCCTAGTGTAGCGGTTATGTCTACATAGTGCACCATGGGCACATGACTTACAGTTAGCATAGCATAGTGAGTGGATGGCTGCATGAATGTGTCATACTATCCAAATTTAACATCATTAACCACAACAACACATAAATATGCAATTATATGGTTCATCAGAAATGAAGCAAGCTAGCTGAGTACATGGTACTGCTATATAATGCAGTACTGATACAAGAGGTGTCAAAATGCACTCATCACTTGAACCAAATGCAAAATAATCAGATATAATAATTATTTAACACAGACTAGGCAACATCAAAGACCAGACTAGATGGCTGTGATGTGTGGAATGTCCACAATACAGTAATCAGCTTCAAACGCTCAGCTATCTCTGCACAAGCTGTTTACTTCCTGCATTAGACAATGCCTAGTGCCACGTGCCTGGGACTGCGCGATGTCAGCATTATCTGCCATGTTACTTATTTGCAGTTTCCAATTCAGGCATGTTTTTCTTCCATGTGGGTCTCCAAGCGGCACAGCGGCATACTCGGTTAACTCAAAATCGGACATCGCCGTAAATTTGGAGCGTTTCTTGTGCGTAGCGTACAGGCCAGGGGTATGACTTTGAATTGATTCCAGCAGGAAAAATGGAAACTAGACAGAGGAATCATTTGGTAGTCAATTTCCGTTGATCAATAATCAGTGCGGAGTTAGGGACGCCTGAATTCCCAAGACGTTACAAACGTTTAACATCAATTTTTGCATATTTTGTGGACAAACCACTTACGGTAAAAAATTTACAAAATTCTGTTCCGAAAGTTTTCATCTCATCACCAATCGACGTGTTTTGTGCAAATTTCGTGAAATTTGGACAACGGGAAAAGGGTGAAATTGTTTGTTGCTTACCTAACCAAAATAAAATTTTGCCCGACTCTCCAGCTGTCGCTACCTTGCAGATCGTGCCCAAAATCTACCAGGGCCAGCCCCAGACAATATACTCAATGTGGTCCAGATTTAACCCAAATCAGTTCACTTTCAGTGGAGTTATAGCCAAATGCATGAACACCACCAAGACGTGCTTGCTGTAAAGTGAGTCGAAAATTCGGCTGAAACCTAGCTTCGAGGCAAATAAAAAATGCTGACACTTTTATAAATTACATTAGTAGTTTTAAGCGATTACATCTACATTTATTCACCACTCTTCAAGTATGAGTAAGTCACATGATATGGGCACCAGTGTGATTTGGTAAATATTAAGCTGGTAGGTGTATGTATAAATATAATATGACATGAAACAGATACTGACCAGGTGGAAGGGACTGGCGCAGTTTTTCAGCCTTCTCTTTGTCATGTATTACCAATGTGTACAGATATCGGCTGCATCGTACCTTGAACTTCACGCTATCCTTGTTCTTCTTTATCTTCACCGCTAAAAATTCAACATAAAGTACTAATTACACAGTTTACTATTGGAGTAAACAAATGAGAAATCATAAGCAATGGCGTATCAATACAAAACTGACAGGATTATCTACACACCCTGCATCGACATCAATTCAATCTATTCAACTAAATAATGCCATGTTATATATCATACAATGAATAACACCGCACTACTAATCAATATTACTGCTTCAGCATTTTAAAAGGCTACAGCTAGGGTGTGAATGTCCAAATGTATAATTGTATATTGCTAGTACTGCAATGTATTTGAGGAGTCACTTTTTACAGGTTGAGCAAAAACTACCAAATTTGACTGCAGTACTGGCCAGACTCCCTGAAAATTTTCCAAAATAAAGCAATAGATACATTAAGTTAATTACATTCCCAAAATTAACAGTTGTTAGGGCCCATATCCCTACCCCAAACCAACTTTGATATGTGAAATTTGTAGGGCTGTTGAGTGATTATTTTTTTAATTTTTTGCACGATTAATTACTTTAATCGCACGTTAATTGCAGTCTTAAGGCACATTTCCTTTGTGTTTTAATACAGGTTTATGGGGGTAATGAGTGACCAGAGATGTGCGGACGCAGACGCATCCTTCTGAGGTTGTAAATTGCGTGATCTGCTAGTGCACGTGCTTAATGAACATTGACTTTCAGTTTTGATTCTGGAATCAACTAAACACCCCATAGGACTAATCTGTATAACTCGTAGCATAACTCATTCCTTTCGCACTTAAGTTTTTTAGTCCATAACAGAGTACACTGCTGACATTGCTGCAGGTAAGATGGAATACCGACCATCCGCAGATGTCTGCGGATGCCTGTCGTTGGACAGCTGATGATGCGGCTGGCATTTCTGCAGACATGGACACCAAAATATCCACGTCCACAGCCCGCACATCTCTGTACGTACGTCTCAGCATAGCAATTAAATGGCATTACCAGAATATATCATTGTAGGATGGTAAAATCGAACAAAATTTCGAATAGTGATGCAAGAAGGAAGTAAATGCTTGTTCATTAAAGAAGTAAAGTTTGATTATCTTGAGGTTTGTACTGAATCTTGCTACTGGTGTTATAAGTTTGCGTTAAAAATTTTAACGGAGCTAACTTTTTAACCGTGTCAGCTCTTCCATGTCAGATTTTACCTTCATCAGTACAACATGTCACCCTAGCAGGGTGAAAAACGGGACTATCAACCCCTGAGTAAATTAAACATTGTCTGGTCAGTGGTTGCCCTATGGGCAATGCTGCCAGTAGCAACTACAACCACAATCACTGTACTTACAGTATATCTCCTTTACAAACAGCCACAGAAATAAAGTGTCTGATAATACTCTGATTTCAACTACCAGTACCTTCAGACCATCTAGTAGCTGTTGTGGTTAGTTCACTGTGCTTTCACACTTAATTAACCAAACACGTGTCATCATAGGTACTGTGCAGTCTTTAGTATGATGCCATGATAACTTCAAAAATACAAACTTGATCATATATCTTGCACACTTACATTTTGCATCTTGTCTTCTTGCTGTAAGGAGAAAATCCTTTATTTCCATTATCTGTTTTGGCTGCACAGTCATCATGATCATCAACAGTTATTTCCAGAATATCACAACAGACAAAGACTGTATAACATTATGCACAGGTCTGATTTAGAAATGTGTTCTAGAGGACAGAAAAGCTACTTAGTTTCAGCACTTACAAATGCCCGTAAAAATAACATAAACACAATCCACATGTAACGCTAGGCACACAAAAAATACAATTTTGATTAATGACGAAGTGAATTCCATCAGTGTTGCTTCTGGGCAACAGGAAGAGCATTCAGCCAGTAAAAAACTACTCCAATTGTCCCTAAAGGTTCTCTTCTGGGGACGTGGTCCAATGTTATTAATTCCAGAAAAATGCAGTTAAACAAAAATGGTGCATCAGGTGCAAGTAATAATGAAACATGCCTTGCACTTAATTCAAGAACTGCAAGCAAACAGATTGTAATTGATAGCTTTTGTTTATTTCTAAGTAGATGGTTCATCAGAAGTCAAGCAAGCGAGTTGTATACATTGTACTGTTCATAGCAGTACTAGCATAAGAGGTGTCAAATGCAGTCATCATATGAACCACCATATATTTTTGTCATTTACAGTTTCATTACAATACAGGAACAGAACCCTTAATATAAGGGTTCATGCAGACCCCAGTTGCCTGTTTTCGTAACTTTCCAGGACCTTTTATGCTATTTTACATTTGAACTTCAACAACAATCAAAGGCCGAGAGAGGGTAACCATCAACAAAGAACCTGCTAAGTGCTGCTGTCACATTGTTTCTAATATAACAATGCACAATCTTAAATAATTTGACACCTAACAAGCATTTTGTGTAAATCACAATATTACAAATGTCAGTTGCAAGCAACTGAAATGGTTCAGTAGGCAGCTCTTATATTGTAATGCACAACACTGAAAGCACTTTCAATGACCTTCACCAGACTCCAGGACTTCACCGGCCTGGAAAATGTGATTTTAAAATTTAAGGACTAATAGGAACTTATAGGATCTGTACAAACCTTTCTTATTTTTGCTTGCATACTGCTATGTCAAAAAGATTCACAAGAGAGAATGGCACCATTCACACCAAATTAATATGAAGAACAGCAGCAAAATATGACCGAGGGTTTACTTGAAGATGATTTACACAGATAACAACCTGCAACTTGTCATGAACAACCTGCAACTTGTCATGAATATGATCATCAGTGGCGGCATTCAATAATTTTTTGCATGCGGAATGTATAGCACCAGTATTGTATGTGCCAATCAAATACCTGTCAGGGACTACACAAGTACGGTTGCTTGGATCTGTGTTATAATGTCTGGAAGTCCAGTGAAGATGGTGCTTACAGACACTGCTTTCTCTAACTTACAGGCTGACAAAAAACGATGACCAATAATACTGGTTTCACAACTAGAAATGGAACAGATGCTAGGCAAGCCAAAATTGCAACAGCTAATAGGTTCCAAACCATCATCGCAAAGGTACAAAATTGGGGAATTCACGAATTCCTATCATGTCGAAAGTTCAAACAATATTTGCATTGAGTGTGACAGAAGGAATGAAGCCATAACAAGTGTAATTAAGATACATACCATTGTGATGGAAGTACTGGCGTATGCCTGCAAAGCATAATACAAAATATTAAGTATTAAGTGGCATGTGGCAGCATGGAGGCTGTATTATCGTACACAATCATTCATACTGGAAGTCAGTTAAACAAAAGCAAACAAAAGTATAAATTCTTCAGTCTTTGCAAAGATACACAGCAGACTGTCAGCAGAAAGAAGATAACCAAGGAGAGATGAGTCACATCCAAATATTTTCTGGGACTTCTGTTGCCATGGTAACTGGACAACTCGCTGACTGGACAGCTTCAGGCTAGTCATGTGATCATCTGGTAAACTTGCAGATGTCACGGCAAAAACAGTTGCAGCAAGCATTTTGCTTCTGAGGACATTTTTAAATGTAAGGCTTTGTAAGTTTGGTTGCATTTCAAAATGTTTACAGAAGAAAGCAAATACTGTTTAGTGGAGGCATCTGTGAGTTGACTAGTCTGCGAATTGTCCAGTCTGCAAGCTGACCATCCCAACAAATTTTGTATCGATGAGTTGTCAAGTAAGCACTGGCACTGTGCAATACAATGTCTGTAGAGGAGTTCTTATCACCGACTCCGTTACTAGTCGTTTCTCAACAATATATATAGTATACTCGTTGACTCTGTCCATTGGCCGACACAGAGGAAAACAGAAAAAAGTCCTTAACAGTACTGAAAGTTTCACGGATTAGGACCAAATTTGGCAAACACCTAGACAGGACCAAGACGCATCTAAATTGAGATTTTCGCGAACGGGAAATTCCCAACTCCAAAAAAGTCGATTTTTCACCAAAATTTCGAAAATTCATATATCGAC
>Ga0209780_1003887_pt1 | contig 11327 bp, 11 predicted proteins | sample WorMetexBAHAMAS2_FD_187384 | JGI IMG/M metagenome (GOLD analysis project Ga0209780, IMG submission 187384) | Marine gutless worms symbiont microbial communities from Max Planck institute for Marine Microbiology, Germany - Inanidrilus exumae... | ecosystem: Host-associated > Annelida > Digestive...
ATATATATATTCATATTCTCATAACATCATATCACAAAGTAACATTAACACTACGTACATGTACATATCTGATAACAGTGCCAGTCAAGACAAGTGAAAAAATACTTTAAAATAAATACTTAAACAAAATTACTGTTTCAATTTTCTATCCAGCATGCTAGGGAAAGATGGGAAAGTGACTGGTAATTTTGCCTCTGGTAACATCAACCAGGGAAGGATTTCTGTTACGTGACTCTAAAAGTTCTTCAGTGCACGGTGTTCATGAACGAACTCTAAGATGCCTAGACAGTCGAGGTGTACACCTCTACCTCAGGTACCAAATCAGCTGTAACAGATGTTCAGAATAAGCACATTTACTGCAGACATGAATCATGTACACAGAAATTATTAACAATATGTGCAGAACAGACAGTTGCCAGTTATGCTAGCAAACTGCTGCTCCAAGCAGGTGGTATGCTATTCATTTCTAAATCCCATAAATAATAACTATGGACCTTGACAGCGGTAGCGGTATTCACATACTGCAACGTGCCAACAATAACACAGAATGCTGCAGTTGTGTATCACTAGCGAGTTATGTACCACGGTAACGTTTGGCCACACAATGTTGACATAGGCACAGAGGCACAATCACGCAATCATGGAGATTACACGAGCACACAGTACATTTCATTCCCTATCATTGGCCACAGTTTGAACATGCAGGGGTGCAGTACGCTAGAACATTGTGATCATGCTAAACTGATGAAAAACTCTTACATACTTAATAAAGATGCACCACAAGCAGTGCAGTTTGTTAACACACCACTGAAAGAGCACACACACCGCATCAAGTGTCCAAGGGTCTGTCAGTGCCTATCGCTTTCAATCCTGGACTGAACTGGAAACTCTAGCATCGTAATAACAAAAAAACGATACGAATGCAACAGCAGTGTGGGGATGAAATCAGCAACAAAGGCTTACCCATCAGTTGCTACACCAAAATCAGTATTTATCTCATGGAAATGTCCACCCATTGGTATACCCAAGCTCACTGCAAAATTTGAAAATATTCAGCGTGTCTCAAAAAACAATTCCAGTCCATTTTAGCTGTAACTTGAACAAAGACTGTACGATTCCAATAATAATTCTGCAGAAATTGCTCAGAAATTAAGCAACAAAAAAGCTCATTTATTTCCCACCTGACCCACCTCTGCAATACCCGTGAAAATCAGGAACAGGGAAGATAATAAAATTAAAACCTCGTTCAAATGAAGACTGTTCTGTGTATAAAAAAGCTAAATGAGTGAAAGTCATTCATTGTACAGAGAAAATCAATGGAATGGCATTGATCGGATGTCTTGGCATGTGTTACCTGTTACCAAACATGTTGTGGATAACAAGTTTTGTCTTTTAACAGCACATCAGACATGTGAAACAATCTAACTATTGCAGCATAAAACTCCCAAATTCATTTTGCCCGAGCTACGGCAACCAACATCTTTGAGCGGAACCTCACTGATTACAAGACTCTGAAAATCGTGCGCAACAAGTGTGGCAGACATGGACCAACAAGCAGTGACAGGTTGTAGCCACAGCACTGTCAACACTACCATTAGCAGGGGAGAAAGATGAAAATTAGCAAACAGTGGGCACTTCAAACAGCTGTTGTAGGCAGCTGGATAACTAAATAAAACTGCCAACCTAACTATCGGTAACGTTTTGTGTGTCTTTTGGCAAAGCAACAATACAACATTTGAGTGAAAAGACGCAATTTCCGAATCTGTTTTACCACGCAATGCAGAAGCACAAGTTGGTCAGTGTGGGAAAATAAAGAAGCTTCTATGGAGTATTACTGTCAGAATTATAAAAACTGGATAACGTTTACTCAAGTTACAGCTAAAAACGTTATACATTATTATTTTGGAGACATGGTTTATATTCCATTTTAAGGTTGCCAAGCACGAGCTGAGAAAAATGGAATCCACAAAACAATACATAGCGTGTAGTATTCTTTACCGACAACTGGGAAATACAAACATTAACAGAGAAACTAGACTGACTGTCTTGACTGATGATAGACTAACAAATACCAACACAGCCATGGCTGCCCCACCCATTAAGCATGTCCTCATTCCTGAAAACTGTTCAAAACGTTAGCACGTTATAGACAATCCATGCCTCAACAACACAGTTTGTTTGAACTCAGCACTGTACATCCAGTTCGCCGTCAATCAATTGCCCCACCAGTCAGAGCCAGATGACCCATATGACCCTCCATATGAACCACCGTAGTTGCCTCCGTAACTGCCACCAGCGCCCACAGGGCGACCACCGCCACCGCCGCGCCTCTCTCCTGGCTGCTGACGATAGTCGCGCGAGGCAAATGATGACGAGCCGTGACTACAGATTTCACAGTATCAACAGCAACTCAGTGACACTCAGCAACATCTCCATTCACATGGCTCTTTCCCACATGAACCTGGCAATGTTAGCCCATTCCACTCAGTTTTCATCCTCTAGTTATTCCAGAACAGAACTGCGGTAAATGGCACTGGTTCTTATGGACCGGATGCCATTCCAGTCAGCCAACTAACAATGTCAAAGCACTGACTAAAATCCACAGTATGCGGTAAATACCAATTGGCCGTCTGTAAATCACTAATTCACTAACACCATGACAGTATCTACGTGAAGTTCCACCGATGTGACGTAAGTAAAAAAAAAACTTCTGTGGTTACGTTGAAATAAAAGTGGTCTAGTCTTGCTATGGATGGACAGACAACGTGAACTGGAAAACAGGTTGTCTTCAACTGCAACTGTCTAATTAGGCAGTACAGTCTTCAAACAGGTGTATTTGTTTCACGAATAGCTTAACTGTGGACTGCAATTGATATGCATTTTCTATAGGGTTGTTACGGTGGCAGGAATTTGCAACTCAGTCGGTGGCGGTGTTTTTTGACAGGCCACCACGATGGTGGTGCTGGTGGCGGTGGCGAATATCAATCGGTGTCAAGGCTAGGGTTGCTAATTGGAAATCGGTGGATGTCGCGGCTTCAAGACCATTCCAGTTGTCCTGGAATGTGCTAATTGCTTACTGCATGCGACGGTAGAGGGTGCAATAAATTAAACCATTGCAACGGTCTCACTAAGTATAGTGCCTAGACTGTCCCTGCTGTCCCGGCAGTCGTTTGTGAGTGGGGAAGCAAATGTGTGGGGAGGGCAGGTGGTGTTGAGGACTGGACTCGCCATGGATTCACGCAGGGATCAAATGACACTGCTAAAGTGACGGGCAGTTTTCAGGAAACAGCGCCCAGAAAGACCGCCGAGAACACTGTAAAACACCGCGATGGCGGTGTTGGTTCAGTGGTAGCTAACCACCGCAGTGGCGGTGAAAGTTTGGTGGTCGTAACAACACTAATTTTCAACCACTTTTTCTCACTAAAACTAGGTGATACATTAGCACTGTTGCTTGGCTGGTTGGAATTCAGTGGTGCTTTCAACAGAAACTAAGTTATACAGCACCTTTAAAATTATAATTCGCTAAAAAATTGATACCTTTGACAAAATCTATGTATAATATTTTGGAAAGTTGAATAATGGAAGAGTTCATCAATATTACGGTGACAGTCTGCCGGCCAACCTACATGTCACTGAAACCAGTATGTTCAAAAAATGGCCCAACAGCACACTTTTTCAATTGTGTGCAATGTGCATTGACGACTATTGTATGGCATTCCTGGACGTTGCATACAACAGCTACCTACAAATTCTATAATGTACTTGGACCTGACTGTCAGTAAATGTAAATTAAATCGAAACGAATTACAGCAGCAGAGACAGCGACTGATACCGTTTGTTTGGTGGTCTCCTTGAGCTGCCCGAGCCACTATAGCGAGACTCATATGCTAGAGATTCCAGCCACGATGGAACTTCCTGCTTGGCCTCCTCAAGTATCTCCACCAGGTCCTTGACAATGTTCTTGTTCTTGTCGTTAAAGAACGACGTGGCAAGCCCTAATAAAGATCCAGCAACAATTCGACTGAAATGACAGTCTTCAAACATTTCTGATGTATTCCAGCTATCGAGATAAATATTCATTGGAGTGAGCTTAGCCTACTATGGGCTGCAGCCTGATGTGTCGGCAGCCGTCGGCCATGATGCTCCCACATAATACATAATAATAATACATGACATAATAAAAACACTGTACTTAAAGACAAAATGTCTTTCCGCAACCTTTAAATTGTCTGTTCACACAATTTACTGCTGAACAAGTCCGCATGTTTACATTGATCGACATGTGGAGTAGCCTTACACGCGGACAAACAGACAGACACACACACACACACAGAGATGCGACTGGATGCCCTACCCATGACGGCGGCTATGCTGGCGTGGGTAATAAATGACACATTTGGAAAATTAAGCTAATGCACACACGCATGCACATACACACAACCATTCTAGTTCCAATTCCATATGACATTTTTACCACCAATACTCACTTCCAGCTTTAACAGCCAGGTGATCCTAGGTTAGCTGGTTAAACTACTGGCTCTTTTTCTCCACCTGTTCTTGGATTGAGCCTCTGAAACAAATGTTACAACTTAGAGGTGCCTACAAGGTGGACTGTACCAACCAAAATCCACATTATTTATGTACCTGCCAGAATGCGACATACACATACAATCATACATGCTCAAAATTCATAAATAAATCACATTTTAAAATCTTCACATTGCATTCAAATTTATTTCCACATGTGTAACGTCTATCTTACAATGAAAAGTGTGAAACCATCGAACGTGAAACTCACCGAGATTACCAACACGTCCCGTGCGACCAATTCTGTGTACATATTCCTCAATGTCTCCAGGCAAGTCAAAGTTAATGACATGTTTCACATGTGGTATATCTAGACCACGTGCTGCCACCTGTGATAAGTTGTAAACAATCAAAACAACATTATCATTTGAACAACGCACTGCAGCACAACTGTTTATACCACACATTAAAACCAAGTTTGGTGAACGAGTGTTCTTGGCCAGTGGTCCTTTGCATTGGAACAGTCTGCCATGAACAATCCATGCCGCCACTAATCAAAAATCGTTCAAAAAGAACTCACAGACTCATTATTTAACCTACGTTTTAACTATTTTAATATATCGACACTCGTAATGCCTGGCTGGTCCGGCTTGTGTAGGCTGGGTATAAAATGCCTTTAACATGTAATGTAATGTAGATTATTTACAGTAACCATGCATCGATGCAGAAATGTGGTGTCTCCCAATAAAATATCACCTCAAAACTCTCACATCGTGCATTTGTCATCATACACAGGTGAAGAACACACGTACAGCAGCTGTAAAAATGTAAAGGTATGAACATTCATTTATTGTGTTGTTATCAGTGTCAACTATTGGTCAATTATTACTCCTCTCACATGATCAACACTTGTCAAAAAAACACAGACAGCAGTAACACTGATATCAAAAACATAAGCAACACATTAAGAAAACAACAAGTTAGTGTACACTCTCCCAGTCACACATTCTACTGACCATTTTCCAGTCACACCTAAAACAAGGTTCACACTTTTTTGGATGACAAAAAATCCAGTTTTTCAGCCCAATTTTAGAACTTTCCAGGTGCTTTCGGTTACAGTCTGCAACAGCTGTTACAGATGAAACGGGTTTAAAAAGTACATAGAAAAGTTATGTAAAAATTACAAAATAAAATATTTATTCCATATTCACTGACAGTAAACTATACTGTATATCCCTTCATAAAATGAATTGATTTTTATGCACTACATTACAATGTTAAAACCAGCATAACTTGACTTATTATGCCAAAAATTCCAGGTTAAGCGTAATATTCCAGGAGTTTTCCAGGTTAACAAAATGCTAAGAGTTTTCCAGATTTACCAGGTCAGTGGGAATGTAAAGTGCATGCAAATAAATTTGCAAATATGCTGAAGCAGTAGATGTTACATGCTGGACAACAATGACATAGTTTGAGAGCTTGAGTAAGTTACTGGCATAAAAATAGGAAAGAGCCAAACACCTAAGCAAAGTACAGAAGAAATTAAACCTAACACAACAGAAATCAAACATGCACCAGTAAACCCGACAATATTTAAGTACAAAATAAACACAGAAGACTAAAGTCAGATCTGGTCACCTTGTACAATACTCCAGTATGGAAATACAATGGGGCTACTTATGCAATCTTGGGGCCCCCAGGGCAACAGTGACAAAGCAAAGAGGCAAAAAGTTTCAGTCACATTTCCACACATTAACTGTGAACCACTCACACAATTCAGCCGTTTATTACTGACGAAAACAAGCAGCATTCAGCATCCATGTGATAAAAGTATAACTACAGTACATTAGCCAAAGACATGGTCACACTCACCGCAGTTGCAACAAGAATCGGAGATCTGCCGTTGCGGAAATCACGAAGTGCTTCCTCACGCTCGCCCTGTGTCCTGTCGCCATGTATGCTATTGGAAGGGTAACCAGACTTGTACAAGAAGTATTCCAGTGAGTCAGCGCCCTTCTTTGTCTCCACGAACACCAGTGTCAATGCATCAGGACCTGTTGAGCACACAGCGTTAACGATATCCACAGCCAGTTACCAGCAGTGTATACTGTACTCAACAGCAGTTATTTTGTCACATATCGTACCACATCTTTTATTTTTAGTTCTTTTTGGGTTTATTTTCCGTTATGGTTCCATGCTGCATACTTACTTAAGATGGCTACCTATCAGATGTTTATCTTACGTTAAGCACTCGGTATTGTACTGTTTCGTAAGCATATTACATATTAAGTATATTTTCACTGCTCATTCTACCATAATTATTTTTCCTCAAATTTTCATTTAACAAATACTTACATCCCTGTTTGTTCCAGCCAGCTAACCGAGAATTTGTTGGCACAGCAAAGTCTCAGTAGACCAGTATCAAGAAGTTTAGTGTAGGTACAATCGTTTGACTGTCTGTACACTGTCAAAAGAAGGTTTATCAAACAGAAGCACTGTATGTTGATTGACTAAGGTTTTAAGTCCCAAATGACACAAAGATGGTCATTTCAGAGACATTCTTCCCAGCCAATCTCTTGGCTTAGTAGTGTGTGTATGTGTGTGTGGTGTGTAATATAAACACCAATACCATGTGAAACAACAGCAAGAGATAAAACCGACTCTACTTACTGACAGCATTGAGCAGGTCCAGCAGGAATGACCTTTTATCGTCCTCCTCCACCCAAACCACCTTCTGTGTGATGTTCTCACTAGTGCTACCAACTCGACCGACAGCCAGAAATATATAATCATGGAGGAAGTCTTTAGCCAACATCTGCAACCAGTTTCATCAACATAAATATACTTTGCTACCACACTTCCAACATTTAGAGGCAAGAAGGTATTCAGTTATGTGAACCACCTCACGGTGCTGCCGGTGCTCAACGTAAAACTGTAACTATAGCAAGATTCAGGCAACTACTGATTCCAAGCACGATGGAATCACTAGCATAACAAAACCAAGTAACTAATAACTAAATAAACAACTAAACTGATTTCAAAAACTAAACAGTAACTAAAATGATTGCTTGTAGTAGTCTGTAACTAAATAAAACTATAAGATGGACTCTGACACCCCAGCATCGACGTGGATGTCTCATCCATATCGACGGCCTGTGGTGACCTTGACCTTTGACCTCCAGAATCTAACCAGGTCATCAGCAGGGGATAGTGGGAATAAATATTCCCTCCAAGTTTCGAGATTGCTCAAACCATTTATGAGATATCGTGGTAACAAGATCTGTCCAGAAGAACAAACAAACAAATGCAGCGGACAGACAGCCCAAAAACAATGCCGTTACAGATACGATCAGGTGGTGAAAGCATAATAAAAATGACCTGTCTGAAAATTTATCACTGCTAACCACCTACAATGTGTAAGGCCTGAGCACCCCACCTACATAATAGTAGGAATATGCACCCTTTAATGCTAGCAGTACCAGCTAGCAGTAATAAGTATGTTGGAGGCTTCGGCCAGAATGCACTATATAAACAAAGGCTTATTAACAAACATTACACTAAATAAGACTGCTCATGATTCAATTTTCCATGAGAGAAATGCAAGTCATTTCAGATCCATGTTTTGTCAAGCAAAATATGAACGACAGTTATAATTTGTAACTGAATTCCACAGCACCAACTACAACCTCTAACAGGTAAGCATTAAGTTGGGACTGATACTTCTAGAAATGTATTCTAGTCAGAAAACAGACTGCACTATTCTGTAACTTAATAATTCTGACAGATCAACAAAGCAGACAACCTACAGCTGGCGCACACAGACAACGTATTCAAAGACGCCTTATTACGAAGGTTAAAAAATGCAGCATGTACCTGGATCTCCTTCGGAAATGTAGCACTGAACATCAAGGTCTGACGTACTCCCGCCGGAGGCATGTTATCCTTCTCCACAATACGACGTATCTGTGGCTCAAAGCCCATATCAAGCATCCGATCGGCCTCATCAAGAACAAGGAACCTGCAACATATCACAGTTGATGCGCGTGTTCTGGCCAAATAACTTTAACACCTTTAACCATACTCGCATCTACATGACAGAAGACAGCTGCCATGTTACAGTGGCTAGAGCAGTTGCCTTGACAGCTGTCGACATTAATCCAACATTAACAACTGTAGCAAGATCTATCAGACACCACGACGAACAATTAGCACAACTATTTACTCAGTTTGCACTGTTTTCTTTTTTATGGGAGTTACTTCAGGGGGAAGGGGGTAAAATTCTCCGAATGAGAATCTCTGAGACAACTGGAGCAGGTGTTGTTTTACAAATCACATGCCCTTCAAACCAACAGCAACAAACCAGTGAAGGGCACAACCAACACAGTATTACTACTTTTTGAGAGTAAGACAATTTCCTTGAGTGCTTTAACACTGTTGTTGATGTAACAGGAAGAACATCTGGTCCAGAAAAACCTGTGCCACTCCCTTCCAGAATAGGTGAACAAACTAAGAGTGAACCAGCTAAACCAGGTACATTGGAAAAAAAGCCATTAAAGGGTGAAGAGATTCCAACCTGCCAAGTTTAAAAAGGGAAACAAAGCTCCAAAATAAGGGAGAATAAGGGAGGATTTTCGACAATTATCATGAAAGAAAATGCAAGCAAATTTGTGACCTAAACCACATATTTAGTCTAAATTACATAATAACTGCATAAATAATGCAATTTTAAACACTAGATTGCAAGCAAAATAGTAGAATTCTTACTCTCAAAAACAACTGTAATCGAATTCGTTGAACAGTACAAGTGTCAAAAACAGCAACGTGTAGTGAGAATTGTGTAAATAAGTAAACAAGAGTGCACTTGGTGGCCTAGCAGCAAGACTTAGCGGGTTCACCAGCGTGCATGTGGCGGTCGCCGCCGGACACGCCGTAGGTAAAAGGTGAAAGCGGGAGATAGATCCTACCACATGGAAGGCCATAGTGGATGTCTAAATACGGGAGTGTCCCGCTGGAAATGGGAGACTTGGCATCTCTGAGGGTGGCAGTGGTCAAGTGCAGTTCAATGACTCAAAAACGTGTTAACTCAATCGTCTTCAGTAACAGACATAGCATCAGTCGGCAGCGAGAGATGTCACCTGACGTTATCCACACCAACACGCCCTCTCTCCATCATGTCAACCAGTCGGCCGGGCGTGGCTACGAGCAAGTGGCAGCCACGAGCCAGTTCGCGGATCTGTCCGCCAATGTCCGCTCCACCGTACACCACGCACGGACGGATGTGTGAACGGTACGCAAACTGCACAAGAGCACGTCACACCGTGCAGCAGTCAGCAGAAGCAGGTCATCAAGACTACACAGCATGCTCTGTGGCATTTTTACAACAAGTGCCACACTGACCAACAACAGGCGATCAATGTTTCATGGCTACTATACAGATCAACCCATGTTAGCCTGCATCCCATTTTATTTTTAAGAAACGGAGGACTCTGTTGAAGAATGTTTAACTGCCAGCATGCCCCTGCTGATGGCTACTTGTACATTCAGCCTAGGGAGAAGATGTTAGTTCTCCTCCACAGTGTTACCTACATCTACTCCGCACTGTTAGCGTCATTATAATCAGTATCAACAATAACACTATCAACAACAACAATAAATGGGACTGATGGTCGACTTACTGCCAACTTCAAAGTCACGTGACACAAAACTAGGACAAAAATCATAAATCCGACCCCTACAAGCTGTAGGTATTGTGCCCTAATTTAAGAATCCATGATCACTTGCCAGCTCCCATTGTAAATGGGGGAGGCGATAGCCTTTAAAAATGGCTGAATTTCTGAACTTTCAAGGGCTCGTGACCTTGACCTTGGATCGGGTCAAACTGCATACAGTCATGCATTACTCATCGACCAATTGCATTGAAATCGAAGAAACTTTTTGTGGATGGATGGACGTACGGACGGACGACATAAAAATACTAATGATAAGCATCTGAAATGACACTTTGTGTCTCGTATTTTTCCTCTCTCTCTCTCTCTCGTTTTAATAAGTAACATAACACCCACACTCATTAACGTACTTACTGCATCTTCAGGTACAGCATCTCCAAAATTGCTGTTTAAAATTTTGTACTTCATAACAATGTGTAAGTGACAGTGGCAACATTCAAAAAATAAAATGAAAAAAAATCAAAAAGGTGACACTGTGCTCCCGTCAAATATTACCTTTTTGACAGTTGCTTACAATCTGACACATAACATTCTATTTTTATATGTAGTATAATGACGACCTTTCTGGCTTCATCATATATCTGTGACGCCAGTTCCCGAGTTGGTGCCAGTACCAGTGACACAGGCAACTGTCGATCATGTCGCTCGTGTCGTCCACGACCCTGCAGTTCATCAACCACATTGAAACACAACCGAATCAACTCCGTGTATCACTTCAACTGCAGATTATGAAGACGGTACTACAACTAGAACTAATTTTCAACCTGCAATCAAAACCCATGCCAAGGAACAAGTCCAGTAACACAACAACCACCCATTTCATGGCCCTTTATCCAGTACAATCCGGGTAATACGGTACCAAAATAAATGATCACTAAATGGTCGACTCAGCCTTTCATCCTTTCGAGGTCGATAAACTGAGTAGTAAGCTGTAATCGGATGTGTGTTTCCTCGCACGGGTGGCGCCATCTGGTGAAAGCTTACGGGGTGAAGGCCTGGTGCGGTTGATTGGAGCGGTGGTGTGTTTGCTAGCTGCATGCCGCGGGTCCAATTGTACGTTAACGCGTTCAATGG
>Ga0209780_1003888_pt1 | contig 11326 bp, 5 predicted proteins | sample WorMetexBAHAMAS2_FD_187384 | JGI IMG/M metagenome (GOLD analysis project Ga0209780, IMG submission 187384) | Marine gutless worms symbiont microbial communities from Max Planck institute for Marine Microbiology, Germany - Inanidrilus exumae... | ecosystem: Host-associated > Annelida > Digestive...
GTCTATAGGAGAGCTGTGAGCTCCCCAGTGGGTCCTGGCATAGCCCAGTTGCCAAACGATTTCTGCTGCATTTTCATACGGAAACTATGCATGTTTTCTCACTGCATAATGATACAGTTTTATGTTTTACTTTATAGGCCGATGGTACATGTAAATTACTCACATTAAGGTTGAATTAGATGCCAATATGAAAAAATCTTGTCTTATTCTACTGTTGCAAAAAATATGTCAGGATCAAACACCTGTGGGAACATCACCCCCACAGTTTTTGGCCGTGAAGACGATCGCCTAGGACAGTTCTGATAATCTTCCCTCTTATCCTCCAGACAACCATCATTGCTCAGATGTTGTCCAACTGAGGAGAGAGAGGAAGGGGATGAAAGAAGAAAATGGTATATCAGTGGATACAGTAAGCACTCACAGGTTTCCTCACACATTTTTTCAGTGCTCTACTACCATTAATTCCACTTATTTTCAAGCACTCAGATGCAATGACAAGCAAATGGCCATAAGACTACACTACAGTTGTTAAGACCATATCAATGCAACTACTTTTTGCACTCTTTACTGTTTCAAAAAGCAAGAATAAGGCTATGTTATGCTTAATCATGAGCCTACATCTACAGTGACTAACAAAAACAATAATAAGCCCAAGTACTGAAGATCAACTAATGCAATTTCTCAGAACCAGTATGCTTCCTTGACCATTCGCTGACTTTACCGCCTCACCTATCTCTAATTTGCTGACTTTCTAAGATTTTCCAGAATAAAGGCCACCCTGGAAATATCATCATCACCATCGTCATTACTGTAGTTGTAAGCCAGTGTACACTGAACCACTTGTGTTACGTTACAAATGCAGTACATTAACTGGTTGACATACAGAGCCTCGTATGTTCGGCAGTTTGGCAGGATCCATCTTTCCAACATCCCACGTCATCACCTTTGTCACCGGATCAAACGAGTACTTGCCCTGTGTCGTTGTCAGAGTAACATTCAACACCGACTTGGGAAACGGGATCTCCAGAATTACGTTCTCCACCTGAGACAGTCACAACACAAGACGTAATGAAACTAAATAAAAATCTTAGACAGAGAAAAGGGTACTACCATTTATCTATTAACAACAAAACATAACAAACGTTATTTTCCCATGTTAAATTTGACTAACCATCAGATATAAGTAAATTACTATAAATTAAAAATAAATAAAGACCAGCACAAATATGAATATACTTATGTTACACTAAATTTATACAATATAATATGACACTTAATCAGCAGCCAACAGCCAGTTGGTAGACGGCAAAGTTTGCTGCACTGACAAACTGACAGTGAATACAAAGAAACTAAATAATTCAACAAGCTCAGTAAATGTGAAAATCTGTAAAGGCAGGATAACTGTTACAGTACTTAAAATACAAACACAGCTCACCATGCAGACAAAAGACATGACAGGGGTATTAAACAGCAACAACTAAGATGGGCCCTACTTATGGTCATGTTTCTAAACTTCCACAGTCAACAACCAACTAGGCAGCGAAAGAAATGGATCAACAACTTCAAACAAGACTAAATCAAGCTAAACTTTTCAACCGCTGAAGCTAGGCATCTTGTCAGCGACAGAAACCATGGAAGAAACACGACACATAACAGGATCAGCCAACGTGTATTGACCTTATATAGATGAGATCAATACTGGCCCACGTCTATTGACCTTATCTGCATAAGTCAAGTAACTCAAGGCACTGCATCTATTCCACAGACTAAACAGCTAAGTAAGTCAGCTTACCCATGTCATGGTAAGAATCAAGCAAAGTAATTTAATAAATAAAAAAGACTTATAAGTAAGTAAAAAGCAACCGAAACTTGACTAGGGTACCAAATATGTAGCTAAAACAAGAGCTAAGCAACTGCTGGGATTGTCGACTGAGGCTAAAAAGCAGAACTGAATTCAAAACTGAATACCAGGGTAACCAACAGTCAAACGAAAATTTTCTCATTCCAACACTTCACCTCCGGACAGGCCTCCCTTTCTGTGGGCAAATACGGATGCCCATTTAATACACAGTAGCTGAATGAATGAATGAAAATGCGAGGATTTTAAGTGCGTTTGAAGCTATAACCATCATACCAAAACCAGTTGAATAGGTTTTGACATTCAGCCACAATACACCAACATAACACAGACAGACACACACACAACCCACAGCAGAGCCAAACCATTACTGTGGTATTCTAAAAACCTGTAAACAAACACAAAACGTTCAGATGAAAACCACACAGATCTCATAAATGACTGCAGTATTATTGGAGACAACGGACACAAGAATAAACCACTGTAGCAAGTAAAGTGCAGAAGGCACATACAGTTTTTCCCATAGTCTGCTTTGGTCCAATGGTGATGTCTAACTTTCCACCTGAGCCTTCACGCATTGATATGCTGTGTCGCAGGTAGAGTGGAATGGCAACAACACTGTCACACAGTCAAACTCTAATCAATCTGTTGTTCTTTTAATTATTACTATTTAAGAAACTGACAATGAATAACTCAAATGACTATATCAGCAATGTCAATTAACAACATTATTTAATCTCAAAATGCATGTAAATGAGAAATTAAAGCAAAAATTTTGTAAACAACGCTGGGAACAAATGTACATATTCAATCGTTAACTAATTACTAAATTATTAAAATTAAAGAACGTCAATGAGATTCATGCACAAATAATCTATGACTGCCAAAACAGGTGTCACACATTATTCTTATGGCAATGCTGCAATGGACAGAGACTGCCAATTTCTGCATAAGTCACGCTAATTACCACATATCTATAATTTTTACAACAATTTACAATTTACAGCAATTAAACTTTCCAGTCGATTGTCTACACAAATGGCATGGACATACTTACTTCTGTAAACCAATGTGATAAGAAATTAGGCGAAAGTTCCCATCTGGCGGCACAAATGACAGTATTTTTTCACTCTAAAATTATTACAAAATAAACCAGTACTACAAGACTAATACAGAAAAACAATGTTAGAAGATAAGCACACCGACTCAACAAACATAGCAAACAAAACGGGCAAAAAGCATTATATATTCATTGCTTAAAATGCTATTGTCGACATCATTAGAAGTACTTCTACACACACTTTCTCCTTAGGTTGTTCCCACTTGCCATCCAAACAGGGAACATTAAACAGCCTAGCAGTTAACAACTTTTCTAATGCAGACACAAGCCATCACAGTTATGTACATGCAACTGTTGAACCTCTGTACTACCAAATAAACTTGCATGTAATTATAGGTGACAACAACATCGTTGGCTATTACACAAAGATAAATCTTAATGCTGTGCACTGCTCGATCGCTGGCAGTTTGGCTTAGTGGTGGCAGTGTATACATCAACAGCCTGTCAGCTTAGCCCAGTTAGAATTGAGATGGGTGACAATTTGTGTGTATGATGTCTTGATATGTATGCAGCCATCCAGGCCAACTCAGCCTCCTATCCACAGCAGGATTGGAAATAAGTGATGGCCGAGAGGCATTCCATATACCAGACATGTTATGTTACAAACGCTATTGTCAGGCAGACCACTAGCTGTTGTCTAGTCTCTCATCATATTCAAGAGAAACGGCTACGCTTCTTTGGGCATGTGTGGCACGTGCTGACTTTCAGCGGGATCACTATCGGGTTATTGAGGAGTCGATCCGACCACCCAGTCATTGGAGAAGACCTTGTGGACGCCAACGTTCCACCGGGCTGAGGGGATCAACTCTGATGTGCAGTCAGTTAACATTGGGATCCACTCAGCCTGGAGAAAAGCCAGTGACTGTACACTCTGATCGTCGAAATGGCAACACTCCATCAAGGTGCACGCCACTGAAGAGAGAGAAAAAAAAATGGCCAGGAAGGCAACCATGTGTCACAATGGCCATGCATCACAGACTGTGCGGCGTCAATGGCCTAAGAAACAGAGATCAGAACCATGCTTACATTCCTCTATAAGACATGGCATCCTCTACGTTTCGTCCCCTTATCCTTTCTGGAGCACTGAACAATCACTGCCAGATACCCAACCTGATGCCGACAATAACTCACACAGGAGTCACAGCAAATCAAACCCAGTTGCTTGTCTTAACCAGTGAAAAACATGAAGCTGACTACACACAGTAATAGAACAACTCACCTCCCAGCGCTTAAACCGCACACAAGGATGAAAACTGACATCATCTAGTAGCCGAGGATTGACAAACGACAGTGTTAAATCTGGCATTCCGCTCAGTTTGATTAGACAATCGATCTAGCAACATCAGCAACCTGCACTCGACTGTCAGTCATTAGTTTATTACTGTAACATGGTAAAAGGAAAGACACATAATACTATTTTTCACGATTACAAAACAGAACAACTGCATGTATCACAACAGCTTAAAATAACACAATATATGCAGTAATGCACAGTAAATGCATGTTTACAGTATGTACAAAATCGACCATGTTTATCTTTTTATAGAGGTAACTAGGCAGTAACTAGGCTTGTATGTTATAGAGGTAACTAGGCAGCACTTGGTAGACTGCCACATGACACTTAAATCGGCACATTGTCACTACCAGCAAACAGCAGTTGTGGGGCTAAGTGAAACCGACCCAACATTAACAGGCTCCAGATCACGTCCAAAATTTAACCAGAACATAATATCATCGCTTAATTTCCAAAAGTACCTATATGCTTTCAGAGTGATTTAGAGAAAAACGAAGTTAAAGTTTGATGAACAATAACAGTCAAACTCGATACTGTTACTGGCAAAAATCGTAACATATTCTTCGTAGGTTTCGCTTAAGCACCTTTGCTTGCAGTTTTGTCATGTAAAGTCTCATTTCTTGCGTAAAATTATGTTATTTGATGGTCTTCTAGTCGAAACTGTCAAACATACGCATAAAGGTACTTCTTTCACAAATCAACAATGGCGGTGCATGTCTGAAGTCCACAAAGGCACTTTTGATGCAAAGAGAAACGTAGACAGCCAATGCCGTGCAGCGTGTTTATTGACGATGGCATTTTCAAACGGCAGCAGTTGGCTTAGTAATAGTACCAATGTTATTAAAAACAAATGTGCATAAATTCTCAATGCAAAAGCGATGTGCGCCAAAAGTACCGTTGTAGACAGCGGGCAAGTATTCGTTGTTCTTTTACACGTAAAGTAGTTACACGCTCTGTCGTTTATTGTTAAAGGCATGCATTCGATAACGAGAACAAAATTCTTCTGCAGACTAGAAATGCCCATGTCAATATCTACTTATAGCTATAATATGCAAAGCTATGATTCAGATAACAGAGCACTTATTGTCGACGAAGGAAATTGTAGTTCATATGGCCACTGTGTTTTTCGCTCCAGTTCCACTTTTTAAGGGGCAATTACTCCCTTTATTTTGTAAAAATTGCCACGGCCCATGCTTTTTCAAATAGCCTTGACTTTCATTTTTCCAAATATGTAAAAATGTCAAAATGGCCCAAAATTGCATAAAGGCACTTTTGGAAATTAAGCGATGATATAATGGCATCCTATGTTATGGCACATTAGAAATTGCCTTGGTATTATTACTGGCTCGCCTAATGGGCCAGTACTGTTTTGCTCGCTGGCATCTGTCGGCGTCAGTAATGCTGCCAGTGGGCAGGCGGGCGGGCCGCCGCCAGGCGGTCAGGTGGCTGACACTCCACGGCGGGCCAGTAGTGTTACGTCCTGTTAGGGCGACACCTTGTTATTATTGGTGCATAATCTACCTATTCCTCAAATTTTGTGAGAATCCACCCATAACTTTTTCAGTTATTCTGCTAACATAAAGACACACAGACAAACACAGGTCAAAACATTACTCTCACCAACCCGTGACAGAGGTATTAACAAAATCTTTATTACTTACATATCCCTGTATCTCGGCAAATACTGTTGAACCAGATTTGTCAATGATGACATCAATTTCTTCAACGACATCAAAATAAGCCTCATTGTTGGTATATTTGACTCCAGTACGGCGCCAAGGCACGTTCGACAACTGTCCAGTGGGCAGCGTGTCACTCATACTACATGCAATGCACATATACAGTATATATTAATTTACTTGATACCTGCACTATTTTGTCCTCAGTGCTTTGACAACATGCTAATCAGCAGCAATCAGTGAGAACAAAAATTTCAAACAAAACGAAATCAAAAAGTAGTATTGACAATACTGTGACAATATGATATCTACTTATCAGTTATTAACAAGTGTAGCCATTTAAACAATGAACATTAAGAATTCACATGCTCCAGCATCACCAAATTAATCTTAGCATTACACGGGGTAGCACAAAAAACTGTTCCATTTACCAATGCAAGTTTTAAAAAGTGCCACTCTACTCCTATCCTATCCAGATGCTGACTGATTTGCAGAAATCTTTCATCATCTGACTCAGCAGTAAATCTGTAATAGTCGTCACTAAAGATCTCACTATACTTTAACATATTGCAACAACGGTTTGCGAAACAACTGGCATATGTTCCTGAAAGTTGCAAACTGCCAGATTTTTTGTGCTACCTGGCACGCATCTTCAATAATGCCACAAAGAAACAGTAAAACGCTGTCGGTGAATTCATGCAGAAATTCATCCAAAACAAATACACAATACACATTGTTTACACTTTTAAAAATAATATACCACGTACTTGGTTGATTTTCCAGTTACAGTGTCCGTTAATGTTCGCAGAATATTCGGCGGCCGTATGAGTTCTTTTAATACGTTTGATTCAGTTGCCAATGGAAAGCCATTGTCAAGCATTTCATCCAGCAACTACCAAACACAAAATCACACTTTCCAGTGAATAAGACTAAAAGATGACACGAGTTTCGTTCACACCATTTGATATATGGTTTAACAAATATGTAATTAAGATCTAGCCAGATTCAGAAAGTTCTCCTAACTGACTGTTACTAGCATTATGCAAGCTTAATAGATGATATTACAAAGCATCAATTATCAAATATGACGACTGAAATAACTCTTACTAAATACTAAAGACATATTGACAGCAATCAGTCAATGACAACCTCATAGACAATGACGTAGTTGTCCTTCAAAGTGGTTTCAGTACATTCAGTGAAGTAGTCTTCAAACGTGTTAACAACGCGATGCAAGAATTCGATCACAAACAGTGGTGGAACTAAACAGCATACAGTAAACACAACCTCTTAACATTGTTACACTGTACTGTTGACTGATTGACTGAGTTAAGGTTTTACATCCCACCCAACAAAAAGGTCACTTCGGAGATGAAGACGATCTTCTCAGCCAATCTCTTGGCTTAGTAGTAAAAAACAAAATCAAATACAGCAAAAGCAAACATGCATCCATAAAAATATACTACAACATAAAACGAATCCAAAAAACTAAAGCCAGGTTTGGTCGCCTCCTACGACCTCCAACCTGGAAACGTAATGGGCCTATTCTGGACAAAGTAGGTAAGTCAGGAAGTAAACAAGTAAGAAAGTAAATAAGTAAAAAAAAGGATAATAAAGAATAAAGTAAGGAAGAAAAGAAGTTAAGAAGTTAAGTAAACAAACAATTATTTACACAATGCTACAATCGACAAATGAATAAGGGTGCATTACTGCCCCGGAGCCTGTCTGGGGCACACTGGACTGTAATACAAAGAATATATTACTGTAACATGAGTTTAGAGTGGAATGATAACGTAATATATAGAATAAATACCATAACACTCGAATCAAAAACAACTTGACCTGTTTAGGAGTTTAACCACAATAAGTCAACATTATCAACAGACATGCAAGCCATAAAAAAGCCATTACAATGGTCAGCTGAGAATTATCATCAATCATTTAAGGGTTTGTTGAACCACAAATAATGCAGGAATACCTGAAAAATTAAAAGCAGTTATTGTATAATTCTATGATTACCACAAACATTAAAGTTTAAAAAGCTTGACATCGATACCTTCTGTAGTAACGACTGCAACAAAATATAGGTGACTGCGATAGATGTTAATCAAATAGTGATGTGGTGTCGATAATACAGGAGCGATATCATCTGGACTGCCTGCCTAAACAAACAGAAAATACATGTAAGTAAAGATAATCTGTGGATAATCACCACACTATCATTCTAGTCCACAATTTATATTGCTAACGGATTCAATATTACACACACGCCTACCTATATTTGACAACTCAAATAACAAATGGGAGTATGATGAACAATCTGTAAAAGTACCTTGCTCTGAGCTTCAAAGAAGTAATCACAAATTGAGCGATGTATTACACTCTTCCAATGTTTTTCCAAAAACACATCACTACAGTAACAAAGTACATAGAACATAAATCATCTGACATCTGACAGTAATATGTTATGTATACAGGTGTATGCAATTTGAATCTATAAATAAAACCATCAAACTTTTCACCCCTGGTGGTGGCGAAGTCCTAGTCCTACCAAGCTCGCCATGGTGAGAGAGGAAGTATGTACCATTCTTGCACCTCCAAAACGGTTTTATATTCGACCTACCAGTTTTGAAGTAAGGGGGAGGGGGCACTGAACATTTGACGGAAAATGCATTACCTGACCTAAAACACGCCTCCCAGTGTCCACCCCCTCCACTAAGAATTGTTGCTATCAGCATGCCGTTTACCTGGTCCTGTATGGCAAGCGTAGAAAACTGTACTGGCCTGGGGCCCGATTTACAAAATATCTTACGATAAACTTAGGAAAATCTTAGGATAAAGTGTGACTTAGGAAAATCTTAAGAAAAACTTAAGATGAACTTACGCAAAACTTAAGATCAACTTAATAAGAAAAATGCAATTTCTCAAAAATAACTTAACATTAATTCTTCACAGAATTGTCTGCATATATACAGAAAGAACTTAATAAGTTATAAGATTGCTTTAGTAAATTACGTGTAAAAATATATGAAAATCTTAACTTTATAACCTAGGATAAACTTAAGATAAACTTAGGAAAAACTTACAATAAACTTAGGATTTTTTTTAAGATATTTTGTAAATCGGGCCCCTGGTTATGACTGCAACTGCTGAGCCATGCATGAATAACATCAGTGACAGCGACGTCTGTTGTTTACTCACAGCCGGAAACCACCCAAGGGTGGCGATAGAGAAGCTAATTAGCTTCACAGTGGCTTCACCAGCGCACATATCTATCTTCACATGAGTGAAGATAGTAAGTCGGAGAACCGGGCAATTAGTGTTACTTTGCAAGCTGGGTGGTCTCACTAAGAACAGAGAAAATTCTTAGCATGTTCCGCCTCAGGAACAAAAAGTGTTCCGCGACTGGACTGAACTGATGTTGTTCCAGGCCAGAACAGTACCAGAAATGGTTCCAGTACGATCTCTAGTGATACCAGAAACAGAGCTTCTGTCAAACTGATAAGAAATGAGCTTTTTGTTTCTTTAACTGTTCATTATCATGTTCAGAGTTCTACTCTTACTGTCTGGGAGACCAGAAAGAGTAGCTTGAAGTATTGACATTCACATGCATGGTGCTGATGATGAGGATAACATCTAGGGAACGAATTACAGCTTATTTATTTGTATATATTAATTTTTATAATGATTCATTGTTTTGGCTTTTAGATGCGATTGTTCCATTCATTTTAAATCAAACAGTGAAAACATATCAATATCGGCCTATTTTTGCCAAAATTTCAGGCAAAATAAAATAACATGCTTTTTCGGGCCATGGTGTTTAATTATGTAGGTACAGTACACTGTGGGAATAGGCGGAGCTTGGCAAGTTGGCACGGATGAACTGATGGACAAAAATCTCCCATATTTTGTCGGAGGAAATCTGGCAACCATACCGAGCACTTTCATTTTCTCAGCCACCGGTAGGTCGATACCAGCGATGGTCACAGATGGCACGGCTGGTTTTGCTTGCTTCAACTGTTGTCACGTTCCGACGAGCAGAGCTTCAAACTTGTCAAAATTAAGTTGCAAACCGTTCTGCATGTACCACAGTCTGACATCGGATGTGCATGCAGCGAGCACTGGGAGACCAGCGGCTGTGTTGTCAGCGCGCATGGCAAGATGGAGCTGTGTTGTCAGCATACTGGTGGTACTGTACGCCATGCCCAGCTATGACGTCACCCACTGGACTGCAGTAGACGGCAAACAGGATGGGTCCCAGTACGAATCCTTGAGGGATGCCGACATTTAGGCTGCCTGCTGGTGACTGGTGGTTGCAGAGCTTGACAAACCGTGACCAGCAGCTGAGGTAAGACCGGAGCCACGACAAAACCGTTCCAGTCATTCCGAACTCAGTCTGCAGGCGTTGGAGCAGTGTCATGGCTCACCGTGTAGAAAGCTGCAGATAAGTTGAGGCCGGCGAAAACGGTGACTTGCTTGTCATCAGCTGCAGCATATGCATTGTCCAAGACTTCCAACAGTGCGGTCTCCGTAGAATGCTGCTTCCCGTATGCCGACTGCACTGGCCGAAATTCCTGAAACCGAGTAAGTGGGGGTGCCGACATGCCAGCCCTCTCGATCACCTTAGAGATGGTCCCCAGGTTCGATATCGGACTATAGTTTCCGGCGATGACGTGTCCAGTCCGGCTTTTTTCAGCAGTGGCAGAACGTGCGCACGCTTGTAACATGACGGAAATATGCCAGTCTGCAGCGACAAGTTTGTAAGCTCGACTATGACTGGTGCAAACACGTCAACACATGTTGACCGTTGACGTATGATATGAAACTCTGCATAAATCAGTAAGTAAGGAAAGAAGTTAAGAAGTACATAAAAATTAAAATAAATAGACTGAGAGTAATAACCCGGAGCTATTTATGATAAATAGGCTGTGAATCATTCTTAAATCGCACAGAAATAGTCGAAAATAATACTCAAATCAAAACTCCTACACAACACAACACACCCAACATAGATTACTTAAATGATAACTTTTCATAACGATCGTCGCACAACACAACTCAAACTGAAAGACGGACGCAGGTGACAACACCTCTGTGTACGCACTACGCAATCCGCATCTAAATCTCCAAAACACAGGCTCGGCTATTGCCGAGAGACCCGCGCGACCTTCTGTGTAAGTTAAATGTTGTTCTACTATACGGCGTGTCAGACCACGATTAGTCAGCACGGATGAACTGATGAACTTTCAAACATTGAAGTGTGATAAGTCACCTGGACCAGACAGTCTTCATCCGATGTTACTAAACCGATGTGCTGATGCTATTTCTGAAGCAATTGCTTTGTTATTTCAAAAGTCTTTTGATACAGGTATAGT
>Ga0209780_1003889_pt1 | contig 11326 bp, 5 predicted proteins | sample WorMetexBAHAMAS2_FD_187384 | JGI IMG/M metagenome (GOLD analysis project Ga0209780, IMG submission 187384) | Marine gutless worms symbiont microbial communities from Max Planck institute for Marine Microbiology, Germany - Inanidrilus exumae... | ecosystem: Host-associated > Annelida > Digestive...
GAGGAGAGGGGAGAGAAGAAAGGAAAGGGGAGAGGAGGAGAGGGGAGGGGATTATCACGTGCATTGGCGACATGATAACTTGGCAGCCCTGTAAATGTCTTTAGCCTTAAATGTTTCAAGCAGACATATAGGCAGACTAACTATTCTTTTTCTTCCCATGAAGTTGCTGACTTGATGACGAGCAGTATCGTACCACGGACGAGTAAGCAGATGCATGGCGAGAAAGCAGTGCAGGAAACATTAAAAATAGACATCTTCTGATAAAACAGTGCAGATAGATATAAACAGGACATGGCGGATGATGAGCTGAACTGTAGAAAGCTCAGGTGGGACTTGAAGCTGGCAGGAAGAAGCTGGCAAATGTCAACTGGGAGAGATCGCATTGGGAAAGAAGGTTTGGCTGACTTCACTAGTATTACCCTTGATCTGCACGTATTTCATTTTAGACCTTTTGATGCAGACTGGAACTGGTTGTACATAGCTGCAGCAGGAATGGCAACAAGACCATTTCAGATCGGCATTTGGTAAAGTGCGGGATGCGGTGTGTCAGTGGTAGAATACAGGATACAAGTTCAGGGCTGCAAGTGTAGGGAGGTGGGTAAGTAGTGTTAGTAAGGTTAGGGTTAGTAGGTAGAGCTAGTGTTAGAGATAGATATAGCAACAGTAATTAGCACTTGGGTTAACCCCCACACATTTACCTTAAAATTTACCATCCATTGTCATACGTGCTTCCTTGCGTCCCCGTATCTCAACATTTTAGCCATTACTTTTTTCAATCTAGGACCCAGTATTTCGTTACTGAATAATTAGCTTACAAGTCTGTCGTACTGTCAAAAAGGTAATTGCCTTGAAATAAATGTTCCTTGCAACTTGAAACACAACATACCATATGTTGTACAGTATCAACAATATTCAGAACTTATAAAGTACTGTCAACTCTTAATTGTCTTGGAGTTCTGTCTTAAGAAGTATGCTCTAGGTGTCTGCTTAGTTTGCTTAAGACATTAAAGTTTTAAGATACAAGTTTACACTACTGTTTTATTGCACTGGCAGGTAGCAGCTGCTCCATCTTATCCCATTTGTTGGAGTATGCTACTTTAGCTTGTCAACATTAGTAATTTGTGAGCATGAACCCGTTCTTGCATGATCCCCGGATCTTGTAATTATGTCACCACACAAAGACTGTTTAACAAGTGGATGCAAAATTAGATAGTCATTAGTTGACCTATATGTTTGTGGACATTGACTGAAAGTTTCATAGATTCATCCAAAAATTATGAAACGTATTGAAAAGCAGATGTGATACTTCTTTCTAAACACAGTGCCAAATTAAGATGTAGATTATTGCTGGTTATATTGTTCAACTGTTTAATGTGTGATGTGAGCAGGTCGGCATTTGATCATGTGTTGAAAACAAAGGTAGCCATAAAGAAAATTTCTCCTTTTGAGCATCAGACATATTGTCAAAGAACTCTACGTGAGATAAAGATCTTGACTCGATTCAAGCATGAAAATGTATGTCTTGTCATTAACTGTTGCAGATTTGTTTGCATGTAGATTCCAACCATTGAAAATGATGGTGATTATAAGAATATAACATGTAGAAATGTTAACAAGAAAATTTCTTTATAACAGTGTATTGAGGCATGTGACCTTCTCGTCATTAATTGTATTGTTGTATAAACTGTTTATTCTACTGTAATTAAGCTGCCACTGTAGTACCTTAAATATACTATTAATTAAATAATTGTTACTAACTAGATTGCACTGCTGTAAGAGACTGCACTTAATAATTGTCATCATGTGTCAATGAAGTTCCATGGGCCAGTCAGAGACAACAGTTGTACATGGCAGTTACAGAAAAATGTTGCAATATCATTGGCTGGAATTGTTGTTAACTAGGCTGTTATTTGCAGTATCTTAGACGTATAGAAGGCAAAACAGATTGCCCTTTTAATGTCAAGAATGTGAACACAATATATATGGTATATGTTCAATAAGAACGTCTGTTTGATTCAGTACAGAAGTTGTGCAATATATTGCGTTGAAAGTGGTCAGATGAATGACGTCCAGCTCCATACTTGAATTTATTGTTGTCAAAGTCTGTGAGATGAACTAAAGTTTACACTTATAATACTGAAGTATTCAGGCAGTCTTCCAAAGCATTAGCAACATCCAAGTGACATTATATACACTGTGGCCCCTTTATTAATTTGACTGTGGTGTCTACAAACGTTAACCGATTTCTATAATATTTGGCACACAGTTTACTGAGTTAATTTGCAACATAACAGTTATTGATTTACCCATCTCACCTATGTATTGCTGCTACACTACCTTGCGAAATGTTATTTGTTGTATTGGGCAAGACAGTGAGCCAGCAAACCATGCACATCAGACAATCGAGCTTCTTTAACGTGAAACTCTAAAATTCATTCCTTCGGACTTCTGGCCTTCATGTAGTCCTGATCTTAGTCCTGTTGGCTGTCGAATATGAGGCGTGATGCAGGATTATGTGTATCAGACGCCAGTTCGAGATGTGACTAATGTCAAACAGTGCTTGATCGGCACATGGCATAGCTTGCTGCAGAGCATTATGGACGATGCTGTTGACTAATGGCAGAAGAGACTCAGGCCTGTGTGAATGAAAAAGAACATTTTGAATGCTTGCTATAGTAATTGAACTTTGACTTGTTGTGTAGATGACTGGATGTTGTTTTAGACTGTACAACTGTAATGTGTAACTTTGGTTGATAGGACTGAAATTTGTCATTATGCACTTGATTTGTTTCCCAAGGTAGTGCAGCAGCAGCATGTATGTGAGGCCAGTAAATCAATAACTGATATGTTGCAAATTAATGCAGTACATAGTGTACCAAATATTCTTGAAATCAGTCAACATTTGTAGAAACTACAGTCATATGAATAAAGGGGGCATTTTTTGAACCACAGTGTATATGTTTAGTTTGGTATATGACATTTCAACATCAGAACTAATTCTACACAGCATACTGCATAGGTCTATGGACTATTTAATTAACATTTAATTAATGTTTATTGTTTGATAGATAGTGCCAGCTATTTGTGATATTTATATTTGTGTAGTATGTTAGTTAATACATGTCATTGATAATGTTTTGTAAAAACATTTGTCATCATTTTTACCTGTCTTTTGTGAAACAGCCAACCATTGAGTGAAATTCTGTTCAGTGCAAAGAAATTCTGTTCCGGTTGTAAGATTGACATTTGCAATCTTGTTAACATAAAAAATTTATTTTGCAGGAAGTTTCTAATTTATGTGAAGCAAACAGCTTATGCGTATGCAAGTTTGGAAACACCTGTCATTATGTAGTTTCACTTAACAAACTTTGCTGTTTGATGTTAAAGCAGTTGCCGTTTCAGTTGACACGATTTGTGTCAATGGTAATTTATACCATGCATTATATGGAAATGGGAAATATGCATCTTTAGGATGGTGAGAGTAAATGTACACCTGTGTAAGCAAGCTATAATGATTATGAATGCTCAGTGTGTAATTGAGGTGTAATGTGGTTTGCTGTAGATAATCAACATTCAAGATATCATCCGAGTTCCATCCATTGAAGAAATGAAAGACATGTATGAGAAAAATTTGTAATTGTTATTTGAGGATACATTTAGTTGCTGTCTTTATTGCGACACTAAGCAAGCTTTTTATTTATTGCTGCCTATGTTAAAGGTAAAGGTCAGATTGTTATATAGTGCAGCTTACGCGATGACCAGACCAGCGTGCTTTTCAATCTCGGAAGTGGCAGTTGATTGGTAAGAGCCAGTGGTGCTGCAACGCAAACTGCGGCCATCCAATTATTGTTATTGTGAATGAGATACTATTGTTGCTTTATGTATTATATTCATCCACGAGAAATTTTTAACATATCTGTACAGAACTTTGACTTTTGGACCTTAGCTGCGAAAATTGAAATTGACAAAACAAAGAGCTAGTCCACCCGCAGTGCACCAATACCAAATGTCAGCTGCAAGTGCAGCAACAGAATTGAATGATCGGGCATATCAGAGAAAGGACCAGAGCAGCTAAGTCTCCATTGTAGACAGTTTGGAGAATGTCTCAGAGCACTAGCAGGATGGCAGTTTTGGTATAATGACCCGGTTAACAACTACATCAGAGAGGAAGAAGAAAGTCAGTCAGTGACAGACACTCCATCGTCTGACAAGCCACAAGTCATTCAAGAACTTCTAGAAAACAGATAGTTTGAAACCAATCAATATGTGTTTGCACTGGTCACATCGAGTCCTGATTTCTTCATGCCTCCTTACACCTGGTTGGAAAGAGACCTTTGCACAAAGAGCAGCTGAACAGTTGACAATAAAATGTGCAAGAAGATCAGTGAGCTACTTTAGCAGTCAACACTGATGGTGGAATGGATCAGCGTATGACGACTTGTCTCGAAATCGCTGAATAGCATTGATACTGTCATCGGTTGTGTTCAGATGGAACTGCCAAAAGCATGCACCAGGCGTCACTTGAGTTTACGTTGGAGCCAGCACATCTGCAATACTGGATCATGCTTTGTAGAGTTTGTCGACAAAAAGCTGACTGGAAACCTCAACATCGATTTCTGAGCTTGCAGGTGTATGACCGTGACCAAGTAGATCGTCCACTTACCTCCACTGTGTGTGAGGATGAGAATGGTTGGATTCCGTGTTGTTGTGCCTTGTTGTAAATGTGACCGAAAAAATATACGAACTTATACAATAAGATGTGATTTCAGTTGAGAGACGTTGCTGGTTTTTTCAGTACGTTCACTTTGTTTCTTTCTTTAGTGTCATAGCCAAAGAGACTACTGAGTGGAGCAGATTATTTTTACAAAGACTATGTTGAGGAAACGGTTTTTGACAGTATTTTGATTTCATTGCAGTCAGTCAGTCTTAGTTATATGCAGGTCTCACTCTGTAGGTGTCATGTATTGCTATCAAATCTTTCTGTGTTGAGACTGCCAATCATCACCATCGACTAACTGTATTGTGTGTGTTTTGTCGCATGAACAGATACATAGTGCAGTGTTTAATGGAGACAGACATGTACAAGCTGCTCAAGACACAGAAGCTTAGTAATGATCACATATGTTATTTCCTCTATCAGATCCTCCGCGGACTCAAGTACATACATTCTGCCAATGTGCTGCATCGTGACCTGAAGCCAAGCAACTTGCTGCTCAACACCACATGTGACCTGAAGGTTTCTAGTTCCATTTGTGCACAATGTGATATCATTGTTAAGATTTAGTGTTGTTACGCTGGCATGAATTTGCAACTTGATTTGTGGCAATGTTTTTTTGACATGCCACCGCGGTGCCGGTGGCGAATATCGGTTGTTGTCAAGGCTAGGGTTGTTAATGGGAAACAGGTGGATGTCGCGGCTTCGAGATCAGATCGTTCAGGCTGTCCTGGAATGCACTAATTGGTCACTGCACGGGACCGTAGGGGGGTGCACTAAGTGAGACCATCGCAATGGTCTCACTAAGTACAGTGCCTAGACTGTCCCTGCTGTGCCGGCAGTACTGTCGTTTGCGAGTGGGGAAGTGGACTCTCAGGGGAAGGCGGGAGGTGTGGCTGACTGGACTGACTTGCCGTGCGTTTAAGCAATCAAATGACGCGGCATTTAGATGACTGTCGCTGCTTTGAGCAGAGTATGTGAGGAAACAGTGCCCAGAAAGACTGTCGAGAACACTGTAAAACACCGCGATGGCGGTGTTGGTTCAGTGGTAGCCAACCACCACGGTGGCGGTGAAAGTTCGGTGGTTGTAACAACAGTATTAAGATTTACTTTGAAATGTAAGCAAAGTAGCTGAATGGAAGCTTGCTTAATGCAACTAGTCTTGACTTATGTTAAACCAGCCACTTCTCTGTGCTGACCACATGTTAGTGTCGGTATTATATACATAGCTGTCCACGTGGAAGCCTTTCAGGATTGCTGAAGAGTAAATTTGCGTTATAGATGTGATTGATTGGGCATCAGGAAGCACATCCAAGTCCTAAAACTGCTCTGTAACATAGGAGTGATATAACCTTTAAAGCTGTGAGTGTGGGGAGTGTGTAAAATTGTAATTATCAAGAGTTGCAGCACCACCGCCACAATTAGTAGAAAATTGTTACTGTATGTTGTGTAAAAGTCTCTATCTTGAAATGATCTTTAAATCATTTTTTGATAGGGGAAATATTAGTAAAAGTAGTATCTCATATGTGCATTGATCTCAAGAATGTGCTCGATGTGAGATATGACCGCCAATTTGTGCATGTAAATATTACTGTGTCACAAAATTATGTTTCTGAGAGTCTGAAATGTGGGTTTGGTAGTCGCAAAAAGTTGCAGACTTTGTGTGGATACTTGAATGTTAAGATCAGCAGAACTCTAAGAGCATCTCTGTATGTTTGCAGATTTGTGACTTTGGTCTAGCCCGAGTTGCCGATCCAAACCACGACCATACTGGCTTCTTGACTGAGTATGTTGCCACAAGATGGTACCGGGCTCCGGAGATCATGCTGAACTCCAAAGGATACAGCAAAGCTAGTGTCCTTTGGGTGCTGATAATATACAGTGTTTGGCTTCTCATCGGTAACAGTAACGTGAACAGCACCGGCACAGTTTCTGTTTCAGCAGCCTCCTTGTCGGACTTACTCCAAGTCTGGAACCTCAAGGATGATTTATTGTGGATTTACTTCCTAGACATGCTGCTGGTGCCATAGAGCTGGTATAAAGGGAGCAGTGCCCCCTCCACAGGAGTCCGGTGGTGGATGAAGAAAGCACGCTGGGCTAGGCTACTGGTTGATGGCTGTGTTTCCTTCAGTGCTTTGACACTGTTGATTGGATGTCAGGAAGGGCATTCGGCCTGTAAAAAAAACTTGTGTCACTAATCCTCAACACTGTCAAGAGAGTGGGATGAGTAACAGCAGACATTCGTACATGGCCAAATGGTAAACTGACTATTTTGAACTGACTGTACTGAATTTTTATTAATTTTTGAGCTAAGAATTTACCTGCGCATGTAGCCCAGTGATCAAAGCACTGATGCGCTCAGTGGCCGGGCTTCAAACCTCAGCCCTGGCACATCCACCTACCAAAGAAATATTTCAAATAATTCCTACACACATGATGGACAGGGAGATAATCCTGGGCAGGAAAAAGAGGTTTTGACTGTGTCGTCTGTAAACTGTGACCTTGCTCACACCTGCATTAGCAGCGTCAATGTTGTTAGTCATGCCGGCATGAGCTGAAACAAATGGACTTGGCTGCCCACTGGCTAGTGCAAGACAGCACCAGCCAGGGCTAAGGCAGACAATAGGCCATACCTAGAGGGGGTGCGCTAGAAATATCTCACAAACTGTTCACCTCCTACAAAGCCCCACCTTCCCCGCACTCATGCACACATCTACCAATTCCCCTCCTTTACCTAGGCTAACGCACTGGACCGTTAGACGGTCTCAGCGCTGAGGTCCAGAAGTAGGCTGGACCTCTGCTCTCAATGAAGTAAGAAAGAGCTAAGAATTTATGGTTCAGAGACAGTGAAAGTAATGCCATTGATGAGAACTCTAATAACATCTTCCTTCTAATCCATATGCAACAGTTGTTGTTGATGCAATAATATTCTCCAGTTCTTAACTGAATAAGCCAGCAACATTAACCTGGTTCACCTGTGTAAATTCCATAAAACAATGATGTGTTTTCAGCAAAGGTGCTATTGACTAATGTGAGCTAACAATTCTTGTTGTCATATGTTTATCTTGAAATGTAACAGGCATATTGTAGTTATATCCTTACATTTATTGTCAGTTGATGTTTGGTCAGTTGGATGTATTCTGGCAGAAATGCTCTCCAACAAGCCGCTCTTTCCTGGAAAGCATTGTATCCTTGCTGGTTTTCTGGCATTTTTGAATAAGTTCTTTTGAAAAAAAAGTATATCATTATATTTAGCCAATGTTTTTGAGTAACATTTTCTTGAATAAAAGTTCACAAGTGTAGCTTGATTGAGTATAGTGTATTTTGTTTTGTCCTAATGTATTCATGTTGTGTGAAACGAGTTTTAGTAATAAATAAAAAAGTATAATACTTTAAACTTCCCACTGGGCTTATACTACAGCAGTCGCACATTTTCGTAGGCATATCAGTGTTATTTTCAGGTATTGCATAGTCACTCTTTGAAGGTTAGCCTCCTTTGACTTTATGTAAACTAAATATCTTATTGAAATTTGTTTACTGTGGTACCAAATGTATCATCAGGTTAACTGAAAATTGCTTTAAAATAGCATTGTTGAAATGTGAAAGTCACTCCACACACTGTTGTTATGATTGCATGCTGAGCACCATTGAAATGTTAGTCTTGACTTGGATATAGATCTGGATCAGTTGAACCTAATCCTGGGAGTACTTGGCTCACCGTCACAGGAGGATCTCGATTGTATCATTAACGAAAAGGTTTCTGAATTCTGGCAAACCTATGTAGTTTAAGATGTCACAAAGATGGTTGCAGCTCTTGGTAGTTCAGCGTTAACATGTGTAGCTGTGATGTGAGAAATCCAGGATCAAATGCAACTGTGGGCAGTTGTATTTATCACAACAGCCACTTTGATATACAGCTTTGGTTACAGGCTGCACACCCTTACTGCAGTGCCTAGGTCGACTCAGCCTTCTACTGTCCATTGGGTGGTAAGATGAGCTCAGCTTTCAGGTGGAGTAATAATAACAAATGGCCATGGATGGTAGTAGATGTGGATGACTGTCACCTGTAGGTGAACTCACAGCCCAAGTCGGTTTGTCTGGGGCTTGTCAGCTACCTAATGTTAAGTCTGCATTCACCAAATGAATTGTCTGTGGTCGTCATAAACATTGACATAGGTATTATTGTTAGTACAAACAGAAATGGATGGATGCACAAGAAGTGTAATGGTATAAAGGGTAGCATGGTCACACACAATTTCTGTATTGATGCTGTACACGTCAACCATGTGGTATAACAAGGACCAGTGTGGATACGATACGATATATATTTACGTTCGCTCAAAAGCTGACAAAATGGCCAGCTTAGTCTACTCTTGCGCATGTCACAGAAACAAAAAGTTAAGGAAAAACTATGTTTAAAAACTATTAGCTCTGAAGAAATGGTGCGGGCAAAAGTCCATGAAGGCATTACGGGTGAACTGGATATGGTGATTTTGCAAGTTTGTAGTTAGTGGATAAGTGCTATTCCTTGGGTGACATGCTGGCGGAGATGTTGATACAGCTGTGTAGGTTTGAGTACAAAAGGGGTGGAATAAATTAGGCAACTGGCACCTCTGCTTACCAACACTAGAAATGTCTGCGAGTGGACAGACAGACATACTGACACACTGATCGCAGTGCTTTGTCCACATGCTGTGGGCAAAGTAATAGATTCTATTGTTACAAGAGGGAATTTATACAGAAATAATATTTACACTAGTTCTACCTTATCTACCTTAAAGGCGCGATATGACCCAAATTGTGTTGAAAGTGTAACCAACAAGCCAATATATACATGTATAATCACTATAATGCACACCCCAGAAAGCTTCACAAAGCCATTGTGAGTAAAAAATGCATATTGCAGAGGATGTATTACAAATGCTGTTTATTATTATTATTATTATTATTATATTTGTAGGTATTTATTTGTCTGTGCATGCTGGAGTTTCTGTGTTGCATATATTTGCAGGCAAGAGGTTATTTACAGTCTCTGCCACCAAAGATTAAAGTTCCATGGAACAAGCTGTATCCATCGGCTGATCCAAAAGGTGCAGTACAAATGACATAATTTCTTTATCAGGCATTGGTACTCTCAGTCATGCAGTGGAACACATGTGTTCCATATTGTGTTGGGTATGCCTGTGCATATTTGCTCTGTGATGTTATACAGATTTTGATATTACCCATGCCGGCTGTATAGCTGCTGGCGTTGGTAGGCCGTTCAGTCATGTCTGTTTTTCCACGCTCTAAAAGGAAAATGGCTTGAGCCATCAACACCAAACTTGGTACACATATACTGTATAGCAGTTGCTTGGCATGCAATGACCCTGAGGTCCAAAGTTCAAGGTCAGTGGGGTATCAAGATAACCCGGCGTGGGTACGTATATCGATTCGACTGCCTATGTCTTCTAGTTATGTTGTATTGTCAGTCAGTCCTATCTACACAGTTGTCTCAAGAACAATTTACAACCGTGGTTCCACCATTAGGCCTAATACGGAACTATATGCAGACCAGCCAAGACAGTCATCATGGGTGATCTATAGTGTTGTTACGACCACCGAACTTTCACTGCCATCATGGTGATTGGCTACCATCGAACCAACACCGCCATTGCGGTGTTTTACAGTGTTCTTGACGGTCTTTCGGGGTGCTGTTTCCTGATAACTGCCCCTCACTTCCACAGGCAGTCTGAGGCAGAGCAGCGATAGTCATTTAATCCCTGCATGAATGCATGGCGAGTCCTTGAGTTGGCGGGCGACACCGCCCACCCTTCACCCCCGTGCGTGCGTGTTGGCTTCCTCACTCCCCCACTCACCCCGGGACAGTCTAGGCACTGTACTTAGTGAGACTGTCACGACGGTCTCACTTAGCGCACCCCTACCAGCATGTGCAGTGAGCAATTAGTGCATTCCAGGACAGCTGGAACGATCTCGATCTCGAGGCCGTGACATCCACCTGTTTCAGATTAACAACCCTAGCCATGACACCGACCGATATTCGCCACTGGCACCGACACCGTGGTGGAATGTCAAAAGAAACACTGCCACTGACCAAGTTGCAAATTCCTGCCACCGTTCTACGCAGTTCATAAAATCATTGATGGTTAATCTGTACAGTATCACAAAATACTGAGTATATTGAAAACAGTGCAAGTTGCAATGATGATAAATATAATTGTCAAAGAGCAATTGATCCAGAATCCATTAGATTGTCCCATTTGTATGGACCTATGGGGGCCTTAAAAGTCATATTAAGGTCATTTTGATTTTTTTGTAGAAAGTTGTTTAGCCAATGGTTGTGTTACATGTGGTTTGTTAGGTTGCCAATTCTCAAAGTACAAAGTGTATTGTTGTTATGGATGTCTTCTGTATTTTTATTTAGGACTCTAGTACTGTTGTTACGACCATTGAACTTTCACCGCTACCGCGGTGGTTGGCTACCACCGAACCAACACCGCCATCGCGGTGTTCTACAGTGTTCTCGGCGGTCTTTCTGGGCGCTCTTTCCTGAAAACTGCCCCTCACTTCTGCAGAGTAGGATAGTCATCTAAATACTGCATCATTTGATTG